>Ga0193724_1000140_pt1 | contig 17852 bp, 14 predicted proteins | sample H2a1metaG_FD_146005 | JGI IMG/M metagenome (GOLD analysis project Ga0193724, IMG submission 146005) | Soil microbial communities from a riparian zone of the East river system, Colorado, United States - H2a1 | ecosystem: Environmental > Terrestrial > Soil > Riparian zone | place: USA: East River... | reverse complement strand
TTCCGACGGGATATTCTCGATCGACATGGAAAAGCGGGCGGAATCGGATTCCACGTCAACACGATGCATGTTGCGCGTGATCGTTGGATCGGCCCAGATTTCCAGTCGCGTTCGATCGGGACCAATGCCTGCGAGCGACAGCGCGACGGCCACATTCAGATTTGCCGGAAATCCTTTCGCGGCCTCGCGCGCCGTACCCTCGAATATCCTGAGCGGTTCGGTAATTCTTTCGATGTCGATGTTGTTTTCGACGATATAGGGAGCGCCGGCGAGCCCCAGGATCGGCTTTCGCGTCACCATCCTGACCGAATGGATCTTCCCGACCGCCGCCGCGGTTACGGCGTCGAGACCGATCAGCGCGCCGGTGGGCACCACGATTTGACCGCCGTTTTGTTTCGCAAGCTCAATCAGGTCCTCGTTGTCCAGAAGCGCGCCTGCACTCAGAACCACCGCGGTCTTTCCGCTTGCCACGAAGGGGGCAACGATCGCCCTCACGAGCTTGCTCGGTGCGCACTCAATGACGATGTCGGCGACACCGGAAAGCTGTTCGATCGGCAAGATCGCTGGCGTTCCCGTTAGTGTTGAAAGCCAGCCCCGGTGCTTCTCGGGATTTTGCGCCGACACCGCGACGAGAACCAGTCCCTCGATTCCGCGGTCCAGCGCCTCCGCTACCTTGGTCCCGATCGGCCCCAGCCCGGCAACCGCAACGCGCAAATCAACTCGTGAGCTTTTCAATAACTCTGCCATTGGCTCGCTACTCGATGTTCAATAAACACCATATTTGTCGTGCGGCGTGCGACAAGCCTTGCCGCACGGTGCCGCACGAAGCCCGTTTGTTCACGTTCTGGTTTGGCTAACTACTTGAAAAAGCTTGGTGGGCGCACCAGGGCTTGAACCTGGGACCCGATGATCAAGAGTCCTGACGATCATCACACCGCCGTCAGGAAACTGGCCAGGGAATATTTCGAGCGCTACCCGAAGGATCGGTATCGAGGTTGAAAGCTGGCGCAATCTGCAGTCGTTTCGCTGGCTTGCCAAATAGGTCTCGCCCTCTCGACGCACATTGGCTGTCGCTGTATTTTCGTTGATCTCCCGGTGCACACGCCGGCCTCTGTCCGATTGAAAAACTTGAACTTTCGTTCCAATCCATCATGGGCAAGCTTGAGCAAGCTCGAGTCAATTTGAGGCAAAATCGAAAACCCGCATCTAGTGCCTGGGATTGAGAGCATCATTCAGGCCGTCACCGATCAGGTTGAAGCCGATCACGAGGGCGATGATCGCGAGCCCGGGCCAGAACGCCATCCATGGCGCCTCGCTGAGAAACTGCCTGGCGACATCAAGCATGGCGCCCCATGACGGGGCCGGAGGTAGCTGGCCAAGACCCAGGAAGGCAAGGCTCGCCTCGGCCAGGACCGCAATCGCCATGGTGAGCGTCGCCTGCACGATCGTCGGCGCAAGCACATTCGGCAGCACCTGTCCGGTCAGGATAGCGAGATCGCCGAGGCCTTGGGAACGGGCCGCCGCGATGTAATCTTCGGTGCCGACGACCAGTGTTTCGGCACGCGCGACGCGAACGAAAACCGGTACGGCGGAAATGCCGATGGCGATCATCGCATTCTGGAGACTGGGGCCGAGAAATGCGGCCAGCGCAATCGCCAGCACCAGGAAGGGGCAAGCAAGCAGCGCATCGGCGAGGCGCGAGATCACCATGTCCGCGAAGCCACCAAAATAGCCGGCGACGAGACCAAACGGGAGGCCGATCAGCACCGCGACGGTCACGGAGACCATGCCAGCGGCAAGCGAAGCCTGCGTGCCAAAGATGACGCGGGACAGCACGTCACGGCCGAGATCGTCGGTGCCGAACCAGTGCGTTGCACTGGGGGCCGCTCGAATCGCCATCCAGTCCGGCGCATTTGGATCGTAGGGCGCAATCCACGAGGCAAACACCGCCAGCACGACGAAGAACAGAATGATCGTGGCCCCGATCACGGCGGATGGCTCGCGCAACAGACGGCGAATTTCCGGAGAACCGCTTGCGCGCGCCCGAGTTGCGACCGGCGCCGTCTCAATCGAGCTCATGACCTGAGCCTCGGATTGAGCAGCACATAGGCGACGTCGGCAATCAGGCTCATCAACAGGAACACGGCCGCCGTGCACAGCACCACGGCCTGGACCACGGCATAATCGCGGCTGAACACGCCATCGACGATCATCTTGCCAAAGCCGGGTATGGAAAAAACCTGCTCGGTCAGCACCGCGCCGGCCAGCAATTCGCCGAATTGCAACGTGCCCAGCGTCACCACCGGGATCAGCGCATTCGGCAGCGCATGGCGCAGCACGATAGTGCGATCGCGGACGCCTTTCGCGCGGGCGGTGCGCACATAATCCTGCTTCATCGCCAGGATCATCGCGCTGCGGACATGGCGCATCATGATGGCGGCGGTGCCGGTGCCGAGTACCAGAGCGGGCATCAGCATTGAAAGCAGGTTGCGCCCCACGCTTTCGAAAGGCGAAACAAATCCGCCGGCCGGCAGCCAGCCGAGATTCACCGAGAACACCAGGATCAGCATGATGCCCAGCCAGAAATGCGGAATCGACAGGCCAGCTAATCCGAACAGACTGGCGCAGTAATCGAACGGCGTCCCGCGCCGCAGCGCCGCGAAGATTCCGATCGGCAGCCCGAGAAGGAGCGCGACCAGCATCGACAGGATCGCGAGCTCGATGGTTACCGGCAGCTTTTCGACCAGCATGGTGCCGATCGGCAGCCGGGTGCGCACCGAGGTGCCGAAGTCACCGTGCACCAGGGCTTTCAGCCAGACGGCGTATTGCACCGGAACCGGATCATTGAAGCGATATTTCTGCCGAAGATACTCGACGACCTCCGGGTTGCGCTCTTCACCGGCCAGCGCCAGCGCCGGATCACCGGGCAGCAGCTTCTGCAGGCCGAACACCATCATCGACACCAGCAACAATGTCGGCAGTGAGACGCCGAGCCGGCGCAGAAGCAGGGTCTTCATCTTGGCAGTCTGTTCCTCACTTGGCCGGTCGCGCCGACGCGCGTCAGGCGTTGCGCGTCAGTTCGCAGGCTTGACGCCGTTCAGGCGCAGCAGCCCGTCGGGTACCATGACGATGCCGCCAACCGATTTGCGAGCCGCAAAAAACCAGTTTGGGTGGTAGAGTGGAATCGACGATAGCGCCGTGAGGTAAATGTCCGTGGCCTTGGCGTAGAGCGCCTTGCGCTTGGCTTCGTCGGCCTCGCCGCGGGCCCAGGTCAAGATCACGTCGAGATCCTTGTTGCAGTACTTGTTGACGTTCTGCGAGCCGGCACAACTGAAAAAGGCGATCAGTGTCGGGTCCGGATCGGAACGGCCACTCCAGTTGCCGATATAAGCTTCGAAATTACCATTCATATAACGCTCGATCGCCGTGGCCGGCTCCATCGGCAACAGCTTGACATCGAAGCCCGCCTCGCCCGCCATCGACTGCATGATCTGCGCGACACGGTTATCGCCAGCCGTGTTTTCGTACTGGAGTTCGATCGGCACCCGGGTCATGCCGGCGGCGGCGATCATCGCCTTGGCCTTCGCCACGTCGCGCGCCGGAATCTTGTGGGCGTGGTCGTAGAATGGAGACGACGGCGGGATCATCTGATTATCGGCCAGAAATTCGCCGTTGAAGGCGACGCGGTTGATGACGTTGCGGTCGATCGCCAGCTCAAAGGCCTGGCGGAGCGTCGCGTTCTTGCCGAGCGGCGTATCGGCCTTCGCTCCCGCGCCGACATTGAACATCAGATGGGCGACGGCAAGTCCCTGGCCGGAATGCAGGGCGAGGTTGGCGTCTTCACGCACGATTTTAAGGTCGGTCGGCGCGATGCGTTCGGCGATGTCGAGATCGCCGGCGCGCACCCGCGACAGCCGCACGGTTGAGTCAGGCACATAGTAATAGACGACCTCGTCGTAACCGATCTGTCCGGCATTCCAGTAGCCGGGATATTTCTTGACGCGAATGAGGTCGCGCGACTTGCGCTCGACGAACTGGTACGGACCGGCGCAGATCGGCGCCGCCGCGAATTCGCCGACCTTCTCGCCGGCGGCCTTGGGCGACACCATCATGCCGGCACGGTCGCTGAGATTGGCGAGCAGCGGCACGAAGGGTTCGGACAGGTTGAACCTCACTTTGTCCGCCGCAAGCGCCTCGACGCTCGCGATCGGCGCCAGCTCGGCCTTGCGCTTGGAATCCGGCATGGTTTTCATGCGCTCGATATTGTACTTCACCGCGGCCGCATCGAACGCGGTGCCGTCATGAAAGGTGACGTTCTTGCGCAGGGTGAAGGTGAGCGACTTGCCGTCCGGGGCCCACTCCCAAGCCTCGGCGAGCTGCGGTACGATCTTGAGTTCGGGCGAGATATCGACAAGCTTGTCGCATAACGCCGCGAACACAAAGCGGCCGGTATAAGTGCCGCTGAGCGCCGGGTCGAGTGCATCGGGATCGTCCTGAAGGCCAACTCGCAGCGTCGCGGCCTGGGCCGAGACCAGAGCCAACGCGGTCATCGAAATTGCCGTCAACACCGTAGCTACACGCCTCATATGGGGCTCCCATGGCTTTGCCGTCGGACGACAAAACAAGCACGCCCGATTCTATTTGTAAATATTGCGAACAAACTACCCCGTATTTCGTAATATTCGAGAGAGAAATAGCACCTCTGCGGCTTTAAAAGCCACTTGACGCCATTCATCTCGGGATATTAGTTCGGCATCTTGACCAATTGGACTGGCCTCATGCAAGATTTTCCCTCCTCGCCCGTTGCGCGACAGCAATCCGTCCGCCTCGTGGTCGAGCGCCTGCTGCGGGATCGATCGGTCTCCCGCGCCGAAATCGCCCGCAGCACCGGCCTGTCCAAGCAGACCATCTCGGAGGTGATGCGCGAGCTTGAACGCGACGGCTGGGTGTACGAGGACGGGCAGATCCAGGGCACCGTGGGGCGTAGCGCCGTAACCTATGCGCTGCGGCCAGACGCGGCCTTCGTGCTGGGCATCGACCTCGGCGGCACCAAACTGCACGTCGCCCTTGCCGATTTGCAGGGCGTGATCGTCGCCGAGAGCATTGAAGCGACGGCGGGCGATGGCGGCGGCGCCGTCGTCGCTCAGATCGGGCGCATGACCGACGCCCTGCTTCAGCGCGCCGGCGTGTCCTCGCAACGGCTGCGCGGCGGCGTGATGGGAAGCCCCGGCATCATTGAACCGGCGTCCGGCGGCATCGTGATCGCGCCCAATATCGCCGGACTGGATAGCCTGGACGTGCGGGCCGCGCTGCGCGCGCGGCTCGGCATCGACATCGCCATCGAGAACGACGTCAATCTTGCCGCGATCGGGGAGCATTGGCGCGGCAACAGCCGCAAGGCCCGCACGTTCGCCTTTATCGCCCTCGGCACCGGCATCGGCATGGGCATCTTCGCGGACGGCCATCTCATCCGCGGCGCACGTGGCGCGGCCGGCGAAGTCGCCTACCTGCCGCTCGGAGGAGACCCTTATGATGCGCGTGGCCAGCGGCTCGGCACCCTGGAGACCGCCGTCGGCAGCGCCGGCATCATCGAGCGCTACACCGGGCTCGGCGGCCCATCCGGCAGCACCGTGCGCGACGTCTTCGATCGACTCGAGACCGATGAGGCTGCGCGGATCACGATCGACGAGGTCGGCCGGATCGTCACGACCGCAATCCTGGCCGTGCATAGCATCCTCGATCCTGAAATCATCGTCATGGGCGGCAGCATTGGCGCGCGGCCCGAGTTGAAGCTCCGAATCGATGCGAATCTCGGACGCTGCACGCGCGAGCCGGTACAGATCGAACTCAGCGCACTCGGCAATCGCGCCACGCTGATCGGCGCGATCGGCAGTGCGATCGACCACGTGCATCGCTCGCTGTTTGGCATCGGCAAGGATGCGAGCCCGCTGGCGCTGCCCTTCACGGCTGCGGACGTCGCGGCATGAGACAGCACGCGCCGCAAATTGAGATTGCGGGCAATGCCACCGCCGTCGCGGAACGCGCGGCCGCGCGCGTCGTCGCCCGGCTGCGCGATCGGCATGCGGTCACGCTTGGCTTCGCGACCGGCGCGACGATGAGGCCGGTCTATGCCCGCCTCATCGCCGCCACACGCGCCGGCGATGTCTCATTCAGGGCGGTGTCCAGCTTCAACCTAGATGAATATGTCGGCGTCGCGCCGCAATCGCCGGGAAGCTTCCAAGCCTACATGCAAGAGCATTTGTTTGGGCATGTTGACATGGAAGCCGGACGGGCAAGAATTCCCGACGGCATGGCCGGCGACATCGCCGCCGAGGCGGCGCGCTATGAGGCGCTGATTGCCGCTGCCGGTGGCATCGACCTGCTGCTGCTCGGCATCGGCGCCAACGGCCACATCGGCTTCAACGAACCGGGTTCGGATTTTGAGTCACGCACCCGCGAGATCAGGCTCGACGAAACTACCCGCCTCGCGAATGCCCGCAATTTTCCCTATCCCGCATCGGTTCCCGAGCGTGCGATCACGATGGGCATCGCGACAATCCTGGAGGCGCGCAGCATCCTGCTGATCGCAACCGGACCGGAGAAGGCGGCCGCCGTGGCAGCCGCAATTGACGGCCCAATCGCGCCGGCTTGTCCCGCCTCCGCGCTCCGCCTGCACGATAACGTCCATATCCTTTGCGACGAAGCGGCCGCCGCCGCGATCGCCAACCAGCCTCACAACAACAATCGGAGAACAGCATGAGCTGGCGGCAGCGCGATTTTATGGTGCCGGGACGCTCGCTGGCGGTGGGCGACCGTGGTATGGCCGCGACCTCTCACCCCGCCGTCACGCTCGCCGCCGTCGACATTCTGCGCAGCGGCGGCAACGCGGTCGACGCCGCCATCGCCGCCATCGCGCTCCAGGGCGTCATCGACCCGCATATGACCGGCATCGGCGGCGACTGTTTTGCGATCTATGCTCCCGCCTCAGGCCAGCCTGTTGCAATCAACGGCTCGGGCAGAGCACCAGCGAAGGCCGAGCTCGGCTGGTTTCGGCAACAGAGGCTGGTGTCGATCCCTGACGATTCGCCCCATGCCGTCACCGTTCCGGGTGCGGTCGACGCCTGGTGCCGGCTTGCCGCCGATTTTGGCTCGAAAGGGCTGGACGAGATTCTGGCACCGGCGATCCGTGCGGCCGAGAACGGCTTCGTGATCCCGCCCCGCTCCGCGCTGGACTGGTCGCGCTATGCCGACCGCATAGAAAGACATCAGACCGGCGTCCCGGTCTATCTGCCCGGTGGCGTTGCGCCCGGCATCGGCAGCAAACTCATCCATCCGGCGCTCGGCGCGACGCTGCGCCGAATCGCGCGCGAGGGACGCGCCGCGTTCTACGAGGGCGCCGTCGCCGAAGAAATCGTGGCAACGTTGAGGAAGCTGGGCGGGCTGATGCAACTTGAAGACCTTGCAAGCGCCAGAGCGGAGTATGTTGCGCCGATCGGCGCCGACTATCGCGATCATCTCATCTGGCAATGCCCACCCAACGGACAGGGCGTCGCAGCGCTGCTGATCGCCCGCATCCTCGCCGGCTTCGACATGGCCGACCCGGCGCTCGGCGAAGCAGACCGCATTCACCTCCTCGCCGAGGCAACCAAGGTGGCCTACCGGCAACGCGACGCGCTGGTCGCCGATCCGGCCTTTCATCCGCTCGATGTCGAGACGCTGCTGTCGGACGCCTCGATCACGGCATTGCGCGCCACCATCAGCACGAAGCGCGCCAGCGCCCCGGCGGACTTCGAGATGCCCGTCCATCGTGACACCGCCTATGTTGCGGTCGCCGACCGCGACGGCAACATGGTGTCCTTCATCAATTCGCTGTTCTTCGCCTTCGGCAGCGGCATCTACGCCCCTCGCTCGGGTGTGCTGCTGCAAAACCGCGGTTCGGGCTTCCGCCTCATCGAGGGCCATCCTAACGCCATCGCGCCGGGGAAACGTCCCTTTCACACCATCATTCCGGGCTTGCTCGCGAAGCATGGCAAACCCATCATGGCATTTGGCGTCATGGGCGGACAATATCAGGCCACGGGACACATGCAGATCCTGAGCGGAGTGCTCGACCGCGGCCTCGACATCCAGCAATCCTCGGACGCCCCGCGCAGCTTCGCCTTTGACGGCACGCTGTCGCTCGAACCGACGGTGTCCGGCTCGGTTGCCGACGATCTGATCGCTCGCGGCCATCGTGTGACGTGGGCGGACGAGCCGCTTGGAGGTTTCCAGGCGGTGCAGATCGCTTCCAACAGCGGCACCATGTATGGCGCGTCGGATCATCGCAAGGACGGCATCGCGCTGGCGGCGTGACCAGGATGGGACAAATAATGATGTCGGGTCGGACACCATGAGCGAGACGGCGGCGGACGCGATTCTGTCGATCGAGCAGTTGACGCTGGCGCTGCCCGCCGACGCCGATCGAGCCTTTGCCGTCGAGGCGGTCTCGCTCACGCTGCACCCGCGGCAGATCCTTTGCGTTGTCGGTGAATCCGGCTCCGGCAAGACGGTCTGCGCCTCCGCTGTGATGGGCCTGTTGCCCAACGACATTCGACCGGTCGCAGGGGCCATTCGCTTCGAGGGACGCGATTTGCTGCAACTGCCGGCAGCAGAGTGGCGGACATTGCGCGGGCGGCGCATCGCGATGATCTTCCAGGAACCGATGACGGCGCTCAATCCGGTGATCAGGATCGGCGACCAGATCATGGAGGCGTTCGAGGCGCATGGGCACCTCGCGCTGGCCGAACGGCGCGCCCGCACGCGCGCGCTCGCCGAGGAAGTGGGATTGCGCGATCTGGAGCGGATCATCAACAGCTATCCGCATCAGTTGTCAGGCGGTCAGCGTCAGCGCGCCATGATTGCGATGGCGCTGGCGCTCGAACCATCGATCCTGGTGGCGGATGAGCCGACCACCGCGCTCGACGTCACCACCCAGGCGCAGATTCTCCGTTTGATCCGCGACATCCAGCAGCGGCGCGGCATGGCCGTTCTGTTCATCACCCATGATTTCGGTGTCGTCGGCGACATTGCCGACCGCGTCGCAGTGATGGAGAAGGGGCGCGTCGTCGAGCAGGGTTCGGTCGCGGATGTGCTCGAACGCCCGCAGCATCCCTATACGCGCCGGCTGCTCGCCGCGGTGCCCGGCCTGACCCCGCCGGTCCGCCCTGCGGTCGAGGACGCGCCGGTCGCCTGCGCGGCAACCGGGCTTGCGAAGACCTACCGCGGTAACGCCTGGTTCAATTCGCAGCGCGAGGTCGCGGCCGTGAAGAGCGTGAACTTCGAAATCCGGCGCGGCGAAACGCTCGGCCTTGTCGGGGAATCGGGCTCGGGCAAGAGCACGATCGGCCGGCTCGTGATGCGGCTCACCGATGCCGATGCGGGCGTCGTCCGCGTCGGCGAATTGGATTTCACCCAGGCCCGCGGGGCCGGTCTGCGGGCCGCCCGCAAGCAGATCCAGATGGTATTCCAGGATCCATTCACCTCGCTCAATCCGCGTCGCCGCGTCGGCCGGATCATCGCCGACGGGCCGATCGCTCATGGCGTCCCGGCGGCACAGGCCTTTGCGCGTGCCGACGAACTGCTGACGCTGGTTGGCCTCGACCCGGGCGCGGCGCAGCGTTTCCCGCATGAATTCTCGGGCGGGCAACGGCAGCGGATCGGCATTGCGCGCGCGCTGGCGCTCGACCCCGACGTGCTGGTGGCCGACGAACCGGTGTCGGCGCTCGACGTCTCGGTCCAAGCCCAGGTGCTCGCGCTGCTCGAGACATTGAAAACGCGGCTGCGGCTGGCAATGCTGTTCATCACCCATGACCTCAATGTCGCGGCCCAGGTTTGCGACCGGATCGCGGTGATGCGCCTGGGCGAAATCGTCGAGATCAGACCGACCGCGGACCTGCTGAGCCGGCCCGAACATCCCTATACTCAGGCGCTGCTGGCCGCCATCCCCGGCCGGCAGCGCAAAGAACCACCCATATCACCTGACGCGCCGCGCGACGACGTGCGCCATTGAAGGAGAGGTCTCTGACATGCAGAAGCTGACGGAACTCCCGATTCTGCGCGTTGGCCTCATCGGCAGCGGCTTCATCGCCGCCTTCCATCTGCAATCCATGGTCGGCGTGCGCAACGTCAGCATCGGCGGCGTCTACAGCCGCTCGGTCGAGCGGCGCACGCGAATCGCGGAAAAGGCCCGCAGTCTCGGCCTTGGGCAGGCCCATGCGTTCGACAGCATCGAAGCGATGGCGATGTCGGGCGAGGTCGATGCGCTCTGGCTGCTGACGCCGAACGACACCCACCTCGACATTATGCGCGAGATCCATCGTCTGACGACGGCCGGCGCGCCTCTGCGCGCGGTCGCCTGCGAAAAGCCGCTCGCCCGCACGCTCGCCGAGGCGCGCGAAATGCTGGCGCTTGTCGAGGATGCAGGCCTGCTGCACGGCTATCTGGAGAACCAGTTGTTCTCGACCGCGGTGATGCGCGGCAAGGACATCATCTGGCGGCGCGCCGTACCCCAGGGCGGGCGGCCCTATCTGGCCCGCGCGGCGGAGGAGCATTCCGGCCCGCACGAGCCCTGGTTCTGGCAAGGCGAAAGGCAAGGTGGGGGTGTGCTCTCCGACATGATGTGTCATTCAGTCGAGGTCGCGCGCTTCATGCTGACCGCGCCGGGCGCAACCCGCGACACCCTGCGGCTGGTGAGCGCCAGCGCGACGACAGCCAACCTGAAATGGACGCGTCCGCGCTATGCGGCCGACCTGAGGACGCGGATGGGCATCGATTTCGCCAAACGCCCGGTCGAGGACTTCGCGCGCGGCATCCTTGCGATGGAAGACGCCGACGGCCATCAGTTGATGATCGAAGCGACGACGTCATGGGCCTATGTCGGCGCCGGCTTGCGCATCCAGCTCGAGCTGCTCGGCCCCGAATATTCGATGGAATTCTCGTCGCTCTCGACCGGTCTCAAGGTGTTCCTCTCACGCGCGGTCACCGGATCGGAGGGCGAGGATCTCGTCGAGAAGCAGAATGCCGAGCAGGGCCTGATGCCGGTGGTCGAGGACGAAGCCGGCATCTATGGCTATACCGACGAGAACCGACATATGGTGGAAGCGTTCAGGCGCGGCCTGAGCCCGGCGGAATCCTTTCATGACGGCGTCGGCGTGATGGAAATGCTGATGGGACTCTATCGCTCCGCGGAACTCGGCCAGACGGTACATTTCCCCGACCCCGAACTCGAACATTACGTACCGTTGGTGGCCCGCTGACGGCAGGCGAGCTTCCGTATTCGAGACTTCAGACTCGATTGGAGACCGCTTTGTCTTCGCCGCCATCTAACCTATTTGGAAACTTGAACTCTCGCTCCAAAGTGATGCGACTGGCCAACTCGCTTCGCCTCCACAGCGCGCGTATGTCGCCCAGCAGAAGCTCGTCGCCGTTATGCATGATGTGCAGGTAAGCAAGACCCAGCTTGTCGAGTTCGGCGACCAGATAGCGGTAGAGGGCCGGGCCTTCCGCGCCTTCGTCGATGCCCCACATCGTTATGCCGGGCGACAGGCGGATGGCGGTCCTGTCCGCGCCGATTTCCTCGGCAATCGCCCCCGCGACTTCGACGGCGAAACGGGCGCGGTTCGCTATGGAGCCGCCATATTCATCGGTGCGCGTGTTGGCGCTCGGGGCGAAGAATTGTTAGCCGTTTGCGCCATGAATCTCGACACCATCGGCGCCAGCCTCAATGGCGCGGCGCGCCGCATGGCGGAAGTCGGTGACGGTCCGGCGCACTTCCTCGGTCGTCAGCGCGCGCGGTGTGGGAATGTCCTGCATCCCTGTCGCGGTGAACATCTGACTCCCCGGCGCGATCGCGGAGGGTGCCACGGCTTGACGATGATGCGGCGTGTTGTCGGGGTGCGACATACGCCCCGCGTGCATGATCTGGATGATGATATGACCGCCCTTGTCATGCACACCTGCCGTCACCTTCTTCCACCCGACGATATGCGCGGGCGTGTAGATGCCCGGCGTAGTGAGGTAACCCTGCCCGTCATCCGAGGGTTGAGTGCCTTCGGTGACGATCAGGCCGACGCCGGCGCGTTGGCATTGTTCTGTCCGGGCTGTGAAGGATGCGTTCCGTCAAGATATAAAGTCTGGTTCAGACCAGCGGAATCTGGCCCCCATGTTTGATCAACGGCCCAATCGACAACAAAATCACACTTTCCTTGGCTGGGAAAAAGCCGCCAGGGCGCACGCGACCGCAGCATCCGGGACCGGCTACTCGATCTTGCACGAGGATAGGGGCGAAGCTCGCAAGCGCTGGCGAAACCGCTGCGCTCATCGTGCGTTGGTCTTTCGGACGTCAGCCTTTTCGGTGAATGTTCGCTTCGCGCCAGAAGCGGCCAATCAGGAATGGCATTGGGTGAGATCATGGCGCATTTTCTCATCACTTCCCTTGAGCCCCCTGTCATCAAAGCCGTTAGGGAAATCTTGCTGGCGGCGAAGGAAAGAGCCGATCGGGGGGACCTGATCGTCCTGAAGACTTATCAGAGCAATCGTTAGAGGGACTTGGCGTAACGGCGGATCGACAGAGCGAGACATCGCCGGCGGACCTCGATACGCGGTGACGTCCAAAGAAAAGGGTGGTGCGGTCGGTCGATCAGGCCAATGCTTGGCGTCATACGAAGGCACTCAATCCCGTAATGGACTTGCCGACGATCAGCGTGTTCATCTCCCTTGTGCCCTCATAGGAGTAGATTGCTTCGGCATCGGCCACGAAGCGTCCGATGTGGTTCTCGAGCAGGATGCCGTTGCCGCCGAGCAACTCGCGCGCATAGCCGACGGTTTCTCGGCATTTGACCGTGCAGAACGCTTTCGCAAGCGACGCATGCTCATCGCGCATCACATCTTCGTCTTGAAGTTGCGCAAGACGCAGCATCATCGCCTGGGTCGATGTGACGTTGCCAAGCATGCGCACCAGCAGATCCTGGACGAGCTGAAATCCCCCGATAGGTCTCCCGAATTGCGTCCGCTCCGTCGCATAGCGGAGCGCATGCTCGTATGCTCCCATCTGGCAGCCTACGGCGAACCACGCCACGCCGGTGCGCGTCATCCTCAAGACCTTGGCCGTGTCCTTGAACGAGTTGGCGTTCTGCAAGCGGTCGGCCTCGGGAACGCAGCACTCGCTCAGGGTGATCAACCCGTTCTGCACGACCCGCAATGCCATCTTGGTCTTGATCTTCTCGACCGAGAAACCGGGATTGTCCTTCCCCACCACAAAGCCTTTTACCTGGTTCGAGCCTTCCTCTCGTGCCCAGATCACGTTGATGTCGGCGAATGTGGCGTTGCCGATCCATTTCTTCTGACCGTTGAGGATCCAGCTGTCGCTCTCGCGGCGGCATGTCGTCATCATTCCACCTGATGTCGCCGACCCGACTAGCGGCTCCGTCAAGCCGAACGAGCCGATCTTGTCGAAGCGCATCATGGGCGGCAGCCAGCGTTGCTTCTGCTGCTCGTCCCCGCACAGATAGATCGATCCGGCCGAAAGGCCCGTGTGCACGCCCCAGAACGTCGCGACCGACGCATCGACACGCGCCAACTCCATCGCGACAAGGCCGTTCAGCAGCCAGCTGCCGCCGGCGGCGCCGTATCCCTGATAGCCCACCCCGCCGATACCGACTTCCGCCATCTTCGGGATGATCTCGAAGGGAAATGCATCGCGGCTCCAATAATCCTCGATCACCGGCGCGATGACGCCTTCGGTGAACTCGCGAACACGTTTGAGCAGCGTCCGCTCGCTGTCGTTCAATACGGCGGCTATCCTGTAGAAATCACCTTCGATTGGAGGCGGAGCGTAGTCCGTTTTCCCGGTTGATTTTGCCTGCTGAGTCGCCATCATTTCCTCCCTTGTTGCTGCGCTTGGTTATCGCGGCGTCCTCCGAGCGTCGAAGCGATATCTCCGATCCAGCTGGCCATTCGCGAAAGCAGGGATGAGGGCTCGACGTGCCTGCTCGCGTCGGCCAGAAATGCCTCGATCAGGGCGGCGGTTTCCACCGGCCGCGTCACGATGAACAGGTGCCCGTCATCGATCATCCGGAGCTCGGCGTTCGGGATCAGGCCCGCCAGGATGCGGCCGTTGATCGGAGGGACCAGTGGATCGTCGCGGCCCATCAGGACGAGCGTCGGCTGCGGCAGCGACCACAGCCACGGCAGGCTGGTCCAGCCGCTCATCGCAAGAAGCTGATACAGGTAGCCCAGCTTGCGCGCACCATGCATCGTGGCCGCATGCCCGCCGATCAAGGATGGGTCGTCGCGAAAGGCTCCTCCGTAGATATCCGCCGCTATCCCGTTCATGTAGTTCTTGTCGGTGTAGCGGCGCGGCGTCGCCATTTTCCACAGCACCGCGGGGCTTGCCGGCACCATGGTGAACCCGGGCGCGGTCGCGGCGAGCACCAGCCGCCGGCACAGCTTTGGATATTGATGCGCGAACTGCTGCGCGATTCCGCCTCCCCAGGACACACCGGCGACGTCGATCTCTGTGTAGCCGAGCTCCGCGACGAGAGCGGCGGCAAGCCGAGCCAGCGTCGATGGGCGATACGGCAGGAGCGGCCTGGGCGAACCGCCGACGCCGGGCACGTCAAAGATGATTGCCGTCGTGCTCGTGAGCGCTTCCAGGAAGGGCTTCGCCAACTCCCAGTTGGCCCCGATTCCGTTGAACAGCAACAGTGGCGGCTGCTGGCCGCGCCCGTGCCTGATGGCGACCTGGAGCAACTGCCCCTCGATCGCGATTTGCCGCGCCTCGATCTCCGGCGTCGCGACTCGGTTCCCTCCTGTAGGGTCGTTAGTCAAAGACGTAAGTCCCCGGAGCTGCAGCAAGGACGGGATGGCGTTCGCTACCTAGCGACGCGGCTGCCGCAACCTCTTCGCCCGATCGCGCATGCAGCCAATCGCGCCAGTCGAGCCACCAGCTTCCCTTACGCTTCTCAGCCGAGGCCACGAATGCGTCTGGACCGGATGGATTAACCGCCCCGATCATGAAGGAGGCCTTCGGATTGGTCGGCGGGTTGATGAGGCTCTGGAGGTGGCCGCTGTTCGAAAGCACGAAGGTCGTCCCCTCGCCCATGATCTGGGCGGTCTTGTGCACACCCTTCCAGGGAGTGATGTGGTCGGTCGCGCCAGCGATCACGTAACTGTCGACCCTGGTTCTGCTCATGTCGATCGTCTTGCCGTTCAACGTGAGCTTTCCGGCGTTGACGAACGGGTTGGTGAAATAGAGATCCAGGTAATCGCCGTGCAACCCGGCTGGAAGTCGGGTTGTGTCGGCATTCCAGTACAGGATATCGAAGGCCGGCGGCTGGTTGCCGAGCAGGTAATTATTGACCCAGTAATTCCAGATCAGGTCGTTCGGCCTCATCCATGCGAACATTCGTGCCAGTTCGTGGCCGTCGACCATACCGCGCAGCCGGGAGGCTTCCTTGGCTGCGCGCATTGTCTCCGGCGTCATCAGGCAGCCGAATGCGCTCTCGTCGGCGGTGTTCGGATCGAGCAGACAGACCGCGAGCACCATATTCCTGATCTTCTGTTGCCCCGCGCTTCCAAGTGTCGCGAAATAAGCCGTCGCGGTGATGCCCCCGGAACAGGATCCCATCATCGAGATATCGTCGCTGCCGGTCAGGTCCCGCGCGACATCGACAGCTTCATCAAGCGCTGCGACATAGGTATCGAGGCCCCATTCACGATGCGCCGTTGTAGGATTGCGCCAGCTGACGCAGAATACCTGAATGCCGCTGTCGAGCAGGAAGCGCACCATGCTCTTGTCGGGCGACAGATCCAACGCGTAATATTTGTTGATCTGCGGCGGGGTGATGACCAGCGGCCGCTTTCTCACATTCGGCGTCGTCGGCGAATACTGTATCAGCTCCAGCAATTCGTTGCGGAAGACCACCCCACCCGGCGTGGTCGCCAAAGTCTCGCCGACCTTGAAGGCGCTCTGATCCACCATCGACGGCATGCCGCCGTTCTTGGTGAGGTCATCGAAGTAGTTCTTCAACCCCAGCCAGACGCTGCGGCCGCCGGTATCCACGAATTTGCGCATCGCCGCCGGATTGGTCAGCATTGCATTGGTGGGCGCGACCGCATCGATCAAAATTTCCGTGACCAGATGCGCGCGCGCCTTGTCGATGTCGCTCAGGCTCGTCTTGTCGACGAAGCCGCTGACAGCATCACCCCAGGCGAGATAGGCCTTGAGCATCCCGCCGTGCAGCGTACTCTCCTTCCAGGCAGCATCTGAAAATCGTCTGTCGCCCGCCTGCGGCGCACGCTCAGACTTGCCGGCGACGATGGAACCGAGTTCCCCCAGGAACGAGAACCATTGCTCGGCGGCGACCTTCGGTTCGTTGACGATAGCCTTGAACAGGACGCCGGCGCTGTCGGCGAGATCCTGCCCCCGGATGCCGACAAGGGGATTGAGTGCCAGCGTATTTCGGGATGCTTCTTCGAGGACCCCTTCCATTGGCGGGATTTGCTCGCGATTTTCCGTATTCATTGCCAGCGTGCTCCCGCTGCGGGGATCAAAAGCGTTAACGTCTCGGCGATCAGGGCAGGCTTCTCCGATCCCTCCACTTCCAGAGTGTTCTGGGTCCTCATGATCATCTGCCCGCCTTCTCTCGGCTCGATCCCGGTGAGCACGACGCGCAACCTCACACGCGCGCCGGCCGGCACCGGTGCAAGGAAACGAACCTTGTCGATCCCGTAGTTCAGCCCAGCCGCGGCATCACTCGGGATGACACCGATCTCCATCGCCAGCGGGGCCACCATCGCGAGCGTCAGATAGCCGTGGGCGATGGAGCTGCGGAAAGGACTTTCCTGCTTCGCCCTTTCGACGTCGACGTGGATCCATTGGTGATCGTCGGTACAGGACGCAAAGGCATCGATACGCGCCTGGTCGATCGTCACCCAACCAGAAACGCCGAGTTCCTGCCCAACTCTTTCGCCCAAACCGGCAAGGGTAAGATTGCTCATGCTTTCCTCCTCGATCATTCGCTGCTGCATTCGGACAGCTACATCTTCCCGTACCGCTCGCGCAGCTCCTTCTTGTTGATCTTGCCGACACTTGTCTTGGGAATACTTTCGACGAAAAGGATCTTCTCCGGAATGCCGTATTTCGAGATGATGCCTTTGTCGGCGAACATCTTGAGGTGGTCCTTGATGGCCGCGTCGCTGACGCCATCCGTATCGGACGCCTGCTTGACCACGAGAGCCAGTGGCCGTTCGCCCCATTTGTCGTCCTTGACGCCGATAACGGCAGCCTCCGCAACGCCAGCGCATTGCGAGATCAGGTCCTCGATCTGCAGCGACGACACCCACTCACCGCCGGTCTTGATCACGTCCTTGATTCGGTCGGTGATGTGCACGTAGCAGTTCGCGTCGACCACGGCGATATCACTGGTGTGCAGGTAGCCCCCGGCCCAGAGCTGCTCCGAGGTCTCGGGATTGTCGAAGTAACCTTGCGTGAGCCAAGGCGCACGCATGACAATCTCACCGGCGGACTTGCCATCATGCGGCACGTCCTTCATGTCGGTGTCGACGATACGCAGATCCACCAGCGGCGCTGCCATACCGGCCCTGGTGCGGAATTCGACTTCCCCATCAGCATCACCGCTGAGGTCCTTCGACCTGACATGGGAAACCGCGGCAAGGGGACCAGTCTCCGACATCCCGTAGCCAGCGAAGATGTCGATGCCTGCAGCGAGCGCCTGCTTGGCCAGCGCTTTCGGCAAGGCTGAGCCGCCGATCACCATCTTGAGCCCCTTCAGATCGACGTTCACCTTGGCGGC
>Ga0193724_1000139_pt1 | contig 17879 bp, 10 predicted proteins | sample H2a1metaG_FD_146005 | JGI IMG/M metagenome (GOLD analysis project Ga0193724, IMG submission 146005) | Soil microbial communities from a riparian zone of the East river system, Colorado, United States - H2a1 | ecosystem: Environmental > Terrestrial > Soil > Riparian zone | place: USA: East River... | reverse complement strand
ATCGACCAGCTACGTGGCCTCGGTTATTCCCAATATGCGGGGGTGCCTTGCTCCTTTTTGACCCCGCTGATCAACTACGTGATCGCTGATCCGACGCTGAATTACGTTGGCGCGGCTAGCGAAGGTGAGGCAGTCGGAATCACGTTCGGAGCGTTTCTCGCCGGGCGGAAAACGGTGACCATGTGTCAGAACTCCGGCCTCGGTAACATGGTGAATCCTCTGACCTCGCTAAACTATCCGTTTCGTGTGCCGACGTTGCTCATCGTTACCTGGCGCGGCCAGACCGAAGTAAAAGACGAGCCGCAACATGAACAAATGGGAAGGATCATGCACCGTCTACTCGAGACCTTGGAAATACCCTGGCTGCCTTTTCCCGCCAGCGAACCGGAAATTGCCAAAACGATGGCGCAGGCCGAGGAGAGCATGGAGCAGCGAAAACGGCCGTTCGCATTGGTTGTGCAAAAAGGATCGATCGCGCCCCACCCTTTGTCGGGTCGCCTCGAGTCCGAGTTGGTCAAAACCGATTTGCGCCAAAACCTCTTGGCAAACAGGAATGAGCGACCCACGCGGACGGCCGCGATCGAACTCATTCTCGAAGCTCTCGCCGGTGACGAAGCGATCATTGCTACGACAGGCAAGACCGGCCGCGAGCTCTTCACAATCTCGGATCGCGCTAACCACCTCTACGTCGTTGGCGGAATGGGCACTGCATCGGCGATTGGTTTCGGTGTGGCAAACGCGCTCCCGAGGCGACCAGTCGTCATCATTGACGGAGACGGCGCTGCCCTGATGAAGCTCGGCGTGCTGGCCACGATTGGCTTCTATCAACCGTCGAATCTCCTTCACATCATTCTCGATAACGAAGCGCACGATTCAACCGGAGGCCAGCAGACGGCGTCGGGGGTTGTTCGCTTCGCAGCTCTCGCCGCCGCGGCTAATTACCATTCGGCTTTTGCTGCGGATCGCCCGGAGGAAATTCGCGAGGCTGTTCGTCTGCTCCGTCACCGACCCGGACCTTCTTTATTGCACGTGCTGATACAACCTGGCTCGCCGGAAAACCTCGGACGTCCCACCGTGCAACCGCACGAAGTAAAAGAACGTTTTTCGGAATTCCTAAGGTCGAAGGCGAAATGAAAACTCCGCTTCTTTTCACCCCGGGACCACTCACCACGAGCGCGACCGTGAAAGCCGCGATGCAACGCGACATTGGTTCGCGCGACGCCGACTTCGTCGACCTCGTCGCCGGCATTCGCTCGGAATTGCTTCGCATCGCCCATGTCTCGCGCGAACAGAGTTATGAAGCCGTGCTCATGCAGGGAAGTGGGACATTCGGGCTCGAGTCGGTTATTTCATCAGTGATACCGCAGGAAGGGAGATTTTTGGTGCTGGCAAACGGCGCTTATGGCGAGCGCATGGCTACGATCGCGGAGCGCCTGGGAATTTCCACCAGGCTGGCACGCTGGCCGGAGAACGAATCGCCGCACCCCGCGGCCGTGCAACGTCTCATCGAGGAAGAACCGGCCGCCACTCATGTGGCAATGGTGCATTGCGAAACTACAACCGGAATTTTGAATCCGATCGACGAGATTGCGCGAATTGTAAAAGCGGGTGATCGCGAATTCATTCTCGACGCGATGAGCAGTTTCGGGGGTGTGCCTCTCGATTTAAGCAAATTGGAAATCGATTATCTGGTTTCTTCCCCTAACAAATGTCTCGAAGGCGTTCCCGGCTTCTCCTTCGTTCTGGCGCGGCGCGAAACGCTCGAAGCGACCAAAGGCCGTGCGCGAAGTGTCAGTCTCGATCTGCTCGCACAATGGGAAGGTCTTGAAGGGAATGGCGAATTCCGCTTCACGCCACCCACGCATGCGCTCCTTGCCTTCGCTAGAGCGCTCGAAGAACTCAGCGAAGAAGGTGGCGTCACCGCTCGCGCCGCCCGCTACCGCGTTAATCACAAGACATTGCAAACGGGAATGGGCAGGCTTGGCTTCGCCGAATACTTGCCCGCAGAGCGCCAGAGCGACATCATTACCACGTTTCGTTATCCAGATGATCCGAAATTCCAATTCGAAGATTTTCATCGTCGTCTCCGTGCGCGCGGCTTCATCATCTATCCTGGCAAGTTGAGCCAGGCAGACTGCTTTCGGATCGGAACCATCGGCCGCATCAACGCGAAAAACGTGGATGACCTTGTCGCCACGATCGACGAAGTGCTAGACGAGATCGGCCGCTGACTTCCTCAGGCTCCACTGATTTTTTTCGCGCCGATGAAATAGCCGCGTGACTGTCCAAAATCGACGCGATAGACGCCAATGCTCTCTTCGCCTGGCACAAGGTCGCCAGTTGTGAACAGCCAGCACCGCAACCTAATGGCGTTGTGATATCTGCCCGCCTCAGATCGAAAGCTCAAATGCGGGATTGGCAACCGGAGGGTGACCGGGGCGCACCCGCGCCCAAAGAATTTGCACAAATTCTGCCGATTTTTCTTCCATTCCCCAAAACGGATGCGTTAGAGTCGGCGCCTTCAGAGGAAAATGGATAACATCATCGAGGCGAGAGAACTGCAGATAGAGCGCAAGCATTTTTACGTGGAGCTCCGAGAAAACGAGCGCGGAAGATTCTTGCGCATCACCGAAGAAGCACATGGCCGCCGGAACAGCATCATTGTGCCAAGTACCGGCGTCGATGACTTCACGGCAACAATTTCTGAAGTTCTAACCAACAACGAAGGCGCACCAGCTTAACCCGCTTGATCGCTGGTTCGGCTTTCTGGGCAGCCAGGTCGGCTGTAACCGTTTCTGACCTCTAAACAACACAACTCTTCGAGTTTTCAGGATCGTTGACAGGGCGACACCAGAAACTACTTTGGCCCGTTCGTTCCTTGGCGATTTTTTCGCATCCTCAATATGGCTACAAGACGCAAATCTACGGTTCGAAAATCAGCTCGGCGCACATCAAAAAGACCGAAATTACGGGCGAGTAGCCGCGGTCGGGTGACAAAGACGAAAAAGCCGCGCTACGTTTATTACTTCGGAGACGGACACGCAGATGGATCAGGCGGTATGAAATCGCTACTGGGTGGCAAAGGCGCGAATCTCCACGAAATGACCCGCATCGGCCTGCCGGTGCCACCGGGGTTCACCATCACCACCGAAGTGTGCACTCACTTTTATGCTCATAACCGGACGTATCCCCGAGCGCTCGAGACAGAGGTCGCGGCGGCGCTGGCAAAAGTCGAAAAATCGGTCGGGAAAAGATTCGGCGACCAGGACCGGCCTTTGCTCGTTTCCGTAAGATCGGGCGCGCGTGATTCCATGCCCGGGATGATGGACACCATCCTGAACCTCGGGATGAATGACGAGGTGGTCGCGATTGTCTCAAAAAAAACTAACAACGCGCGTTTCGCCTGGGATTCATACCGGCGTTTCCTGCAAATGTACGGCGACGTGGTCATGGGAGTTCAGAAACGGCCGGGCGAAGACCATGAACCGTTCGAGACCGTGATCGAACGCCTAAAAGACGAACGCTACGGCAAACACGACTTTCCGGATGTCAGATTGACAGTCGCCGATCTCAAAGAGCTTGTGCAACGGTTCAAAGCATTAATCAAAGAGCGAACCGGAAAATCTTTCCCACAAGATCCGCAGGCGCAGCTTTGGGGCGCAATTGGGGCGGTTTTTGGATCGTGGATGAACGATCGCGCGATGGTTTACCGCCGGAAATACGGTATCCCGCACGACTGGGGAACGGCCGTGAATGTGCAGACGATGGTGTTTGGGAACATGGGCGAAACGAGCGCAACCGGGGTCGCATTTACACGGGATCCGGCGACCGGTGAAAAAGTTTTTTACGGCGAGTATTTGATCAACGCTCAGGGCGAAGACGTGGTTGCGGGCGTGCGCACACCTCATCCAATTGCCGATTTGGCGAAGCAAATGCCCGCAGCTCACAAGGAGCTAATGAAGGTCCGCGCGATCCTTGAACGTCACTTTAGAGACATGCAGGACCTCGAGTTTACAGTGGAGGAAAATCGCCTCTACATTTTGCAAACTCGCAACGGCAAACGCACCGGTCACGCCGCCGTTCGCATTGCGGTCGATATGGTCGGTGAAAAATTAATCACAAAAAAAGATGCGGTGCGCCGCATTCCGGCCGATTCGCTGGCTCACCTTTTGGCGCCGGTTTTCGACCGGCAATCAGCGAAAGAAGCAAAAAAGATCGGCACTGGCCTGGCCGCCGGCCCGGGCGCGGCTTGTGGTCGCGTCGTTTTTAATGCGGAGGAGGCCGTGTTGCGCTCGGAGAAGGGCGAGAAAGTCGTGCTCGCCCGCATTGAAACATCGCCCGAAGATCTGCGCGGCATGATCGCCGCCGAAGGCATCCTAACTTCACGTGGCGGCGTCTCTTCACATGCGGCGCTGGTAGCGCGGCAAATGGGAAAGGTGTGTGTCTGCGGCGCGAATGGGATTCAAATCGATTATCAGAAACGCACCCTCAGCGCGAATGGTACGACCTTAAATCGAGGCGATTATATCTCCATCGATGGGACTGCAGGGGAAGTGTTTGCGGGCGAAGTGGCGACTGCGCCGTCGGAAATCGTCCAGGTGCTGATCGATCGCTCCCTCGACCCGAAAAAGAGCGTCACTTATCAGGAGTACGCAAAACTGATGAAGTGGACGGATGAATTTCGCTCACTGGGCGTGCGCACAAACGCGGATACGCCCGAGCAGGTCGCAAACGCAGTCGCGTTCGGTGCGGAAGGCATTGGGCTCTGTCGCACAGAGCACATGTTCTTCGAAGGCAATCGCATTGACGCCATGCGAGAAATGATTCTTGCTGGCACGAAGGACGAGCGGGCACGTGCCCTGGCGAAACTGCTTCCTTACCAGCGCAACGATTTCATTGGCATTTTCACGGCGTTAAAAGGTTTGCCTGCGACGATTCGTTTTCTCGATCCACCGCTTCATGAATTTTTGCCGAATGATCACACGCAACAAAACGAACTTGCAAACAAGCTAGGCGTCGCGGTTGAGCAAATCGCGCGCCGCGTGCACGAGTTGCACGAATTTAATCCGATGCTCGGTCATCGAGGCTGCCGGCTCGGCATCGTTTATCCGGAAATTTCCGAAATGCAGGCACGAGCGATTTTTGAAGCCGCTGCCGAAGTGCAGGACAAAGGAATCAAGGTCCGTCCCGAAATCATGATTCCACTCGTTGGATTCCCGCGTGAGTTGAAGCTCCAAATCGACATTGTTCGGCGTGTAGCCGGTGAAGTGGCGAAGGAAACGAGCGCGAAATTCAATTATCTTGTCGGGACAATGATCGAAATTCCGCGCGCCGCGCTTGTTGCAGACCAGATCGCGCGCGACGCCGAGTTTTTCAGTTTTGGTACAAACGATCTCACCCAAACGACACTCGGAATGAGCCGGGACGATTCTGGTAGCTTTCTTCCCGCGTACGCTGAGCTCGATATCGTCGATTCAAACCCGTTTGCGTCGATCGATCAGAAAGGCGTTGGGCGCCTGATGGAAATAACGCGCGACCTCGGACGCAAGACCCGGCCAAACATCAAACTGGGGATTTGCGGCGAACACGGTGGCGAGCCCGCGAGCGTCAAGTTCTGTCACCGGCTGGGTTTGGATTACGTGAGTTGTAGCCCGTTCCGGATTCCAATTGCACGATTGGCAGCAGCGCAAGCTGCGCTCGAGAGTTAAACGCTTGGTCACATTTCAGGACATCGAAGCGGCGCGCAAACGCATAGCGGAGGCGGTTTGTTATTCGCCTTCTCCGCCCTCCATCCCGCTCACTGAAATCACCGGCATGAAAATTTTCTGCAAGCTGGATAACTTGCAGCGTACCGGAAGCTTCAAGGAACGCGGCGCGCGCAATGCGCTTGCACAACTGTCGCACGATCAACAGAAGCGCGGGGTCATCGCTGCTTCCGCAGGCAACCACGCTCAAGCACTCGCTTATCAGGGCAGCTTACTCGGCATACCCGCAACGGTGGTGATGCCAAAGTTCGCGCCCCTCATAAAGGTCAGCACGTGCCAGCAGCTGGGTGCAACTGTCATTCTGCACGGAGAAGGTTTCGGGGAAGCAAAGGCGCATGCACATGAAATCGCGGCGGAAAACGCCCTTGCCTATATCGACGGTTATGATGATCCCGCGATCATTGCTGGACAGGGAACGATGGGCCTCGAAATCGTTGAACAAGTTCCTGATGTTGACGCGGTGATTATTCCCGTGGGCGGAGCCGGTTTGCTCGCCGGCGTTTCGTTGGCAGTTAAAACCCTGCGGTCGGACACGAAAATTGTCGCCGTCGAGGCCGAGAACGTGGCGAGCTTCTCAGCTGCGCTTGAAGCGGGGAAACCGACAAAAATCACGATGCGTCCGACGCTCGCAGATGGACTCGCCATTCCGGAGGTTGGCGCGAATGCATTCCAAATTGGGCGACCGCTGGTCGATCTGACTGTTACGGTGACCGAAGAAGAGATCGCTCTGGCGATCCTTCGTCTGGTTGAATTAGAAAAGAGCGTCGTCGAAGGAGCCGCTGCGACCCCCCTCGCCGCGTGCATGTCGGGAAGGTTAAAAGAACTCGCCGGCGAGCGAGTGGTTCTGTTGCTTTGCGGTGGGAACATCGACCCAAATGTTCTCAGCCGAGTAATTGAGCGCGGTCTGGTCGCGGACGGCAGGCTCGGCCGATTTACTGCCGTGATTAGCGATCGACCCGGCGGCCTGGCCGATCTGGCAACACAAATCGCTTCGACAGGAGCAAGCGTTAAGCAAATCGTGCACGACCGCGCGTTCGCGAGCCCGGATGTCTCAGCCGTGAACGTTCTTTGCACGGTCGAAACCCGCAATCATCAACACCTGGCTGAGCTACGCGCCCTGTTGAAAAGCCGCGGCGTGGAAATTCACGATGCTAAATAGATAGTAGAGCGCGACCGCTGGGCGCTCCGACAAACTTGAAGGGCGTCTCGCGCTCCGTAGTCTCCTTCAATGCAATTTCGCGAAGAAAAGGTCGACTTGAATTCATTCGCGCGTCGCCATATCGGCCCGAACGAAGAAGAAGTGCGCGTCATGCTGGGCGAGGTCGGCTTCGAAGATCTCGATTCCCTGGTCCAAGCCGCTGTTCCACGAAATATCCAGCTGAATCGAGACCTGAACTTGCCGAAAGCGAAATCGGAGATGGACGCGCTGGCTGAGCTCCGCGCGATTTCCAGGAAAAACAAGGTCGCGCGCTCATTCATCGGCTGTGGCTATTCCGATTGCATTACGCCGCCGGTCATTCAGCGAAATATTCTGGAAAACCCGGGCTGGTACACCGCTTACACACCTTATCAGGCTGAACTCGCGCAAGGCCGGCTCGAGGCCCTCCTCAACTTTCAAACGATGATCACCGACCTAACCGCGCTCGAGATCGCCAATGCTTCCCTGTTAGACGAAGCCACCGCCGCTGCCGAAGCAATGGCGCTTTGTCACGCCGTCGTTCCGAACCGCAAAACGTTCTTTGTGGCTGACAATTGCCACCCGCAAACGGTCGCCGTTGTGCAAACACGCGCGAAACCGCTTGGAATTGAAATCAAGATCGGCGATTACTCGCGTTTCAGATTCGACAACACGGTTTTCGGCGCCCTGATCCAGTATCCCGCCACCGATGGCGCAATTTACGATTATACGGATTTCATAAACCAGGCGCATGACGCCGGGTCCCTTGTCGTGGTCGCAGCCGACATCCTGGCGCTGACATTATTGAAACCGCCCGGAGAATTTGGGGCCGATGTCGCGGTCGGTAATACACAACGCTTCGGCGTTCCTCTTGGATTTGGCGGCCCGCACGCGGCATACTTCGCCACGCGCGATCAATACAAACGCCACATGCCTGGCCGGCTGGTGGGCGTTTCACATGATGCAGAAGGACAACCCGCTTATCGACTCGCCCTGCAAACGCGCGAGCAACACATCCGTCGCGACAAAGCGACGAGCAACATTTGCACCGCGCAGGTTCTTCTGGCTGTAATCGCGTCAATGTATGCGGTCTATCATGGCCCCCGCGGATTGCGCGCAATCGCCGAGCGAGTGCATCGCCTGACAAGTCAACTAGCGGATGGTCTGCGCACACTAGGCTTAAAAATCGCGCACGAAGATTTCTTCGACACAATTCGTGTTGAGGTCGATTCGAGCGAGATCATTTTGGAGCACGCCGAAAAAGCAGACTGCAATCTGCGTCCGCTCGGTCCGCGCGCAGTGGGCATTTCGCTCGACGAAACGACAACTCCACGCGACATCGAGCTATTGATGTCGGTCTTTCGCGGCACATTCGTGCGCGATTTTGCCGACGGTGACTTGGGCGAACCGCCAATCCACATTCCGCAATCTGCAATTCGCACTTCCGAATTGCTCGCCCACCCGGTCTTCAACACACACGACACCGAGACGGAAATGCTGCGTTATCTCAAGAAGCTCGAATCACGAGACCTTTCACTGACTACTTCGATGATCCCGCTCGGTTCGTGCACGATGAAATTGAACGCTACAGCGGAAATGTTTCCGATTTCGTGGCCGGAAATTTCCAAGCTGCATCCGTTCGCGCCCACAGAACAAACAGCCGGTTATACGGAGATGTGCGAACAACTCGAAAACTGGCTTGCCGAAATTACCGGATTCGACGCGATTTCATTGCAGCCGAATGCTGGATCTCAGGGCGAATACGCAGGCCTGCTGGCGATCCGCGAGTTTCACGCTTCGCGCAACGAAGGGCACCGAAATGTTTGCCTCATCCCGACGTCCGCCCACGGCACGAACCCGGCGAGCGCAATCATGGCTGGGTTTAGGGTTGTCTCCGTGGCCTGTCTGAAGGATGGAGATATCGATCTTGCCGATTTGCGCGCCAAAGCCGAAGAGCACGCGCGCGATCTCGCCGCGCTGATGGTGACATATCCCTCAACGCATGGCGTCTTTGAACCTACGATTCGCGAAATTTGCGACATTGTGCACGCGCATGGAGGCCAGGTTTACATGGACGGCGCAAACATGAACGCTCAGGTCGGCCTTTGCCGACCCGGAGACTATGGCGCCGATGTTTGTCACTTAAACTTGCATAAAACATTCTGCATTCCGCACGGCGGCGGCGGCCCGGGTATCGGACCGATCGGAGTGGCCAAGCACCTCGCACCATACCTTCCGCGGGAATTCATTCTCGATCCTGAGAGCGGCCGGATCTTGTTTGGCGAAGGACAACATGGGAAGCATCCGCGGAATGGGAGCGGCTCCGATTACCGTCACGGAGGGGGTAAAGGCGGCAACATTTCTGCCGCACCCTATGGCAGTGCCAGCATCCTAACGATCACATGGATGTACATCCGCATGATGGGCGCGAAGGGATTGAAACGCGCAAGTGAAGTCGCGATCCTAAATGCGAATTACATCGCGAAGCGGCTCGATCCCTATTTTCCTGTGCTTTTCAAGGGTAAGCGCGGACTCGTTGCGCACGAGTGCATCGTCGATCTTCGCCAATGGAAAAGCGCAGGTATTGAGGTGGAAGATGTAGCAAAACGGTTGATGGACTACGGATTTCACGCACCAACAGTTTCCTGGCCGGTTGCCGGGACGATGATGATTGAGCCAACCGAAAGTGAACCTAAACACGAGCTCGACCGTTTCTGCGACGCGATGATCTCCATCCATGGGGAGATGCAGGCAATCGCCAAGGGAAAGATGGATCGCGAAAACAATATGCTAAAGAAAGCGCCACACACTGCGCGGCAAATTGCTTCCGAGAATTGGGACCATCCTTACACTCGCGAGCAAGCAGCCTTTCCCGCGACGTGGACGCGCGAACACAAATTCTGGCCAGCTGTAGGCAGGATCGACAACGTTTACGGTGATCGAAACCTGTTCTGTTCCTGTCCACCTGTCGAAGAGTTCCAGAATGTGTAACGCACGCATCTCGCGTGTTGGTTTTGACGTCATACCGAAACAATCTTTCGATCGGCGGCGCCGGGATTGAAAGAGAGATGCTCAAAGAAAAGTTTGCGACCGCGAGGACGCGTTTGCCAGCACGCGAGACGCGTGCGCTACCCTTCCGGAGCGAGTTCGGGAGCAGCGACGACGCGCGTTGGGACAAGCCGTAACCCGGGGCCGGTCGTTTCTTCAGCCGCTGCGGGGCCGGCTTCGTGATATTCGGCGTCGCTGTTAACCTGCCACAGGTCGTAAAGCTTTGTGTCTGCCAAAATATTTTCGACGCACAACAGCGCAGTCATCATGGCGTGGTCTTGATTGTTGTATTTATGCATGCCATTACGGCCGACGAGATGCAGATTCGGATAACGCGTATCTAATTCCTGCCGGATCGTAGCGACGTGCCGCGCGTAGTCGTCGTCGTAAACGGGATAAGCCTTTTTCTGGCGGACAACGCAGCCATCTATGAAGTCCCCTTCTTTCGCCAGTCCAATTCCTACGAGTTCGCGCTTGGCGAGCTCAATTAATTCAGTGTCGCTCGAATCCCAGAGTCCGTCGTGTTCGAAGCAGAAATATTCGAGGCCGTAGCAGACTTTGTCCGGCTCCGGCACCATCTCCGGCGACCAGGAGCGGAAGTTTTGAACGCGACCGACTTTGACGCTTGGATCGTGAATGTAGATCCAGTTGTCATCAAACATGTGTCGATCTTTCAAGATCAACATCACGGTGAGGAAATCGCGATACTTGAGACTTTCGGCAGCGTGCCTTGTCCGCTCGCTCACGTATGGTGACAATCCGCAAACGAGCTCCCGCATCGGAGCGGACGAGATGATGTGTTCGGCTTCGATTGTCTGCAGCTCTCCATGTCGATCTTTGTATGCGATCGTCCAGTTCCCGGATGTTTCGTCGTAGGAACAGCGCGTCACCCTGCAGCCCATCTCAAGCTTGCCGCTCAACGCCTTCATCTTTTCCGCGCACGCTTCCCACATCATGCCGGGACCTCGGCGTGGATAACGAAAGGAATTGATGAGCGTTTTAATTACGTTCGTGCGGTCTCCGTTGTAACGCTGTGGAATCAGGGCATTCTTGATGGCGCTGCCGAGCGAAAGGCCTTTGATTCGCTGCGCAGCCCAGTCGGCCGAGATCTCCTTGCAGCTCATGCCCCAAACCTTTTCGGTGTAACTCTTGAAGAATGTGTTGAACAGCCGTTTGCCGAATTGATTGCTTACCCATTCTTCGAAGTTGCGTGGATTTCGCACCGGAAACAGGCGCGCTTTCATCCACGAAAGAATGCAAAGCGTTGACCTGAAGACGCCCAGCCTGAGCAGCGCTTCGAACGGCTTCAGCGGATAGGAGAAAAATTTGCCATTGTAAAAAATCCGCGAGGAACGCGGACGCACGAGCATGTCGTTAGGCAAAATCTCGGTCCACAGATCTTCAACCGCCTTCGACTTGGAGAAGAAACGGTGCCCGCCAATGTCGAACTGAAAACCCTTGTAGGTCACGGTCCGGGAAATTCCGCCGACGTAAATAGGATCGGCTTCCAGGACAACGACATCGACTTCCTCCTTGGACAGGAGATAGCCGGCTGTTAGACCCGCCGGGCCCGCGCCAATAATAACCACTCTTGTTTTCATCTTCTAAGCAACCCAGTTTCCCCGGGTGAAATTCCAGACGTACCAGCCCTGCACGCACAGCCCAGCGGCGCTGAGCACCGCCACTGCCGCCATGCCAAACGCCCTAACGAGCACCGGCGGCGTGCGAAACTGGCGCAGAAAATTCAAAAGCGCCAGCACTATCAACGCGTGCACGCAAAATTCGTAGCGGAGCATGCTTTCCATATCCACGCAGGCCACTCCGCTGAGGGAGAGATAATAGATCACGAAGGCGCAGAAATAGATGCCGGCGCGAATTGGTAAATCAGCGTGCCTTCGAATTGCAGGAAGTAGTTCGCAAATGGCGATACCGACAAAAAGCACGGCACCCAACGTCATCGCCATTTGGCTCGCCTCCGTTGGGTCGTTCAGAGCCGGAACGAACCAGCGATAACTCGAGGGCTTAAACACCGCCAAATAATCGGGAACGATTCCCCAGCCGGCTGCCTGCGTAAGCATATAAATATCCCAGTGGCCCCAGCGCAGTTGCGAATAAGTGAAAAATCCCACCGCGCCGAAACTTGCAACCAGCGTCATAACGATCGCCGGCTTCTCCTTGCGAAACCACGGTTTCGACTCAAGTAAGCCCCGCCATCGAGTTTGAAAAACCGAGCGCACCAGGGGAAATGCTGCGCATACAATTCCAACAATCCGCGTTGCCGACATGACAATGCCGTGTGCAGCCGCCCAGAATTTTGCGGATCGCCCCTCCGCAATACTCCAATAAATGAAGCCAAGCAGCGCCATCAAAAACAACGATTCTGAGTAGCCTGCAATCAGAAAGAATGCTGCAGGATGGGCGGCGATTAATAACGCGCCGCAAATTTGCAGTGCGGGCGAAATGTTCCAGCGCTTGCAAAAAAGAAAGAAATAACTCCAGAACCCCCAGGCAGCAAGCTGAGCAGTGATCAACAGAGCTGTGCGGGTGCTGATACTAAGTCCGTAGCGAAACGCAGCCGCTATCGCAGGATAAGCGGGAAAAAAAGCGACGTTTGATACTTCCATCACCTTGTGATCGATGGGCGGGACAATGGTCTGGTAACCGCGATCCACGATGTTCATAAACCAATAACTGTCGTGCTGGACCAGCGTGGCGTAGCGCTCCGAAAAGGAGCCTTCCGGCGCAAGCAGGCCCATCGCCATCGCAAGTTGCAGCAGGGTCATGACGAGTCCGGCGAGCAAGGGCCTGAGCAACCAAAGCGAGCGGGTCATTACATCATAATCGCTGCGCGCGGCCGCTTTGTTCGTGAAAGCGTTCTCAGTAGGTAAAGTCCCGTCAATGGGAAGTGCCAGGGAGACCGGGATCGCACACAGACGGCACGAGCGTGCGGAATTTTCGATAGAGGAGATCTCGGGACGCATTGTTTCCAAAACATGTACGCTGACTTGAGTCGGAGTTTGACGGCGGATGCGCCTCGTTTATTCGCGAGAGCGGCGGTGCCGATCCACTTCCTGACACGGATGGCGACTTTTGTCACAGAACTTCTCGGCAGTGAGACCACTATGATCCGGAAATGACGAGCACGATCTCGCCTTTCGGCGGGTGGGCCGCGTAATGCGCAAGGAGCTCACAGGCGGTGCCGATTCGGAATTCCTCGAATTTTTTTGTTAGCTCTCGAGCAACGCAAAGTTGCCGCTCTGGCATGACATCGATGCATGCGGCGAGGGTTTTGGTTAATCGATAAGGCGACTCGAAGAAGATTACTGTCTCACCCGATTCGGCGGCGACTCGCAACTCGCGCTCGCGTTGTCCACTTTTGATTGGGAGAAATCCCCGGAAGCAAAATTTTTCGATTGAAAATCCGGACCCGACGAGAGCGGTCAGGATCGATGATGGCCCGGGAACGATTGTAAATGAAAGCTCCCGTTTGATGCATTCACGAACGAGACGCGCGCCCGGATCGGACAATCCTGGCGTTCCGGCATCCGTGATCAGCGCAATGTTTTCGCCTCCCGCGAGGCGTACAACCAGTTCCGCCGTGCGCATTGCTTCATTGTGCTCATGATAACTGATGAAAGGCTTCTTGATTCCAAAGTGCTTCAGCAGCATCCCGGAATGCCGCGTGTCCTCGGCAGCGACCAGGTCGACTGACTTCAGAATTTCCAGTGCGCGCAACGTAACGTCGCCCAAATTGCCAATTGGTGTGGCGACGACGTACAGCATTTCAGACCATCGGATCAAAACAAGCTTTGCGCTATCGAACGCGGTCCACGCTTTGGTTTATTCGTGAATTGCGGGCGCGAACGAAAATCTCTGCAGGCCAAGCGCTACCAACCCAGAATTTTGGCGAATATGAGCGGCGCCACAATCGTGGCGTCGGATTCGACGATGAACTTCGGTGTATCGATATTCAATTTGCCCCAAGTGATCTTCTCATTGGGCACCGCGCCGGAATATGATCCGAAGCTGGTCGTTGAATCGCTGATCTGACAAAAATAGCCCCACTCGGGCACCAGCGTGGCGACGACGTCTTGATTGAGCATGGGCACAACGCAAATTGGGAAATCGCCTGCAATCCCACCGCCGATCTGGAAGAAGCCAATCGACGACTCCTGCGACATCCGGCGATACCACTCCGCCAGAGCGATCATATATTCGATACCGGAGCGAACAGTGTGCACATCGGCGATCACGCCTGTCATGCAGCGCGCGGCATAAATATTGCCCAATGTCGAATCTTCCCAGCCAGGCACAAAAATTGGGAGATCCTTGTGCGCAGCGGCGATCATCCAACTGTCGGCCGGGTCAATCTCGTAAAATTTCTTCAGCAGGCACTCCCGCAAAATCTTGTAGAAAAATTCGTGCGGAAATCTTCGCTCCTTCTTTTGCGAGGCGCTCACCCACGCGTCCAGCACGACGTGCTCGATCCGTCGCATCGCCTCCTCTTCCGGAATGCAGGTGTCGGTCACGCGATTCAAATGACGCCGCAAGAGTTCTTCCTCCTGCTGCGCAGTCAATTCGCGATAATGAGGAATCCGTTCGTAATGGCTGCGTGCGACGAGGTTGAAGAGGTCCTCCTCGAGGTTGGCGCCGGTGCAGGTAATAGCGTGGACTTTGTCCTGCCGAATCATTTCTGCGAGAGAAATGCCAAGTTCGGCGGTGCTCATTGCCCCGGCGAGCGTAATCATCATTTTCCCGCCTCCCTGGAGATGCGCGGTATAGGCGTCGGCGGCATCTTTGAGCACTGCCGCGTTGAAGTGACGGAAATGCCGATCAATAAACTGGCTGATGCTGCCCATCTTTACTTCATCAACTCTTCCAGTCTGTGCTTACTCGATTTGATGCAAAACTTATACCGCGACAGTCAAGTGTTAATCACGCTTTTTTTGTCGGAAACTTTCATGACACCGCAGCAAGAATTCGTGCCGCCAGAGTGTCTGGCATTAGCCCGAGAAGGAGAATTGCTGCAGCGAGCACGGTCACCGTGATTCGTTGCAGCAAATCGGAGGACGAGCGATCAGGCGATGAAGAGATCTCAAGCGAGGGCTGATCTACGAAGACCGCTTTTAAGACGATCAGGTAATAATACAGCGAGACGAAGCTGCCAAAGAGTCCCAATCCAATCAGCCAGAGCAGGCCATAATTTCCACCAGCGCGCAGCGCAGCGCTGAACAGATAAAACTTTCCGAAAAATCCGGCCAACGGAGGTATGCCGGCCAGGGAGAGCATAAAGACCGCCATGCAACCGGCCAGCAATGGCGCACGCGCGGCCAGTCCAGAAAAATTTTTAAGATCGTCGCCACCAGTTTCGCCGCGCACCACTGCGACGACTCCGAACGCACCGACGAGTGTGATCGCGTAAACAGCCGCGTAGAAAAGTGTCGCCGAAAATCCGTCCCGGCTTCCGGCGACCAGTCCAAGCAGCGTGTAGCCGGCATGCGCGACAGCGGAGTAGGCAAGGAGCCGCCGAACATTCGTCTGCGCCAGTGCGACGAGATTGCCGATTAGAATAGACAAAGCGGCAAGCACAGCGAGGACCGGCGACCAGCCCGCAGTCATCGCGTGCCATGCCGAACTCCCATGCACTGGGCCGAACCCCACCAGCACGATTTTCCCAAGCACCACGAACGAGGCAACCTTTGATCCCGAAGCAATAAACGCTGCACTCGGAATGGGTGCTCCTTGATACACGTCAGGGGCCCACAAGTGAAACGGCGCAGCAGCAATTTTGAACGCGAAGCCGATGAGCGTCATGATGATGCCTGTCGCAAGCAAAGGTTGCACCGGCGCGGCCGCCAATTTGTCCGAGATCGCAGCCAGCCCAGTGCTTCCCGACATGCCATAGATCAAACTGATTCCGAAAAGCGTGAACGCGCTGGTGGTGCTGCCGAATAGAAAATATTTCAGACCTGCTTCGGCGGATCGCGCATCGTTCCTGTCGAATGCAGCCATCACGTAAAGGGAGAGGCCCAGCAGTTCGAGCCCGATGAAAATCATGAGCAACTCTTCACTGCCAACGAGCAACATGAGACCGACCGTTGCCAAAAGAATAATCGCCAGATATTCGCCCGGGTGACGCAGCGATTTTTCTGACCGAACCAGACAGATCGTGAAAAAGGCAAGCGCGAGGCAAATGATTTTGAAAAGCGACGTAAGCGGCGTGATCACAAGCATCCCACCGAAAAGGTTTGCGTTTCGGGGCAACATGAGCACTGCGCCGATGGCGCCAGCCAGGCCGAGCACGGCAATGCTGGAACAAATTGTTCTCGTACGGCGGCTCGTTAGGCCAACGGCGAGGACCACCAGCGCCGTGATAACAACGACTGCCTCCGGTGATGCAAGTTTGATTAGCTCGAGGTAACTCATGTCGACTCTATCGCGTTGCAAGCGTAGATGCCTGGGCAGCGCACGCGTCCTGCGTGTGCTCCCCAATCAGGTTCGCGTGCTGCGCTCATTTTAGAAATCTCATCGCTTCCACCGCCGGCATGATGCGATCGAGCAGAAATTTGGGATAAAGTCCGACCGCAAGAGTGGCGAACATAAGCAAACAAGCGCCGCACTTCTCAGCGAGTGTTATCGATTGCTCATCCCAATCGGCGTCTGTAGAAACGCGGCCTGTTTGCATGCGCACCTCACCAAAGAAAGACTTCACCAGCGCGCGCAAGGTGAAAGCCGCTACAAGGACCATGCCGGCACCCGTGATCCAAACCGCGATGGGATAGGTTTTCCATACGCCAATCAGGATCGTGATTTCCGCGGCAAACCCGCTGAAACCGGGGATGCCCATCGACGCGGCGCATGCGATCACGAAAGCGAACGCGGCGAAAGGCAGCGCATGGCTCAGATTCATTTCCGAGAGCGCGTCGAGCTCGCGGGTATGAGTGCGTCGATAGAGCATCCGTCCAGCAACAGCGAACAGCAGCGCCGCAATCACCCCGTGCGAAAACATTTGCAGAACGGCTCCAGAAACACCGAGTGCGTTTGCCGTAGCCAGACCTAGCAGCACGAAACCCATGTGGCTCACGCTCGAATAACCAATGACGAATTTCAGATCATGTTGGCGCAGCGCCACGGCCGCTGCATAAACAATTCCGATCACGGCGAGGACGGCGATCCATTTGCTCCATGCGTGGAATCCCTCCGGGAACAGATTCATCGCTACGCGCAGACCTGCATAAGCGCCCAGTTTCATCACGATACCAGCAAGCAACATCGACCCTGCGGTGGGCGCGGCGACGTGGCCCGTCGGCGCCCAGGTATGCAACGGCCAGATGCCGGCAAGCACAGCGAACCCGAGGAACAACACGGGAAATGCCCATGATTGAAGCTGCGGACTAAAGTGGAATTGCACCAGTTGACTCAGATCCAGAGAACCGGCTGTCGCATAAGCTGCGAGAATCCCGGCAAAAACGAACATCCCCCCGAAGAACGAGTAGAGAGTCAGCTTCATCGCGCCGTACTCCTTGTTGGTCGACCCGAAGATGGCGATGAGAAAGTATTTCGGCACGATCACCAGTTCGTAGAATGCGAAGAGCAGAAACAAATCGGCGCTGAGGAAAACGCCGTAACAACCTCCGACCACGAGCAGCAACCAAAAGAAAAATTCGCGCTGGCGATGATCGACATCCCATGAAAACAACACGGTGCTTACGGCGGAGATGCCCGTGACAAGAACCATCGTAAGACTGACGCCATCAACAGCGAGGTGATAATTCATTCCCAACGGTGGCACCCACGGCACGCTGACGATCGTCATGAAGTGAGCAAGATCGGCAACGGGTGTGCGAACAAATGCAACAATGCCTAAGACGAAACCGGCGATGGCTGTT
>Ga0193724_1000137_pt1 | contig 17980 bp, 20 predicted proteins | sample H2a1metaG_FD_146005 | JGI IMG/M metagenome (GOLD analysis project Ga0193724, IMG submission 146005) | Soil microbial communities from a riparian zone of the East river system, Colorado, United States - H2a1 | ecosystem: Environmental > Terrestrial > Soil > Riparian zone | place: USA: East River... | reverse complement strand
CTCTTGAATGAGGTTCATCGCAAAATCTCCATCGGCGGCGCGCCCCAGCCTGCACGGCGCGGGCTGCGCGAACGTCCATTTATCCTGCCATTGCGCGGATTTGGCGCTCGTATACGGCAAAGGCCGTGGCTTGTCACCCGTCCGTCGTGTTTTTTGGGCGTTTTTGGCCAGGTCTTGTCTGGCCAAGTCTCGTCTGGACAGGTCCTGTCTGGACTTGCCTGGCGGCCCACAGATCGGGCCGCCGCGCCTTGGTCAGGGCCTCGGCCTCGGCCTGACGCCAGGCCGCGACCCGGGCGTGGTCGCCGGACAACAGGATTTCCGGGATCGGCCGACCCTCGAAATCCTGCGGGCGCGTATATTGCGGGTATTCCAGCAGGCCGTCGGAAAAGCTTTCATCCGCCCCGGAAGCCAATTTTCCCATCACGCCGGGCAGCAGCCGGACGCAGGCATCGATCAGCGCCATGGCTGCGATTTCGCCGCCCGAAAGCACATAATCCCCCAGCGATACCTCCTCGAGCCCACGGGCCTCGATCAGGCGCTGGTCGACGCCCTCGAACCGCCCGCAGACAATCATCGGCCCGGATCCGGCGGCGAGTTCCGCGACCCGGGACTGGGTCAATGGCCGACCCCGCGGGCTCATCAGCAGGCGGGGACGGTCTTTTGGGCGATCCTGCGCGCTATCCGCGGCGTCGATGGCCGCCGCCAGCACGTCGGCGCGCAGCACCATGCCGGGACCGCCGCCGGCCGGGGTATCGTCGACGCTGCGATGTCGGTCAGTGGCCGAGTCCCTGATGTCCCGCGCCTCCAGGGCCCAAAGGCCCAACGCCAACGCCTTGCCGGCGAGGCTGACGCCGAGCGGACCCGGGAACATCTCCGGGAACAGCGTCAGCACGGTCGCGTGCCAGATTTTGGGTGTGGAAGTCATGCCTTCCAATGGCGCGTCCGGCCGGGGCCGTCAAACCGGCTGCAGCGCTTCCTCGGAATATCGTTTCCGTGCGCGCGTCCGGATTTACGGCTTGCGACCGTATTCGGTGAGTTCGAGGCTGTTGTTTTCCCGCAGATGCTTGTCGGATCGAATGACCGAAGTGCGTTTAACCCAATGATCGATGGCAGGTGCGTACCAGGTCTGGGCCGTGACCTCGTCTTTCCTGGTCGGGTCGTTGACGTTATGCGCCGTGTAGCTGGTTTCGATCTTGAACGTCTCGAACGTTCCGGCCCTGGTCGTCACGGTTTCCTGGCCGACGACCTTTGAGGTACCCGATCGTTTCCAGGCGTTGCCATTGGCGCTGTTGACGTTGCTGGTTTGAAATGTCCAGGTCTTGCCGACGGCGAGCGGGGTGCGGATTCCGCTGCCATCGTTGGGCGAGAATCTCCAGGGCCGGGCGTCAACCAGATTCCAGGATCGGTCATAAACGTTGATGCCTTCGTTGTTGTTGCTACCCTCGACCTTGAACCGCACGCTGATTTCCGTTGGCGTCACCTCGGCGACGACGTTGGTGCGGTTACCACGGACGGTGCCGCTGATTTCGTCCCGCACCTCGTAGGTCCAATGGTCGCCGGGCCGCGGCTCTTCCATGGAGACGACGGCCTTCGGCGGCTCCACCGCGGCGGCCGGCGCCGGGGGCGTCGCCTGCTGGGCCCACGCGTTGCTGGCGACAAGCCCGGTCACCAAAAGAACATTGAGACGAAACATCGGAGTATTCCTTGTCGCTGCTTGTTGCTCTAGCGGCGGCCATACTCGACGAGCTCTATGGTATTGCGTTCGCGAACGCGCCCCTCCGACCGCGATACGAAAGAGCGCTTCACCCAGTGATCGATCACCGGCGCGTACCAGGTCTGCTGCACCGCCTGGAATTTCTTGGTGGGGTCGTTGGCGTTCTGTATTTGAGAGGAAATTTCGAGTTTGAAGGTGTCGAATGTGCCCGCTCTCGTCGTGACGCTTTCCTGCGCCACGACCTTGGTTGTGCCCGAGCGCTTCCAGCTTACGCCGGCCGTACTGTTGAGATCGGTGGATTTGAACGACCAGGTCTTGCCCACGGCCAGCGGTGTCCGAATTCCGGTGCCGTCATTCGGCGTATATCGCCAGACGCCGTTGCTGATCACATTCCATGAACGGTCGTAGGTCTGATAGCCGGAATTGGGATTACCGAGCAGCGCGCTTCGGGTGCTGATTTCTGAATCCGACACGTCGGTGACCGTATTCGTGATCGTCGATTTGATCTCCCCGGTAATGTCGTCCCGAAGCTCGTAGGTCCAGTGATCGCCCAGACGCGGGTCTTCCATCGGCTCGGGGCTGCCAGGGATTTCGACAGCGGGTGAGGCCGCCGCGGGTGGCGATTCGGCGGGCGGCGTTTGGGCATGCAGCAAGCTCGTTGTTGCCAGCAGGCCGATGGTCGCCAGGAAAGCACAACGCAACATGAAATATCTCTGGTGCTGTGGCATCGGCGCCGCAAATCTCGAAAGCATCACCCGATGGCGCGGTATCAGGCAACCGAAAGTGCCTGAGCCGAAAATCGAACGCAAGTGTTTTGTAATTTTTGTTTTGTAATTTTCAGCCGCCGTCTATCTTAACTTTAATGTCATAATTTTAGAGCGTTTTCCAGCGAAGTGGATACCGGTTCGCGCGAAGAAAACGCTTCAAAACAAGAAATAAAGCCCCCGTTCCGATTCAATCGGAACGGAAAAGGCTCCAGTGTCGGGCCGATGGCCAAAGCGATGCCGGCGATGAGCGGAACCTAAATCGATCCTTCGTCTTCGCCCACGATCTCATCAGGCAATTCGATCACCACGCGCCCGGCCGCCAGATCGACCGATGGCACGACGGCGTTGGTGAACGGCAGCAGCATGGTCGCGCCATGCGCGGGAGCGATTTCGATAATGTCGCCGGCGCCGAAATTGTGGATCGCGGTGACGCGGCCGATCGGCTCACGGGCGGCGTTGACCGCGGCGAGCCCGATCAGGTCGGCGTGGTAATACTCGTCTTCCTCCGTCGCCGGCAGTTTTTCGCGCGCGACATAAAGTTCGAGGCCGTTGAGGCGCTCGGCATCCTCGCGGGTCGCGATGCCTTTCAGCGTCGCGACCAGATGGCCTTTTGCCTCGCGGGCGGTGGCGACTTCAAACGAACGCGCGCCGTCCTTGGTCAGAAGCGGGCCGTAAGCCTTCACGGCCAGCGGGTCCTCCGTGAACGTCCACAGCTTCACCGCGCCGCGCACGCCATGCGCGGCGCCGATCCGGGCGATGCAGATGTGGGCCGCCATCGCCGCGCGCCGTCGCGCTTACTTCTTGGCGGCTGCCGTTTTGGCGGCGGCTGCGCTCGCGGTTGCAGCCGTGGCGGCGGCTTCGGCGTTGGCCTTGCGTTCCTTGCGCGGCACCGCCTTTTCCGGGTTGTTGCGCGCGGCGCGCTTGGCGACACCGGCGGCATCGAGGAAACGCGACACCCGATCCGACGGCTGCGCACCCTTGGCGAGCCAGGCCTTGGTCTTGTCCATGTCGAGCTTCAGCCGGGCTTCGTTGTCCTTTGCCAGCAGCGGATTGAAATGGCCGAGCCGTTCGATGAAGCGGCCATCGCGCGGAAAGCGCGAGTCGGCGACGACGACGTGATAGACCGGGCGCTTCTTGGTGCCTGCGCGGGCGAGGCGGATAACGACTGACATCTGGTTCTCCAGGTAGTGGTTTGATGGGATGTTTGTTGAATTAGCTCACGTCATTCCCCGATGTGCAATTGCACATCTGCGGACGCGCGGTTTCGCGCGGGCCCGGAATCCATACTCCCGATCGTGGTTATGGATTCCGGGCTCGCTCGCGGAGCCTGTCATCGGGCCGGCCAAAAGCCGGACCCGTTGGCTCGCGCCCCGGAATGACGAGTTACAGAGAGGGCGTGTCGTTCTCACTTCTTCTTCCCCAATCCGGGGAAGCCGCCGAGGCCTGGCAGGTTCGGCTTGCCGCTCAGGCCCGTGAGCCCCGGCAAATTCGGCAGGCCGGAACGCAAGCCCGCCGGAAGGTCTTTTGGCAGCGCGGGCATGCCGCCCGGATCTGCACCGCCCGGCATTTTTTCGGATAGCGCCTTGATCTGCTCGGGCGATGGCATGCCGCCGCCAAAGCCCATCGCCTGCGCGATGCCGGCCATCGGGCCGCGCTTGCCCGAACCCATGGCCTTCATCATGTCGGCCATGTTCCGGTGCATCTTCAGGAGCTTGTTGACTTCCTCGACCTTGAGGCCGGCGCCGGCGGCAATCCGCTTCTTGCGGCTGGCCTTGAGGATGTCGGGGTTCTTGCGTTCCTGCCGCGTCATCGAATCGATCACCGCGACCTGGCGCTTCAGAATCCTGTCGTCGATCCCCGCATTGGCGATCTGGTTTTTCATCTTCGCGATGCCGGGCATCATGCCCATCAGACCGCTGATGCCGCCCATATTCGCCATCTGCAGCAATTGCTCGCGCATGTCGGAAAGGTCGAACTGGCCCTTGCGCATCTTCTCGGCGACGCGTGCGGCCTTTTCCGCGTCGATGTTGGCGGCGGCCTTCTCGACCAGCGACACCACGTCGCCCATGCCGAGAATGCGCCCCGCAATCCGGCTCGGATGAAAATCTTCCAGCGCGTCGGTCTTTTCGCCGGTGCCGATCAGCTTGATCGGCTTGCCGGTGACCGCGCGCATCGACAGCGCCGCGCCGCCGCGGCCGTCGCCGTCGACCCGTGTCAGCACGATGCCGGTGAGGCCGACGCGCTCGTCGAAGGATCGCGCCAGGTTGACCGCGTCCTGGCCGGTCAGCGAATCCGCGACCAGCAGCACTTCATGCGGGTTGGCGGCGGTCTTGATCTCGGCCGCTTCCGCCATCATCTCTTCGTCGAGCGTGGTGCGGCCGGCGGTGTCGAGCAGCACCACGTCGTAGCCGCCGAGCTTGGCTGCTTCCAGCGCGCGCTTGGCAATCTGTGCGGGCTTCTGGCCGGCCACGATCGGCAAGGTCTGGATATCGAGGTCGCGCCCGAGCACCGCGAGCTGCTCCATCGCCGCCGGGCGATAGATGTCGAGCGAGGCCATCAGCACCTTGCGCTTGTCGCGCTGGTTCAGCCGGCGGGCGAGTTTGGCCGTCGTCGTGGTCTTGCCGGAGCCCTGCAGGCCGACCATCATGATCGCCACCGGCGGCACCGCGTTGAGGTCGATGGTCTGGCCGTCGGAGCCGAGCGTGGCGATCAGTTCGTCATGGACGATCTTCACCACCATCTGGCCGGGGGTCACCGACTTGACCACGGTGGCGCCGATCGCCTGCTCGCGGACTTTTTCGGTGAAACTTCTGACCACGTCGAGCGAGACGTCGGCCTCGAGCAGCGCGCGGCGCACCTCGCGCATCGCGGCATCGACGTCGGCTTCGGTCAGCGACCCGCGCCGGGTCAGCCGATCCAGTATGCCGCCAAGCTTTTCCGACAGGTTGTCGAACATCAGATCATCGTTCCAGTTTCGCCACGCCAGCGCGTGGGCACGGCGTTGCTCAATTTGTTTCCGTCATACCCCGCGAAAGCGGGGTATCCAGTATTCCGAGGCTTCGCGACTCAATCGAGACGCTCCGGGATACTGGATCACCCGCTTTCGCGGGTGATGACGCCTTATCGGGTCTCCGCGCCAGGCGCGGATGAGGGACATTCCAAACACTTTTGCGCCCGAGGGCGCATCGCGCTGTCGGGCGTTGACCTCCGGTCTCAAGGGCCGGTCGGCCGGTCGAAAAGAACGTCTTTTCGATGAATGGAGGCGTTAAACCCCCGCAGCCCGCAAAAGTCAAGAAAAGTCGCGGAAAAGCGGCATTTTCACGAACCTTGCCACCGGCTTACCCCCCTTGCCGATGCACGCGTTTTCGGGCCAATCGGGGTCATGAACATTACCCGCCGTGGTCTCCTTGGGCTGCTTTCCGGCGCCGCCGCAGCGATCGGCGTGCCGTCAATCTGGGCTTACAGCATGAAAACCTATGACGGTCCCGTCTCCGATCATTTCGACGGCACGCGTTTCTTCGATCCCGATGGCGTACCGCCGAAATCGCTTGGTGAAGTGCTGCGCTGGCAGTTCGGCCCCGGCCGGGAGCGGCAGGCCTGGCCGGAATGGGCGCCGAGCCCGCACGCCGACACACCGCCGCCGCGCGTCAGCGGCGACAAGGTACGATTATCGTTTGTCGGCCACGCCAGCTGGCTGATCCAGACATCGGGGCTGAACATTCTGATCGATCCGGTATGGTCGATGCGCGCCTCGCCGGCGAGCTTCGCCGGACCGAAGCGTCATAACGACCCCGGTATTGCGTTCGAGGCATTGCCTCCGATCGACGTCGCGCTGGTGTCGCATGGGCATTACGATCATCTTGACCTCGCGACGCTGTCAAAACTGGCTGGGAAATTCTCGCCGCGTGTGATTACGCCGCTCGGCAACGATGCCACCATGCGCAGCGCCGACAGCGCGATCAAGGCGGAAGGGTTCGACTGGCATGCGCGCGTCGAACTTGGCGGCGGCATCGCGGTGACGCTGGTGCCGACCCGGCACTGGTCGGCGCGCGGATTGTTCGACCGCAACAAGGCGCTGTGGGCGAGCTTTGTGCTGGAGACGCCGGCAGGCAAAATCTACATCGTCTGCGATTCCGGCTATGGCGAGGGCAAGCATTTCCGCAGCGTCGCCGAGGCGCATGGTCCATTGCGGTTGGCGATCCTTCCCATCGGCGCCTATGAGCCGCGCTGGTTCATGCGAGACCAGCATATGAACCCGGCGGACGCCGTGAAGGCGCTGGCCGATTGCGGCGCAGAGCAGGCGCTGGCGCATCACCACGGCACGTTTCAGCTCACCGACGAGGCGATCGACGCGCCGGTGGTCGCGTTGCATGCGGCGCTTGGGCAAGCGAAGATTCCGCGCGAGCGTTTTGTAGCGCTGCAGCCGGGACAAGTGGTGGAGATTTGAGTTTGGTCGTCCCGGCGAACGCCGGGACCCATAACCCCTGGCGTCGCTTGTTTGCAGAAGATGGTTGCTCCACGCCGAAACGAAACGGCACGGCGTATGGGTCCCGGCGTTCGCCGGGACGACACCTTACTGCCCTTGCCCCTTGATCGCCCAGGATACACTCACGGTCACCGCAAGCGTTTCTTCGCCTTGCGCCACCGGTGCGGACACCGCCATGCCGGCGGCCATCCTGCGATAGGGCGCGGGGGCGGAATTGCCCTCTTCGGAGATGCTGAGCGGCGCGCCCAGCGTGACGCCGGCGGCCCTGGCGTAAATCTCGGCCTTGCGGCGGGCGTCGGCCACGGCCCGCTCGCGGGCCTCATCGAGAAGTTTCGAGGCCTGTGACACCACAAAATTGATGCCGCCGATTTCGTTGGCGCCCGCGCCCACCAGCGTGTCGATCACGTTGGCCACTTTGGTGACGTCGCGCACGCGGATCGTCACGCGGTTGCTGGCGCGGTAGCCGGCGATGGCGGACGGGCCGCTGCGGTTCGGAGCACTTTGCGGTTGCAGCGACAGCCGCGCGGTCTGGACATCCTTCTCCTCGATCCCGGCGCCCTTCAGCGCCTGCAGCACCTTGCCCATCGCCGCGTTGTTGGCCTCGGAGGCCTCGCGCGCGGTTTTGGCCTCCGACGTGACGCCGCCATCGATCTCCGCCAGATCAGGTGGCACCAACACGGTAGCCTCGCCGGTCACGGAAATTGCCGCCGGTGGAATGATCTGCGCCCTTGCGGGCGCGGTGAGCAGCGCGCCCGCAAGGGCGACCGCGGCGAGACCGATGCAATACTTCATAAGCTCACTTCAGCGGCACATAGACATTGATCACCAGCTTGTCTTCCGCGGTCTTCAGCGGGTCGGTGATGTATTCCTCGATGAAGGTATCCTTGGCTTCGAGCTTCTTGTCGTCGAGGTGATTGGTGATGGCCTCATAGGTGTTGTCCATATTGTCGTAGGAACCGCGATGGACGAACTTCAACGCCTTGCCGTCGGGCGATTTGCCCATGCTCATGTCCTTGGTGAGGTTCTTCGGATCCTGTTCGACCGGGATTTCGGCCAGAAACGTGAAGCCGGCATCGTCCGTCGACGTATAGACTATCATCGAATTTCCCGCGGGCTTGATGCCCTGCTTGTCGAGCAGGGCTGACAGCGACTTGAACGAATCGATCAGGGTGTCGAACGCCGAATCCCAGGCGGCGTTGCCCCTGATGATGACAACTGTCTTTGGCGTCAGGGTGATCTGGTCGCCGAACGGATCCGCGGTCTGAACCGGCGCGACAGCCGGCGGTGCCGCAGGGGTCTCCGCGGCTGCCGGTGGCGTGGAAGGAGCGGCCGAAGGGCTGGCCGCCGGAGCCGGGGGGGCCGCCGGCGCCGGGGCCGGTGTTGCGGCGGGCGCCGGGGTTGCCGGCGGGCTCGCCGCGGGCGGCGTTTGCGCGCTGGCAATGCCCAGCGAAATCGCTGCCGGGATCAGCGCAACCATGGCGACACGGACGAGGCGAGGGCAATTCATTGGGTATTCTCCATGGCCGTATCCTGCGGTCGCGTCTCGGCTCGCGTGTCCGGTCCACGTCGACGGACATAAGACTATTCTAACACGCGATGCGTGCTTTCGTCCCATGCCAGATAATTCATGGGCCTCCCAGCGCCGCGAGGGGCTCGACACAGAATCGCCGCACTGGCCAATCCGCCGCCGTTCGCCATATAAGGTGCGGATAGCCGGGAAAATTCCATGAGCGCGCTCGCCAATCATGCGTTTGCCAAGATGAACGGCATCGGCAACGAAATTGTCGTGGTCGATCTGCGCGATTCGCCTGCCATTGTCACGCCGGAGGAGGCGCGCGCGGTGGCGTCGCCAGCGGGCGTGCATTACGACCAGCTGATGCTGCTGCAGCCGCCGCGGCTGGAGGGCACCGAGGCCTTCATCCGCATCTACAACAATGACGGCTCGGAAGCCGCCGCCTGCGGCAACGGCATGCGCTGCGTGGCGCGCCGGCTGTTCGAGGACACCGGCCGGACCGCCGCCACTTTCGAGACCAAGGCCGGGCTGTTGAATTGCTGGCAGGGCCCGTCCGGCGATCTCTACACCGTCGACATGGGCCCGCCGAAATTCGGCTGGAAGGATATTCCGCTGGCGGAAGAGTTTCGCGACACACGGTCGATCGAACTGCAGATCGGCCCGATCGACGCGCCGGTGCTGCATACGCCGTCGGTGGTCAGCATGGGCAATCCGCATGCGATCTTCTGGGTCGACGACGTCGGCGCCTACGATCTTGCCCGCTTCGGGCCGCTCCTGGAAAATCATCCGATCTTTCCGGAGCGCGCCAATATCACGCTGGCGCATATCGTCGATCGCGATCGCATCACCATCCGCACCTGGGAGCGCGGCGCGGGGCTGACCAGGGCCTGCGGTTCGGCGGCCTGCGCCACCGCGGTGGCCGCCGCAAGGCTGAAGCGCACCAACCGCATCGTGCAGATTTCGCTGCCCGGTGGCGAGCTCGCCATCGAATGGCGCGCGCGCGATGACCACGTGCTGATGACGGGCCCGGCGACGTTCGAGTATGAGGGGCGATTCGATCCGGCATTATTCGCCAGCGTGGCCTAGGATGAGTGTCGACGTCGTCACCTTCGGCTGCCGGCTCAACGCGTTCGAATCCGAGGTGATCGCCCGCGAGGCGGAGCGCGCCGGGCTCACCGACACCATCGTCATCAACAGTTGTGCTGTCACCAACGAAGCTGTGGCGCAGGCGCGGCAATCGATCCGCCGGCTGAAGCGCGAGCGGCCGCAAGCGCGGATCGTGGTGACCGGCTGCGCGGCGCAGACCCAAGCCCGGATGTTCGCCGATATGGCCGAGGTCGATCGGGTCGTCGGCAACGACGACAAGATGCGCGGCGAGGCATGGCGCTATGCGCGCGTCGCGTTCGACGCGGCGGCTGGATTCGGTATCGCCAGCGAAGAAAAGATCGCGGTCGCCGACATCATGGCGGTCCGGGAGATGGCGCCGCATCTGTTGGAAGGATTTCAAAAGGGCCTGCCGCGGGTGTTCGTGCAGGTGCAGAACGGCTGCGATCACCGCTGCACCTTCTGCATCATTCCCTATGGCCGCGGCAATTCGCGCTCGGTGCCGATGGGCGCCGTGGTCGATCAGGTCCGCGCGCTGCTCGAGCGCGGCCATGCCGAGATCGTGCTGACCGGCGTCGATCTGACCAGTTACGGCGCGGATCTGCCGGGCGCGCCGAAGTTGGGCATGCTGACCAAGCAAATCCTGCGGCATGTGCCGGAGTTGAAACGATTGCGGATCTCCTCGATCGATCAGGTCGAGGTCGACCGGGATTTGCTCGACGTGATCGCCGACGATGAACGCTTGATGCCGCATCTGCATCTGTCGCTGCAGTCCGGCGACGATCTGATCCTGAAGCGGATGAAGCGGCGGCATTCACGCGACGATGCGGTTCAATTCTGCGCGCAGGTGCGGCGGTTGCGGCCGGACATCGCGTTCGGCGCCGATATCATCGCGGGATTTCCCACCGAAACCGAGGAAATGTTCGCGCGGTCCAAGGACTTGGTCGAAGCCTGCGGTCTGACCTTCCTGCACGTGTTTCCCTATTCACCCCGTCCGGGCACGCCGGCCGCACGGATGCCGCAGGTATCCGGCGAGGTGATCAAGCAACGCGCCAAGCGATTGCGGGCGACGGGAGAGGGCGCGTTGCAAAAGCGGCTGGCTTCGGAGATCGGCGCGACGCGTCAGGTTTTCATCGAGAGCGGCACGCAGGGCCGCACCGAACATTTCATGCCGGTGGCGATTGCGGGCCAAACGCCGGGAGCGGTGCGGACGCTTGCGATCACCGGGCATGATGGCGCGCGGTTGACGGTGTGAGGCTGTAGTGCCTCATTTTCAGCCGTCATTGCGAGTTGGGACCGGTGGATAAGGCACCGACCCGCCTTGGATGAAAGTTTGAGGCTCGATGTTGGTAGTATGACACCGTTTTTGAGCGACTTTCTTCCTAGGAGCGCTTGCGACGAAGCAATCCATTCTTCCTTTACGCTGGGAGATGGATTGCTTCGCTTCGCTCGCAATGACGATCCTACTCCCCGTGCCATCCGCAGGCCCTGAGCCGTTCGTGCAAATGGGCTGGCGCGGGGGCCAGCACGCGCACCGGGTCCTTGTTCCTCGAAATCGGGATCACGATCTCGCGGGAATGCAGATGCAGGCTCGGCTCGCCGAAGCGCGGTCCGTTGCCATAGATATTGTCGCCGACAATCGGCCAGCCCATGGCGGCGGAGTGAACGCGCAATTGATGGGTGCGGCCGGTGACCGGTTCCAGCGCGAGCCAGCTCAGGCCATCGCCGCGCCCCAGTACTTTCCAGTTGGTGACGGCGGTCTGGCCGTCGGGATCGGGCTTTTGCCACCAGCCGCGCTCGGCGTCGAGGCGGCCGAGCGGCATGTCGATCACGCCCTCGTCCTCGATCGGGCCGCCTTCGACCACCGCCCAATAGGTCTTGGAAAGCCGGCCATGCTTGAACAGCAGGCCCAGCGACGCCGTCGCCTTGCGATGGCGCCCCAGCACGAGACAGCCGGAGGTGTCGCGGTCGAGCCGGTGGGCGAGAACCGGCGGTCGCGGCAGGCCGAATCGCAACGCATCGAACGAGGACTCCAGGTTGGCGCCGCCCTTGGGGCCCCGATGCACCGGCAGCCCCGCGGGCTTGTCGATCACCAGCATCAGCCCGTCGCGATGGAGCACGCGCGCCTGAATTTCATCGGCGGTCAACTCGGGAACATCGATGCGTTCGTTGTGACTTTCGCTCATGGCGCGAAACCGCTAACACACCCCCAACATGAACGATACCACTCCGGAACAACCCAAACTGAGCTGGTGGCGGCGGCTGTCCAGCGGCCTGAAGCGCACGTCGAGTTCGCTCGGGACGGCGGTGGCCGATCTCGTCACCAAGCGCAAGCTCGACCGCGCCATGCTCGACGATATCGAGGACGTGCTGCTGCGCGCCGATCTGGGAACCGAAGTGGCAGCGCGCATCGCCGCCGCCGTCGGCGTCGGCCGTTACGACAAGGCGATCTCGGCGGATGACGTGAAATCCGTGGTCGCGACCGAGGTCGAGAAGGTTTTGTCATCCGTGGCGAAGCCGCTGGTGATTGACGAAACCCAAAAACCGTTCGTCATTCTCGTCGTCGGCGTCAACGGTTCCGGCAAGACCACCACCATCGGCAAGCTCGCGGCCAAACTTGCCGCCGAAGGCCGCAAGGTGATGCTGGCCGCGGGCGACACCTTTCGCGCCGCCGCGATCGAGCAACTGAAGATCTGGGGCGAGCGCACCAACTCGCCGGTCATCGCGGCCGCGCAGGGCTCGGATTCCGCGAGCCTTGCCTTCAATGCCCTCACCGCGGCGCGGGAGGGAAAGCTCGACGTGCTGCTGGTCGACACCGCGGGAAGGCTGCAGAACAAGGCGGAACTGATGAACGAACTCGAAAAAGTCGTTCGCGTCATCAGGAAGGTCGATTCGTCGGCGCCGCATGCGGTGCTGCTGGTCCTGGACGCCACGGTGGGACAAAATGCGCTGTCGCAGGTCGAGGCGTTTCATCGTACGGCAGGGGTGACGGGCCTCGTCATGACAAAGCTCGATGGCACTGCGCGCGGAGGAATCCTGGTGGCGCTGGCCGAGAAACACAAGCTGCCGGTGCACTTCATCGGCGTCGGCGAAGGCGTCGACGATCTCGCGCCGTTCACCGCGCGGGATTTCGCGCAGGCGATCGCAGGGATTGAATAGGCCTCATCCTTCGAGACGCGGCTACGCCGCGCCTCAGGATGAGGGAGAAGCCAAATGGAATGTCCTCATCCCGAGGAGGCGCGAAGCGCCGTCTCGAAGGATGGGATGCGACGAATGTAATGGACGGAACAAATGGACAAGACCGCGCCGCATCCGCTGTTCAAGCTCGCGACCGAACTCGGTCCGCTGATGATTTTTTTCATCGCCAACGCCAAATTTGACCTGTTCGTCGCCACCGGCGCGTTCATGGTGGCGGTGATCGTCGCGATGGTCGCATCGTACATGGTGACGCGACACGTACCCATGATGGCGATCGTTACCGCCGTTGTCGTTATCGTGTTCGGCACCCTGACCCTGATTCTGCACGACGAGACCTTCATCAAGATGAAGCCGACCATCGTCTATACGTTGTTCGCGGCGATCCTTGGCGGCGGCTTGCTGTTCGGCCGCTCCTTCATCGCCATCATGTTCGATCAGATGTTCAATCTGACGCCGCACGGCTGGCGTATCCTGACATTGCGCTGGGCGTTGTGGTTTCTCGCCATGGCGGTGCTGAACGAGATCATCTGGCGCACCCAGTCCACCGATTTCTGGGTGACCTTCAAGGCATTTGGGATGGTGCCGCTGACGATGATGTTTGCGGTCACCCAGATGCCGCTAATCAAACGCTATCATCTGGAGCCGGCGTCGCTCGAGGCGAGCGAGGCGGACGCTGGTGACGTGACGAAGGGGTGAACCCCAGCGCTCAAGTGCGATCCGACCTCTCCCCGTACGGCACGGGGAGAGGTGAAGAAAGCAATCAGCTCTTCTGCTTGGCGATGATCTTGTCCTTGATGCCGTCATAGGTCTTCTGCGGCACGATGTTCTTCTGCACCAGCTCGTCCTTGCCCTTGTAGGGACGGCCCTTGATGATCGCCGCGGAATAGGCCTTGCCGACTCCCGGCAGCGCATCGAGCTCGTCGGCGCTGGCGGAATTGATATCCAGCAGATCTGATTTGGCGGCGGGCGCCATCTTCGACTCGGTGGCCGGTGCTTTCGGCGCAGGGGCCATTTTACTGTCGGATTTGGCGGCGGGTTGCGCGGTCTGGGCCATCGACGGCGAAGCCGTCAGCAAGCCCAGGGTCAGCGCAGTTGCCGCAAGTGAAGCGAGTGTGAAACGACGCATTGGGTGTGTCCCTCCAAGGACGGTTTAAGTAACACCATCAAAGTAGCTTCGCATTCGTGGCGGTGCCATGGCTGCCAAATGAACGGAAGATAAAAGCGAAAATTAATTTAATGAACGACAGATAAATGCGGAATTTGTTTTGTCTCGTCATGGTGAGGAGGCGCGCTTGCGCGTCTCGAACCATTGAGTCCCAATCCTGCTCATCCTTCGAGACGCGGTCGAAGCGGCCGCTCCTCAGGATGAGGTCGGAGATATATTCGCAACCGGGTGGGCAAAGCGAAGCGTGCCCACCATTCAAGATCGCGATCGCATCAGTGGTGGGCACGGCGCAAGGGGCGCCTTTGCCCTACAATTTGCTCACAAGCTCTCAGGATGAGGTCGATGACCTAAGACCCCGCCTTCAGCGCCTTCTCGATTTCGACCTTGAGGACGGTGTCGACGTTGTCGGATGTGACCGGGCCGACCATCTTGTAGACAATGGTACCTTCGCGACCGACCACGAAGGTCTCCGGCACGCCATAGACACCCCATTCGATCGAGGCGCGGCCGTTGCCATCGACGCCGACAATGCCGAACGGATTGCCGTAGCGGCCGAGGAAGCGCCGGGCGTTGTCGGCGGCGTCCTTGTAGTTGATGCCGACGAACTGCAGCCGTTTGTCCTGACCGAGCTTGGTCAAAAGCGGCGCTTCGTCGTGGCACGGCACGCACCACGAGGCCCAGACGTTGACCACGCTGACCTTGCCCTTGAACACGGCAGGATCGAGCCCAGGCACCTGCGTGCCGTTATTGACGAGACCTTCCAGCGCCGGCAGCGCCGTTTGCGGCGCCGGGCGACCGATCAAGGCCGAGGGGATCTTCGACGGATCGCCGCCGTGCAGCCGCAGCAGGAAAATTCCGGCCAGCGCGATGAAGCCGAGCAGCGGCAGCGCCACCAGCCAGCGCCGGCTTTGCGGCGCCGCGCCGGATGTCGAGGGTTCACTCATTGGATATCCGCCGCGCTGCGCCCGGAGCGACGGATAACGCCGGACGCGTCGAGCTCGCGCAAGCGTTCTTTCTGGCGGCGGTAGTCAATCGCGATCGAGAAGATCAGGATCAGCACCACCGCTCCCACCAGTGCGTAGGATGTCACGATGAAAGACGCGTAGGGACCCAGCGACATCGCTCTACGCCGCACGCTGGCTGGCTTGCATCATTTGCAAGCTGCGCACCCGGCGGCGCAGGATCTCGTTGCGCATCGCCGCCAGGTGCAGCGTGACGAACAACAGCGAAAACGCCACCGCCATCACCAGCAGCGGAATCAAAAAGGCGCGGTCGAGCGAAGGTCCGCCGATCCGCATCACCGATGCCGATTGATGCAGCGTATTCCACCAGTCCACCGAGAATTTGATGATCGGCAGATTGATCGCCCCCACCAGCGTCAGGATCGCGGCGGCGCGCGCGGCGCGTGAGGGATCTTCAACCGCCCGCCACAGCGCGATCAGGCCGAGATACATCAGAAACAAGATCAATACCGAGGTCAGCCGCGCGTCCCATTCCCAATAGGTGCCCCACATCGGCCGTCCCCACAGCGAGCCCGTCACCAGTGCCAGAAACGTAAAGGCAGCGCCGATCGGGGCGGCGGCCTTGGCCGCCACGTCCGCCAGCGGATGCCGCCACACCAGCGTGCCCAGTGCCGCGAGGCTCATCACGCCCCAGACGAACATCGACAGCCACGCGTTCGGCACGTGGATGAACATGATCTTCACGGTAGCGCCCTGCTGATAGTCGTCGGGCGCCATGGCCGATTGATAAAGACCGATCAGCAGCAGGGCCGCGGTGACGGCCGCAAGCCATGGCAACAGGCGCGTCGTCAGCGTCAGGAACCGTGTCGGGTTGGCGAGATCGATCAGCGTCATGGCATCCCTGATAATCGCAGCGGTGGCGGCAGGCAATGTCGGGTGGTTTGTTTCACTCCGCCTCCGTGAGAGTTGATCGGCGTCAATTCGGTGCTCAGTCCAGGCCGTGGCGCAGGCTTGCGGCGGCCGCGAACGGCCCGATCACGAAACTGACCAGCGACAGCGCGCACAGGATCGAAAACGGGGTACCGAACGACAGTGGTCCGGTTATGGCGGCTTGCGAGGCCGCGACGCCGAATATCAGCACGGGAATCGATAGCGGCAGCACCAGCACGGCCAGCAACAGTCCGCCGCGGTGCAGCGTCACGGCCAGCGCCGCGCCGATCATGCCGGTAAATGTCAGCGCCGGCGTACCCGCCAGCAGCGTCAGCGCGACGGCTGCAGTCGATGTTGCATCGAGATTCAACAACAGCCCCAGTATCGGAGTGGCGACAACAAGCGGCAATCCGGCGGCCAGCCAATGCGCCAGCGCCTTGGCGGCGCACGTCAGTTCCAGCGGCGTCCGGCTCATCACGATCAGATCCAGCGAACCATCCTCGTGATCGGCCATGAACAGCCGGTCGAGGGTGAGCAGGCTTGCGAGCAGCGCGCCGAGCCAGAGAATTGCGGGACCGAGCCGGGTCAGCAGTGCGAGATCGGGTCCGATCGCGAACGGCATCAGGACCACCACGGTGAGAAAGAACAGCACGCCGATCAGCGCGCCGCCGCCGACGCGCAGCGCGATTTGGATGTCCCTCCGAATCAGTGCGGCGAGGGCGGTCATGACGGGCACCGCTGCTTCTTAGTCCATCCCCCCTTGCGGGGGAGGGTTGGGGAGGGAACAGAGAGCTGAGTGGCCAGGGGCGTGCAGGCTTGCAAGGTCACGCCGTCCCCCCGATCCGCAGCTCACGCGCGGCAAGTCCCAGCGGCGTGTGGGTTGCGGCGACGATCAGGCCGCCGCGCGAAAGATGATCGTTCATCAGGGTGGCGAACAGGCTCTGCCCGGCCGCATCGAGCGCCGAGGTCGGTTCGTCCAGCAGCCAGATCGGGCGCCGCACCGCCAGCAGCCGGGCGATCGAAAGCCGGCGCCGCTGCCCGGCCGACAGATACGCCGCCGGTAGCCGCAGGGCATGATCGAGCCCCACCGCGGCAAGGCTTTCCGCGGCATCGAACGCCGCGCCGCCGAGAAAATTCCGCCAGAAACACAGGTTTTCCATCACGCTCAGCGCCGGCTTCAGCGCGTCGCGGTGGCCGAGATAATGGGCCTGCTCGGGCAAGGTCAGTTCAGCCTCGCCGCCCTCAAGATCGATCGATCCGTCCGCCATCGTCAGCAAGCCGGCGATCAGCCGCAGCAGCGAGGTTTTGCCGGCGCCATTGGGCCCGGTGACGGCCACCGCCTCGCCCGAGCTGGCCTCGAAATCGAGCCCGGAGAACACTTCCCGTCCGCTTCGCACACATCTGACGCCACGTCCCGAAAGCCGCATTTTGCCCCTTCACAGCCCTTTGGAAACTATGGGTACCGCATCAGAATTTGTGGGTACCGCATTGCTGCAGCACCATTGCCGGTGTGGCGGTGCTCCTAGAAAGATTCTATAAGCCGGAACTTGATGCAGCACACAATCCGCCGCTGCAAGCCATCAGGCCACGCCTCGCAGACGGTGTTTTGATACCCTTGCTGGGTATAACTGACAATTGGGATTGCCTCACATGACCTCGCTCGACAGCTTCAAATGCCGGAAGACCCTCAAGGTCGGTGGCAAGACCTACGTTTATTACAGCCTGCCCGCCGCCGAGAAGAACGGTCTGAAGGGAATTTCCAAGCTCCCCTATTCCATGAAGGTGCTGCTGGAGAATCTGCTGCGCAACGAGGACGACCGCACCGTCAAGAAGGCCGACATCATGGCGGTCTCGAAGTGGCTGAAGAAGCGCGCGCTCGAGCATGAAATCGCGTTCCGCCCGGCGCGGGTCTTGATGCAGGATTTCACCGGTGTGCCGGCGGTGGTCGATCTCGCGGCGATGCGCAACGCCATGCAGGCGCTCGGCGGCGACGCGGAGAAGATCAATCCGCTGGTGCCGGTCGATCTCGTGATCGATCACAGCGTGATCGTGAACTTCTTCGGCGACAACAAGGCGTTCGGCAAGAATGTGGTCGAGGAATACAAGCAGAATCAGGAGCGCTACGAGTTCCTGAAGTGGGG
>Ga0193724_1000136_pt1 | contig 18034 bp, 15 predicted proteins | sample H2a1metaG_FD_146005 | JGI IMG/M metagenome (GOLD analysis project Ga0193724, IMG submission 146005) | Soil microbial communities from a riparian zone of the East river system, Colorado, United States - H2a1 | ecosystem: Environmental > Terrestrial > Soil > Riparian zone | place: USA: East River... | reverse complement strand
GGCCCGGTAACCTGCGACCTCCACCCCGGTGAGATCCTCCAGCGCATGTTTTGAAGATCGGAGGTCTTCACGAAACGCATCCCGGTCAAGCGCCGTTACACGCTCGTGCCAGAACCCGTGCGAGGCGATCTCGTGCCCGGCGGCGGCGATAGCCAGGACGATTTCGGGACGGTGCTTGGCAATCCACCCCAGCACGAAGAAGGTTCCCCGCGCGTTGTGCCGGTCGAGGGTCTCGAGCAGCGAATCGATGCTTTGCGCAAGTCTGCTCGGACGCGATGGCCACTCGTCGCGACGGACCGCCGACTCCAGTGCTTTTACCTGGAAGTACTCCTCGACGTCAACGGTGAAGAAGTGCGACGTTCTGTTTGAGTGCATGGGCAGTTAATGGGCGGGCGCGCGTCGTCGAAGCTGCGGTACCCAGCGGTTCGCACTTCAAATGCCATCCCCATAGCTTCCCAGGTTCGTCGCGCTCTTAGCTGTATCTCCTTATGCCGCAAAGAGAAAGGCAGTGGAACATACGTTTGTCAAAGGCCCAGGGTTCCCCCAATGAAGCCAACTGTTGCCCCCGCGCCACATCTGCGCAGAGCAGGAACGGTCGTCACGATCGCGAGCTTGACGGGAATCGCGTTCGCGACCTTATTGCCGGAACCTTCGCCGGCGATTGGATCGATTTTCTGCCTTGTCTGCGGATCCGCCGGCGTGGTCAGCGCCATTCTGAATGTTTTTCTCTTCGTGCCACTAGGCGTCGGCCTCGCACTCTACGGCCTTCCTGGCAAGCGCGCGCTTCTTGGCATGTGTGCATTGTCGGTGCTGATCGAGACTGCACAATTCTTTGTGATCTCCGGTCGTTACGCGACGATTGGAGACGTGCTGACCAACAGCCTCGGCGGTGCACTTGGGTTCGCGATCATTCGATATGCGACCTCATGGCTACGACCATCGCCCCGAATGGCCTTGTCCCTGGGTGTGGGCTGGTCAGCCCTCTGGCTCGCAACTCAGACAGTTTCCGCGTTCGGATTCTCGCCGGCCATCCCCAGCTCCGAGTATTACGGCCAAATCGCGCCCCTTCTAGGGAACTTCGAACAATTTCGTGGGGTCGTTGTCAGCGCTCGCATCGGCGACGTCACGGTGCCGGATACGCGTTTCCCGAACAGTCACAGAGTGAGGGAACTCCTTATTCACGGGGGTATTGTTACGACGGCTGTCGTACCGGGGCCGCAAACCAGCGGCATCGCTCCCATTGTAGGAGTAGCCGATACCGGTGAAAGAGAGATAGTTCTTGTGGCCCAAGAAGGCGAAGATCTGCTTTTCGGAGTTCGCACGGGGGCGGCGGTGCTCCGCCTTCGGGCTCCGGTTTTTGCCATTCCAGATGCCTTTGTGGCTGCGCCACCGAGTGACAGTGGGTATGCGACCGACACGCTCAAGGTGACGGCTAGCTATTCCGCACGTGAGGTGTGGGTCAATGCGCGCTCGGCGACCAGCCGCAGTCGTCGCTTTCCGATTACTGCGTCGCTCGGCTGGACTATGTTCCTGCCCTTTCAGTGGTTCATCGAAGGGACGCCTACCGAGCTTGTGGTGAGCGCAATCTGGATTGCCTGTTTGCTCTTCCCGTTCGGGTATTGGGTAGGCGGTGCCGTGCGATTCCGGCAAGCGCACGATGCCGCGAGAATTCGGATGACGGCGATCTCGATCGCGCTGGTGCTCCTGTACGTTGGGTTGGTCATAATACCACGCGCGTTTGGTGTGTCCGCCGCGACGCCAAGCGAATGGCTCGCCGCTTTGACCGGGATCCTCTCGGGCACCGCCCTTGCGCATCGCGCGTCTGCGCCGGAAGCAAAAACCCGCCGCCGCGATTGAGATGCCGGATCACCGAGCGGCAGTCTGAACGTCGATCGGGTTTTCGCCGATGCGGCGTGCGAGCCCGATGCGGAGCCAACCACGCAACCGTTCGCGCTCGTCCTGGTCGAGCCCCACGATCCATGTACCTGCGATGGCGAGTGGCATCGTGATCGCGATCTGGCCGAAGAAGTAAGGCATGTTTGGCGCTGTCCACGTGCGATCGATGAGATAGCTCACGACCGCGAACGGGAGCATCGCCGCGAGCGGACGAATCCAGGCGTGCATCGCGTACTCCTTTGCGGGTATGCCGAGCTTCTTGCGGCAGAACCACGGAGCAAAGAAGAGCGCCATGATGAGGCGTGGAATCGTCGTGCCCCAGGCGACCCCAGCTACCCCCATTGATTTGCCGAGAATGAAACTGAGCGCGAGGTTCGCGACCGCTTCGCCGATGAATGCCGGGACCAGGCCCTTATGTAGAGCCAGCGCCATGATGCTGACCGTGAGCACGCGGTAGCTCATGAAGAAGCACAGGCCGAGCGCCAGAATCTGAAGAACGGCGCCAGCGGTGCCGATGTACTTCGGTCCGACCCAGAGCCCGATGAACGTCGGGCCGCGAGTAAGGAACGTGAGCACGATCGGCAGCACGATGATAGTGCTCAAGCGGATCGACTTCCGCATCAACCCGGACGCCGCGCCGAGGCCGTCACTTGCCTGCCTCGAGCTGATGAGCGGATAGATCGCGCGCGAAACGCCGCTCTGCACCTGTATAGCGACTTGCGAGAGATTGCCGCCGATCACAAAGAACGCGACCTGCGCCACTGGCATGATCGCCGCGATGACGAGCGCATCGGATGAGAAGAGCACCATCGCCGACGCGTGAAGAATGAACGTGTACGCGCTGAAGCTGAGGATTTCCTTGCGTGTCGCGCGGTCGTAAAATCGGCGCGCCACGTGCAGCCATGGCTGGAGCCGGTGTGTCGCGATCACGTACGCGATGCCGCGGAGCGTCACCATGCAGAGCTGCAGCGTTGCGAGCGTGATCAGCCCCCCGCCGTGGGCGACGAAGTAGAACATCGCGGCGGCGCGCAGCACTTCGCCGGTCAGGTCGATGGTGTTGAGCAGGTCGAACCGTTGCAGACCGCCTATCACCGCGCCGTACACACCACTCACGAGCGAGAGTCCCATCGTGATGCCAGCGATAAAAACGGCGACGCTCGCCTCGTAGACGTAGACGCTCTGCGCCTGGGCGAACCGCTGCAAGTTGAGCGAGATCACCGTGCCGGCGACGACGGCGATGACACCGATGACGGCGAAGAGCCCGAGCGCCGTGCTCACGAGGCGATTGGCCGCATCTCGGTCACCCGTTGCCTCATGCCGGGCAACGAACCGCGTCACGCCGACGCGGATGCCGATATCGAGGAGGCCGAGGTAACCGATGAGCGAGCCAATGACGCCCCACAGGCCGTACCGGGCGTCGCCGAGGTGGTGGACGAGATACGGCGAGAGCACGAAGCTGATCGCCATGCCGAACAGTACGGCACCCCAGTTCGTGAGGATGTTGAGAACTGTGCGACCAGATGATCGATTTACTGCAGCCGCAGCGGTCACATAGACTCCGACTTCGCGATTTGCCTTGGCGGCTGTTGGCTACTCTCGTCCGCGCGACGCAACCAGATCTCGCGCCAGTACGGGAGAATCGCCCGGGGGCAGGACATGTGATACTTCCCAGTGCACGCGGTGCCCTCGAGCACAATGCAATCACCGGGGATCTTAATCATCTTCCCGGTCGGCTCCTCGATGATCTGATTGACCCGCGCGCGCACCCGAAAGGTGTGTGAGCAAAACGGGAGCATCTCCTGGTCGAAGTAGAGCCCGCGATTCTTCTGATTCGCGTCGAGCGTCGCCCTGATCTCGTCGACGGTCTTGATCTGAACGAGCTCACCCTGAAGGAGGTCGAGCTTTTCGCGCGGCGTTTTCGCCCGATCCCCAGCGAGATACTGGAGTTGCATGCCGCCGCGCATGTGGTTCAGCGTATTGAACAGCCACACCTGCGCCTTGTACCCGCGGAACGATCTGCGCGCGCGGCTCAGCGTCCACCAGAGCAGCGACTTCATCATCGCGCCGAACGTTACGTTCCCCGAGCGTACATCGCGCACGTACTGCATCGGCGAGTACCAATCGATCGGTTCCGACGCCATCGCGTGATCGGTTGCCTGACAACGGTAGATCGGCTCCTGCCCGGAGCGGTCGCGGTACGCCGCGTCGTTCAACTGGGCTTCCGTGAGACGAGACGCCCGGACTACGCCGGTGGCGCGCTCGCCGCCCCGCGACACGCGCCGCAGCCAAGCTTCCTTCCAGAACAGCGTGCACTCGGCCTGGCATCTGCCGTGCGCGCTTCCGTCGCATCGCGAGTCGTCGAGGTGCACCGTGTTCTCGAGACGCCGGAGCCGTTTGTTCGTGGCGCTCACAGTGTCGCACGACTTGTCGGCACGACGCGTGACCGTGAGCTGCTTGCCACAGAACGCCAGCATCTCCGGCATAAACGGCAATTTGTCGATCGCGCCGGTTTCGTCGAGTGTCGCGAGAATGTCTTCCTTGCTTTTCACCTCGACGACTTCGCCGACGCGCAGTCCGAGCACTTCGAGGTGTTTCGTGCTTGCTAATGCCATGAAGCAGATTTCTCCGTCAAGTCTAACTCACAGTTCCGAACGATCCATGTCGCGGTACGCGCGGCGTCTCCGCACCAGCTGTCCGACCAGCAAGCGCGCTTCCCTAATCAAGGTCTCGCGTCGGGCAATGACCCACGCGCCGACCGTCGCGAAATAGCGAAGCTTTCTTATCGGCGACCCCGCAGCCCGCCTGGCCGCGCCGAGGTGTTTGCGCAGCACGCGAAATTCGCGCGGACGAAACAGGTGCGCCGTCTCCGGGTCCGCGTGCTCGCGCTCGGACTTGTCGGTCTGAGTCGTATGCTTCGCGTGGTGGCGGCGAAGCATCAAATATTCTTCGACCTGCACAAACGGTCCACGCAACGCCAGCTCGGCGAGAAAGGTTCGATCCGAGGCGAGAAACGCACCGTACGGCGGCAGCGTGGCGGTGGCCGAGAGACGCATCACGCCGTAAAACGGGCTGTGCGTGATCGACCAGGAGCTGAGCAACGCCGCGAAGCGCACGCGTGGATCCGATCCGCCGAGTGGCAAGCGATCGGAGGTCTTCCCAACGACCACACCGTTGTCGTCGATGATCGTCGTCAGCGGGTACGCGAGGACGGCCTGCGGATTCGCCTCGAGCGCGGCGACGCACGCGGCAACGAAGCTCGGCGCGATCGTGTCGTCCGCGCCCTGCCAGCGGAAATACGTGCCCGTTGCGAGTTCCAGGACGCGCCGGTGATTCCAACCAGCGCCACGGTTCTTTTCCGTGCGAACGACAGCGATGCGAGCGTCACGTGCCGCGTACTCGTTGCAAATCGCCAACGTGTCGTCCGTCGACGCGTTGTCGGAGATTACGATGCGGATGTTCCGATACGTCTGGCCAACAATCGCTGTGAGACAATCGGCCAGATACCGACTCGCGTTGAACACCGGCAGCCCGATGGTCACGAGCGGGCCGTCGATGGAATCCGACGCCGTTCGCGACGATGACGGTGTCGGTCCAACGGAGTTCCTGGAAAGTCGGCGGGAAAATGACGCCATTCCTCCGGTCACGTCACTGGCCCGGAGAGGTTTCGCCGACAGCTACGCGCATGCGTGCGACCATTGGTCCGGCCAAGCGGCCGGGCCAGCTGAGAACCGCGTCGGAGCCGGCGGGGCTTGTGTTCGCCTTCATGCGTCCTACCCGTATCCATCGTGAGAGTGAATCTGCTACCAACGACTCTTTGACTCTTGAAAGCGCTCGGCCTCGCCGTAACGCCGCTGCCTGGCTGGACGCTACCGCGATGTTGCTGACGGTAGAGGTGACATGTGGGAACTGAGGCCAACGCCAGCTCGAACGGGCACTTCAGTCGGTAGCGCACGAAAGGAACCCGGTACATCCGCGCCACGCACAGCCGGCTTGTCTTGATGAAGGGCATCCGCTGGTGGCACCGCGGACATCGCAGCTATGGCCTCCACAGCTTGGACATCCTTACGCCACACTTCCCAGGGCGCCTGACCCTTTGAGTAGAGATCGTCAAAGTGTTGCTTGTCCTTGAAGGTGTCCATTGAAGCGGTGAAACCATCATGCTGATAGGTGAGCAACTGGTCAGCCTCGATCAGCCGCCCGAACGGTTCCTGAACAAGCTCCTCTCCAGGTCGCATGAAATCAAAGATCTGGCGCCGAAAAAAGAAAAAACCACCGTTGACTCTGAGATCAGTGTCCATCACCGGCTTGATCTCCCGCACTCCCCCATCCGGACCTGCGGACACCGCATGGAAACTCAGATTCGGGCGAACACTCACGAAGTTCGCGATTTTCCCGCCCGATTCGAACCGATCGATCACCGACGGAAGATGCATGTCGGTCAGGCCGTCAGCGTAGTTTGCAAGAAAAGTGTCTTCCCCACACAGGTAGTTCCTGACAGCCATGAGCCGCTGGCCAATGTTGGCATTCACACCAGTGTCAGCAAACGTGATCCGCCAATCGGATATATCGCGGTTCATCAGCTCGATCTCGCGGCCGCCGTTCGACAGCACGAAATCGTTGGAGCTCGTTTCCTCGTAGTTGAGAAAGTATTTCTTGATCGCGTCGGCGCGGTAGCCAAGGCAGAGGATAAAATCCTTGTGCCCGTAGTGCGCGTAGTATTTCATCAAATGCCAGAGAATCGGGCGGCTGCCGATCGGCACCATTGGCTTCGGAATATCATCCCCCGCCTCACGGAGGCGCATGCCGAGGCCGCCGCAAAAGATCACTACCTTCATCAGCCGTTCTCCACCAGGGCGGGGCTTTGATCGGAAGTCCAACGCAGTGACGCATCGAGCAGCCCTTCAGATTGGAGGGCGCGAATCCGTTTGATCCTGAAGTACTTATCGCCTAGAAGTTCGTCGCGAGTCAGCCCGTTTGCCTCAAAGGCATCCCGTAGCTGTTCCATTCCGCGGCGGACGGTCCATTGCGGCTGGTATTCCGGCAGAGTTCGCATCAGCTTGGTGCAGTCGACTCGGTAACAGCGCGGGTCCGGCCCGCCGCCCTCGGCGTACTTGACTCTGCTGCCCGGGACGACCTGTTCGACCAGTCCGCCCAGGTCGCGGACGCGATAGTTCTCCTCCGAACGCCCTACGTTGAATGCTTCGTTGTGCACGAGTTCCCGTGGAGCATGGAGCACCGCGAGGAATGCGCGACCGATGTCCTCGATGTGTACGAGAGGACGCCAAGGTGTGCCGTCGCTCTGGATGACGACTTCGCCGGTCGTGTACGCAATCGCTACGAGATTGTTCACAACCACATCTGCGCGCAGGCGGGGAGACACTCCGTATGCCGTGGAGTTGCGCAGGAATGTCGGACTGAAATTGTCGTCCGCAAGCTTGGCCACGTCGCGCTCAAAGAGAACCTTGGACACGCCGTACGGCGTGATGGGGTTGAACGCTGCCTCTTCGGTCAGCATCTCATCCCCAGCAACTCCGTACAGGCTGCACGAAGATGCGAAGATCAAACGTCCGACCCCCGCTTCCTTCGCGAGGCGCGCCAATCGAACCGAGCCCAGATGATTGATGTCGTATGTGATCTCTGGATTCACGTCGCCGAGAGGGTCGTTCGACAACGCGGCCAGGTGCATCACCGCGTCGAACCCGCGCAGATCGGCGATTTGCACATCGCGCAAATCGATTCGCAGCGCGTCGATCTCTGGGCCATCATGGCCAAAGGTTCCCTGTTCGAACAGGAACGTGTCCAACCCGACCACGTCATGTCCGGCGGCCTGCACCATCGGCGCGAGAACCGAACCTATGTAGCCGTTGTGACCCGTGATCAATACGCGCATTATGCTGCCCCGACCAGCGCTTCTGCCGTCTCTTCATTACCGACGAGCGGGGTTCCCGGCTCGTAGGCGAGGCAGATCTCTTCCGAGATGTGGGCTAGATCCGAAACGCGGAGATAGTCCCGCATTGTCGTCCCCGTGCACATTGAATCGAGATTGGGGGCACCCTTGCGTGCCTCCACATCCCCGAGATGAACCGTGCGAAAGTCGATGCTGAATCGGGTGCGGCCAGAATCGTTCGGTACACTCGAGTGCATTTGAGCGCCCGAGAACAGGATGATGCCGCCCGGCGCGGGCAACAGGCGGAGCTGAGGATCGAGCTCCATTGGCTCCTCCGGTTTCGGCTGGACACGCGTATCGGTTTTCACGTGCTTCCCGGCTTCAAGGCGACTGGTACGGTTCCACTCTTCGTAGTTATAGATCGCCGATCCGTTCTTCACTGGCCGATTCCAGTAGTTCGGGTGGAAGGCCATGGCGTTATTCGGCAGAGCCGGATAGATCGGCAGCCACCAGTTGATCTGACACATTGGCGCTGAGTACCAGGTATCGCGGTGCGGATGGAAAGCGTATGCAATTCCGGAAGTGAGGTAATTCTCACTCGTGGAAGTCCGCATCCTCGGCACATCGAAATATGTCTTTTCGGGGTCGCATCCCAACTCTCCCAGGATCTGCTGGATGCACGCCTTGGAACTGGGATGGTGGATGAATCTCGGCTTAAGGTCGGTTAGCAGCTTTGCATATTCCTCGACCGGCATATCGTGCTGGGCGAGCTCGGGATCGCGACCGCCAAAGGCGTCTTCGACCATTTCCCGGGCCAGTGCTATGAGCTTGCGGGCACCAGGCGATGCTGTATAGACGAAAAGCTGTCCACTGTAGAGCAGCTCGCGCCGCGCGTCGTCGCCGACAGCGGAATCGAAAAATACTGAGTTCATGATTCTATCCCCTTGTTGATTGGTTCGGACGACCGAGTCGCGACTGTGGCCGAAATTGGCGATCGGCGTGCGCAGCCGATGCTAGCGTTGGGCAACTCACGCGCCCCGCGACATCGGGCCGTAACACCCGTGTCTGAGCGGTTTCGGCGATCAACGGTCGAGCAAGTGTTGCGCAAATCCCACAGTTCGGGATTGCAAACAACACCCGGATTCAGCCACTCCGGGAACGCCTTGACAGTCCGAATGCCTTTGTATGAATGATGCCCGAGACATCATTAGGGGAAGCAGCATCCGGTGCCTTTGCGTGCCTTTTCCTAGCGAAAAAGCCGATCAGCTACTTCCCGCCCGATTGCGAGAGAAGCAGTTGCGGCAGGGGACGGCGCATTCAGCACGTGGACCATCCCGGGCGCTTCCTGAATGTGGAAGTCATCCACGAGCCTGCCATCGAGACTCACCGCCTGGGCTCGCACCCCGGAACCTCCGCGCTCGATGTCATCGTCGGTCAACTCCGGCAGAAGCGCTCTAAGCGATTCAAGAAAGCGCGCGCGGCTCAGCGACCGCGCTACCTCCGTTGCCCCGGTTCTCCATTGCGCGCGGGCCATCCGCCAAAACCCTGGAAAAATCGCCCAATCGATGACGTCTTTCACGGAGATGTCCGACCAGCTATAACCTTCGCGCTTTAGGGCGAGCACAGCGTTCGGACCGGCCTCGACGACGTCGTCGATTCCTCGAGTGAAATGAACCCCAAGAAAGGGTAGGTTCGGATCGGGCACCGGGTAAATAAGTCCGCGAACCAAGTTGGCCCGCTCTGATCGGAGGACATAGTACTCGCCCCGAAATGGAATAATGCGCACGCCGGGTTCGACTCCCGCAAGCCGGGCAACACGATCACTCTGAAGGCCGGCGCAGTTGACCAACTTGGATGCCCGTACCTCGCCGCCGCTGGTTTCGAGAATCACCTCTCCGCCGACGCGGCGAATTGCCAATACACGATGATCCGTTCGCACTTCCCCGCCCATCTTCACGAGGCGCCTGCTCATCGCCTCGGTCACCAGCGAATAGTTCACTACGCCGGTTTCTTCAATCCATAATCCGGCGACGCCCACGACTTCAGGCTCATACTCATTTAGCTCGCCTGCTCGGAGGCGTTTCAGAGTCACACCATTGGCCCGCCCTCGATCCTCCAGAGCGGCCAGGCGAGGCAGTTCTTCCTGACTCACAGCGACAACCAGCTTTCCACACCGTCGGTGAGGAATGCTCTCTTCAGCGCAAAAACGATACATGGCTTCGAGCCCGGCGCGACACATGCGCGCCTTGTGGGAGCCCGGTTTGTAGTAGAGACCCGAATGGATGACTCCACTATTGTGCCCCGTCTGATGGGCGGCGAGGCGACTCTCCGCTTCCAGCACGATCGGAGGACGTCCCCGCTCAGCCATCGCAAGAGCAGTCGCCAGCCCGACGATTCCACCCCCGACGACGACCGTGCGGTCAGAGCTTGGTTCCATTCTCTGTGCCTTTAGATAATGTCCCATGTGCTGATCGACTTCGTCAGCCAACATCAGTCCTGCTACCGCACACCGGGCGCCAGCCAGTCCCCTCCGCGCCTCTGCGGCTCACTCCGTGAACGTTGACTCCAGATGATTGGCAGTGTGGTTCTTGTTCCCTGCGCGCCTGGAAGGGCTTCTCGAGCTCGCAGCATTAGCCTCCGCCACCTTCATCGGGGGTCTACAGGACTGTGGCGTACGTCCGACACCTCCAACAGTCCGCGCGAAGTCACAATTCCGCCCCAACGCATCCTGGATTGTTGCTCCGCCATGGTCTTGCAAGTCGTTGTCACCACATCATTTCGTCGCGGAGGCCTCGGCGGTTTCCTGGTCTGATTTGCGAGTGCTCTAAAGGTTGCCCGGAATCTGCGTATGCTAGGCCGTGATCTCGAATCGCTTGCCAGCCGCCATCTTAAGCCAACTCGTTAACACTCTCCCTTTGATAAGTATTCCGGAAGCAGAGAATCTTACCTCCCCCGTGGGATCAGGCGTCGGTGGGAGCGCGTGGCCTTTGGCTATGCATGGCCCACCGAAGAGCGGTGGTTGCCGCTTCTGTGGCACGCAGCTTCGTCAAACAGTTGTCGACCTCGGCATGTCGCCCTTATGTGAAAACTTTCTGACGCTAGAGCAGCTCAACGACGTCGAGCGTTTTTACCCACTCCATGTCTGGGTCTGCGACCAGTGTTTTCTGGTGCAGCTCGAAGAGTACGTGAGCGGAAGCGAGATATTCTCCGATTACGCGTACTTCTCCTCATTCTCCGACTCGTGGCTGGATCACTGTCGTCGCTACGTCGATCAGATGATCGAACAGCTGGAGCTAACCACAAGGAGCCAGGTACTGGAGATCGCAAGCAATGACGGCTACCTCCTCCAGTTCTTCTTGAAGCGTGGGATTCCCGCGCTTGGAATTGAGCCGGCAGCAAACGTCGCAAAAGTGGCGGAGGAACGGGGCGTCCCGACGCTCGTCAAATTTTTCGGTCGGGAAACCGCGCTTGAGCTCGCGACTCTTGGTCACCAACCCGATTTGATTCTGGGCAACAACGTGCTCGCCCAGGTCCCCGATCTCAATGACTTCGTCGGCGGGCTGAAGATTCTCCTCGGCCCAAGCGGAGTGGTGACGATTGAGTTTCCACACCTGCTGAAAACGATCGACGGCAATCAATTCGACCAGGTGTATCACGAGCACTTTTCCTATTTTTCGCTCTACTCTGCGGAGCGCATCTTCGCGGCGCACGGTCTTCCCATCTTCGATGTCGAAGAGCTTCCGACACATGGTGGTTCAATACGGATCTATGCGGGTCACGCCGAGGATTCCTCCAAGTCTCGCACGGAGCGTCTGCTGGACCTGCGCGCGCGCGAAGCCGAGGCGGGAATCGACACCGTCTCCTATTACGCGGATTTCGAGTCGCGAGTGCGGGAGACAAAGCGAAAGCTTCTCGAATTCCTCATCGAGGCAAAGCGCGCAGGCAAACGCGTGGTTGGCTACGGAGCGCCGGGAAAAGGGAACACGCTTCTGAACTACTGCGGAATCCGCACGGACTTTCTCGACTTCACAGTTGACCGGAGTCCCCACAAGCACGGCAAGTTCCTTCCGGGAACCCATATCCCAATTCTTCTCCCTGACCAGATCTCCGCAGCGCGCCCCGACTACGTTCTCATTCTTCCGTGGAATTTGAAAAGCGAGATTATGAGTCAACTTGCGGGCATTCGTGAGTGGGGCGGAAAGTTCGTAGTACCCATTCCGGAAGTGACTGTATACCCGTGATCTTCCTATCCACGCCGCTGCCGGGAGCGTTTTTGGTCGAGCCTGAAAGACGGTTCGACGAGCGGGGCTATTTCGCTCGTACCTGGTGTCGCCGGGAATTCACATCCGCCGGACTCCTCGCCGACTTCGTACAGAGCAGCGTCTCCAAGAGCCTGGGGAACGGAACCCTTCGCGGAATGCACTGGCAGGCGGCACCTGATGAGGAGGTAAAGCTGGTACGATGCATTCGCGGGGCAATCTGGGACGCAATCATCGATCTTCGCCCCGCTTCTCCGACATACATGAAGCACTTCGCGGTGGAGCTTACGGCCGAATCCGGGTCGGCTCTCTATATCCCCGTGGGATTCGCGCATGGCTTCGTGACGCTGACCGATGAGACCGAGGTGTTGTATCAGATGTCAAACTACTTCGAGCCGTCCGCGGCTCGTGGCGTTCGCTGGAATGATCCTGCGTTCGGAATTCCATGGCCGGTGGTCGCGCCCATCCTGCACCCACGTGATGCGGCGTATCCTGATTTCGTACCCGACCTGGTGGCGCAGGCGTGCTGATGCCTCCGCACGCCTCCCTGAAGGGCTCTGGAAACGCGATGCACGGTCTGATCAGAGAGCTCTTCCCGATCTGTCGAAGCATCACCGGCGACGGCTTCCGCGACTCGCTGCGAGGTTTGTCCAAAGTAGCGCCAATCGTTCTGCACGAGGTACCGTCAGGAACCCGCGTGTTCGACTGGACCGTTCCCAAGGAATGGAACATTCGGGATGCCTGGATCGCCGACGCGAGTGGGCGACGCTGGGTCGATTTCCGCGAGTCGAATCTTCACGTCATGAACTACAGCGCTCCAGTGCGGACCAGAATGTCGCTCGCAAATCTGAGACGCCACTTGCACGCGCTTCCTGACCAGCCAGACCTGATTCCGTACCGAACGACCTACTACGCAGAGGATTGGGGATTCTGTCTTTCACAGCACGTCCTCGATCAACTCCCGGACGGCGAGTACGAGGTCTGCATCGACTCCACTCTCGTTCCTGGCCATTTGACTTACGGAGAGTGTCTGCTCCCGGGAACAATCGCCGACGAGATTCTTATCAGCGTGCATAGCTGTCATCCCTCGCTCGCAAACGACAACCTTTCCGGTATGGCGGTGGCGGCATTTCTGGCCCGACACCTCTCCAAGCAGCCTCGGCGTCATACTTTTCGGTTTCTATTCATTCCAGGGACAATCGGGTCAATTACCTGGCTGGCGCTTCACGAATCGGAAGTCCAGAACGTTCGACACGGGCTCGTGCTTTCTTGCCTGGGCGACGCCGGGCCGCTGACGTACAAGCGGAGCCGGCGGGGCACAGCGGCAATCGATCGAGCGACTGCTCACGTTCTCAGAGACCAGGGCCCACGGGCCCTCCGCGACTTCACACCGTATGGGTATGACGAACGCCAATACTGTTCGCCTGGCTTCAACCTACCCGTGGGTTGCCTAACTCGCACGCCCAATGGTGAGTTCCCCGAGTATCACACGTCGGCGGACAACGTCGACTTCGTGCGCGCCGAGAGCCTGGAAGACTCGCTCCGAAAAGTACTGGAGATCATTGAGATACTGGAGCACGACAACGCTTACGTGAATCTCAACCCCAATTGCGAGCCCCAGCTCGGTCGGCGTGGACTGTATAGCAGCAAGGGCGGGAAGGCGCCGCCCGAGCTGCAAATGGCCATGCTCTGGGTGCTGAATCTGTCGGATGGCAGCCATCGGCTCATCGACATCGCGCAACGTGCAGCCCTTCCCTTCGGCACGATCCGCGACGCCGCCAATGCGCTCCGGGCCGCGGGATTACTCGGCTTAGCCCAGGACAGCGAATCCGAGAATTGGGCGGGGGGCGTGCTCGCACCGCTCACTCCCGTCCTTTCTCAATTCACTGTATCCGAATCCTGGAGAACGGGGGCGTGACTGTCTCCGCGAGCGACCGGTCGCCGAACACGTAATGGAGGCGGGTCTTCTCGCTCTTGCCGGCGTTGCCTCGCGCGGGAAGCGTCTCAAAATTCTTTGCGTGGGCGCTCATTCCGATGACATCGAAATCGGCTGTGGTGCAACGCTGATCACCCTGGCTGCTCGACGGCCGCGGCCGGAATTCCGTTGGGTAGTCTGGAGTGCCGTGGGAGAACGCGAGCGCGAAGCGAAGCGAGGTGTGCGAAGGTTTATTGGACGCGACGCACCCGAATCAGTTCGCGCGCACGCATTCCGCGATGGATACTTCCCCGCTCAGTTCGCCGAAATCAAGGAAGCCTTCGAAAGCCTTGCCCGTGAGTTCCGGCCTGATGTCGTCTTCACACACGCACGCGACGATCGACATCAGGATCATCGGGTGGTGTCAGATCTCACATGGAACACCTTTCGAAGCCAGCTAATACTGGAGTATGAGATCCCGAAGTGGGACGGTGATCTCGGACGGCCGAATTTCTATGCGCCGGTCAGCAAGGCCATCGCCCGCCGAAAGGCTCGCGCGCTGATGGCCATCTTTGGCACGCAGCGCGCGAAGGATTGGTTCAGCGAGGAAACGTTTCTTGGACTAATGCGCCTTCGTGGAATGGAGTGTCGTGCCGTTGATGGTTACGCCGAGGCATTCTACGCGCGCAAGGTAACCGTTCCCCTGTAGCCCGTGGCTAAGCCCATCCCCAATCAATGAACCTGGGCCTTAGCGGTGAGAAATCAGGCCTGTCGTCGCCGCTTGCCAACTCTAGCCAAGCGCTCACCAATCCGGGCGGCGACGTCGCCCATAGCCGGAAGCGGGTCTGACCATCTGAAGACAGGTTGATAAGCGCCCAGCCATGATCGTGCCCAGCCCAACAAACCCAGCCGACCGGCTGTAATTTCTACACGAACGGCCTGTAAGTCATAATAGGGAAATACGCAACGGCGTCCAATCGCGTACTCCGAGATCGTTTCAATTGGTTCGCCGAGTGCATCACGTATCGCCAAAGCGCAGACGTTCACTCCACACCGGGCGGCGAACTCGACGTACCACCAGGGCCTGGCGTTGACCTCTATCAGATTGAAGATGCCGTCCCGAGGATCCAGCTTGAACTCTGCGCTGAAGATTCCACGGTAACCGATGTCGGCGAAAAGGGTTCTCAACGTCGTCGCGGCGTCACCCGTCTCGCTGACGGGTATGCTTACCATTAGTGTGCTGTTACCGAAGTCAGGAGGACTCATTCGCAGGCGGCGGCGGGCAAACACGGCCCTGACCACACCGAAACGATCGACAAATCCATCGATGAAGTAATGATTAGTCGGCGGCCCAGGAATGTATTCCTGCAACATCATTTGGAACCCGAGCTCGATGAACCTCCCCAGCCGATCCTCTGCGTTGGATCTATCGGTTGGCCGAAAGGCTTTCAAACTGAATTGCGCGAAAAACTGTTGTGAGTGCACCGGCTTCAGGAAAGAGCTCTCAAGAACGGTGTCGGAGACGAGATCGAGATCGCGCACTGATTTCAACGTACGTGTCGCAGGATGGGGCAGTCCAAGCCGGTCAAGCGCGCCAGCAAACCGCGCTTTGTCGACAAGCAGATCCAAGGCCTGGAGCGGAGCGATGCTGACCGGATAGCGAGTTCGAAATTCTGCAGGAAGCGCGGCGACCGTCCTCACCCACAGATCTGAGCACGGCATGAGCACCGTTGGACCGGGCAGGAATTCGAGGCATTGCACAAGAGTATCCGGGCTCATCCCCGACAAAGCGCTTGGACCCGCCCGGTAGGACCGCGAGCGACGGGGGACCCGGTCGATGTCAGGCGGCGTAATCACGTCGGCGTTCACTTCCGAGAGTGTCCGAAGCACGCCGAGTAATGTTATGCCGGAGCCCAAAGCGAGAACTTTGGTGCGGCTCACAGGGCTTTCACAGCCCCCACCAGCCAGAGGCGTTGGTGGTCAGTCGGGGTCCAGACGGCCGGCCGCCCACTCGAATCCGAATTGGTAGGGGGTCAGAAACCATTCTGAGATTGTTGTCCGCTTGAGCCGCAGAGGATCGTCGCCCGGCGCTACGGTTCCCCCATAAGCCGACAAACAGCAGCGAAGTCCGAGCTGCTCCACAACCACCTGGTTTTCTTCGGACATATTTTCCTTCCCGCCATATGGGTAGGCGAATAATCCGGAGTGAACGCCCAGCTCGGCGTCGACACGGGAGCTTCCACCCCCAACTTCAACTCGCGCCTCGTCGCTCGCGATTTGCCCCAGGTCAGGGTGCGTCTCGGTATGCGAGCCTACCTCATGACCTGAGCCGTGGAGTGAGCGCACTTGATCCCAGTTCATCCATAGCGTCTTGATTTGCTTCTTCGCGTCCCACCAAGGCACGTACTCGGTGCCAATGAAACCGGTCGTCACGAAAAAACAGGCACGTTGACCGTAACGCTCCAGAATGGGAGCCGCGATTGTGGCGTTGCCGTGATACCCATCATCGAAAGTGATTGCGAGACACGCAGCAAGCCCGACGCCCGTCTCCAGCCGTCGCAGAAGCTCACCCAGTGGAATGACATTGAAGAATCGCCCGAAGAAGCGGACAAAATCCTCGAATTTCCGCGTGGTGTAAGTAAGGGGGTCGTTCCGGTCGGTATCGTTGACTCTATGAAAGACAACAATCACCGCTTCGTTCCGACGGAATAGCCGGTAGAGACCCGTGCGGAAGATTATCCACCCGGCGACGGACTTGGCAGCACGCGTCACCCAATTCGAGTGCCTCTGAAACATTATCGAGACACTAAGGCGATGAGGATTTTAAAGCCTGGCAGGTAGACCTTCGAAGCGGCGAAAACTCAGAGAGAGGCAATTGCGCACTTTGGCATCAGAAATCGCTAAGATCGCCTCCGCCCACCGACTGAGCAGCGCGTAGGTGGCTGACCGCCACCCAATTCAAAATAACCAAGTGTCGAAGAATATACATATCGCCGATGACAAAGAGATTACACCAGCGCCGACGATAGAAATCGACGCCGCGTTAACGCTTTCGGGTTCTGTCCGTTACAAGACAATGACGTTTGAGGAGGAAAGGGCGTCCGATCGAAACATGCAAATCGGTTGTGGTTCGACCACCACAGGACTGGGGCAGTGCCTCGACAAAACAGGAAGAGCGGCGCGCGAGAGAGAGTTCGACCGAACTCATAACAGTTTGTGCAATCGGCACTTATGCGACCGGCAGCCTTGGCGTCAGTGGGAATGGAAGATGCTTTGACGCGTCGCGCAGGTGATAGCCGCGAAGCGCGGCGCGTATGATCGAGCGGTTGTGCTCCCGCGCACAACCGCTCTGAATCGGCTCGGCGGGTACCCTTCCACTGTGAGCTCGTGATCGCCGCACCCTATCGCCACCTACGTGAACGACTGATCTCTGCGCCCAAGGTCTGGGTTGTCACCGGAGTCGCTGGCTTCATCGGCTCTAATCTGTTGCAGGAACTGCTAACGCTGGGCCAGACAGTGGTCGGCGTCGACGACTTCTCAACTGGCCATCGCGCAAACCTGGACGAAGTCCTCGCCCCATTCAACGGCCTCGCTGACTTCCGGATGGTGGAGGGTGACATTCGGGATCTTGCGATCTGTCGCGCGGCATGTGAAGGCGCGGACTATGTTCTTCACCACGCGGCGCTTGGCTCCGTTCCGTGGTCCATGGATGATCCGCTCCGCACGAATGCCGTAAATGTCGACGGCTTCGTCAACATGCTGGTCGCGGCAAAGGACGCCGGTGTCCACCGCTTCATCTACGCGTCGTCGAGTGCCGTATACGGAGATATCCCGGACTATCCTCAAATAGAAGAGCGGCTTGGTCGTCCGCTGTCGCCCTACGCGGCGAGCAAGACGACGAACGAAACTTATGCCGTGGCGTTCCAAATGAGTTACGGACTCCAGTCCGTTGGATTGCGCTACTTCAATGTGTTCGGGCGCCGACAGGATCCTGCTGGTGCGTACGCGGCGGTAATCCCGCGGTGGATCGCGAGCCTTCTCAGGGGCGAGCGCTGCCGGATTTTGGGCGATGGGGAA
>Ga0193724_1000135_pt1 | contig 18108 bp, 15 predicted proteins | sample H2a1metaG_FD_146005 | JGI IMG/M metagenome (GOLD analysis project Ga0193724, IMG submission 146005) | Soil microbial communities from a riparian zone of the East river system, Colorado, United States - H2a1 | ecosystem: Environmental > Terrestrial > Soil > Riparian zone | place: USA: East River... | reverse complement strand
GGGACGGCACCCCCGGCGGCAAAACGCGGTCGAAACTCTTCACGTGGGGCATCCGGGCCACACTTCTGATTTAGAACAGCAAGTAGTGCCGTTTGAGTTAAAAAACGAAGGCGGGAACCCGTCCAAGTCCGGGCAAAACCGGGACCGCCGCATCGAACAGCGCCCGTGTTCCAAAGTCGGCATGGGAGTGTGTCACGATCATGGCCCGCTGCGGCTGCGTCATGGCAAAGACCCCGACCAGCCGGCCGCCGTCCTTGAGCTGCCGGTAAAGCCGGTCAGGCGTGACCTCGGTGGCGCCATTGAGCACGATCACATCATAGGGCGCGTTTGCCGCGTCCCCCTCGGACGGATCGGCGGCCCGGACCGTCACATTTGCAATTCCGAGCTGGGCCAGAACGTCTTTTGCCCTGGCGACCATGGTCGGGTCCACCTCGGTCGCCGTCACCTGCCCGGCCAGCCCGGCCACGACGGCCGCCGCATATCCGGTCGCGCAACCGACCACCAGAACATTGTCGGTGTCCTTGATATCGGCGGCCTGCAGCATTTTCGCCGTTACCACGGGCTTGATCAGGAAGCGTCTCTCCGAGCCGCCGTCGCTGACGTCGAGATCGATATCCAGATAGGCCAGCGCCTGCTTGTTCTGCGGCACAAATGCCTCGCGCGGCACTGCGAGCATCGCGTCGATGATTCTGAGATCGGTGACATCGCTGGGACGCACCTGGCCGTCGACCATTTTCTGACGCGCGATCGAAAAACCGGACATGGACGGACCTTTGGATTGACCTTTGGGCGGACCCGTAGGGATCGAGCCGGCGTTGCCGCGGCAGAAGCGTGAAACCGCGGCATCTTTGGTACAAGGTCAGCCAAAACGCAACACGCCGATCGTGCAACCCGAAGCCCAAGACAAGCCCTCAAGACAAGCCCTCAAGACAAGCCCTGGAGAAGCAGAATACCGCTATCCGCGCTGGCCCCCGATTGGCGGGGAATGCGGGTCTATTCGATCGGCACGACGAGCCGCCCGATCAACCTCGCCACTTCGTCCAAATGGTCGGAATCGTGCTCCGCGACGGCTTGTGCAAGCCGAACGAGGCACTCGTCATCGCTCATCTCGGGGGTGTCTGGGAAGGTCGACCGCGCTGGTCTCATCGGGAAGGTCCGGACGTCTGGCATCGAATCACCTCTAGGCGAACCCCGGCGCCATCAAGAGTGCGGTGCGAATGCGTCTTTTTGGGGCTCGGTTCCCGGTGCCGCGATGGTGCGGGATCGCCCGGCAGCGCGCCAGATCGCATTTTTCGCATTGTCTAAAACGGCAACAAGTCCTTGCCGCACAGGCAGTTTGCATCGCCTATTGAGGTTGCGTGCGAGCGGCCTATTTCCCGCTTTGCAAGGCTGTGGGGCTTTGTTATACGCAGCCCGTTGCGGCCCCGATGGGGTTTCGCCTGTTCCTCGGTAGCTCAGCGGTAGAGCATTCGACTGTTAATCGAATGGTCGCTGGTTCGAATCCAGCCCGGGGAGCCAGTCAAATCAATCACTTCGCTCTATTTTGAAATCGTCGAGCGAGCAGATTTTCTACTCGGGGCCACACCTGCAGCGGCTGGGAGGCATCGGCAACGTAGTGGGTCCCGGAGCCCAGTTTCTCGATAGCGATGCCGCTCACCCATTCGTGGCCGGTGGCGCCCCATGCGAAGCATTCTGCGGCGATCTCGCTGGTCCCAACCAATGCTAGCAGAATGGCAAACAGCCTTCCCGCCATTAACCGGCTCCCCTGCTCATCGGTTTTATAGCCACGGTTCGACCTGGAGAATGAGTACTACCCTTGTTATCGGCGGACATCTCGCAACAACTTCTATCTGTGACTCATCGCGCAGTTCGTGGCCGTTTTCGCGAGGCTAGCAACGGCCATTGTCGACCTCGGCAGCATCGGCCGAGGAGCGGCAGATGCTCGCCGATTGGCTTCATAATGGCGCACAATGAGGCAGGCGAGCTGTCGCTTTGTATTTTGCACGTCATAATTTTAAGCTTAAAATAATAGGCGCGGGTTGGGGGCTGATCCTTAGCGGGTGACGTCATGCGCGCTCGTAACCGAAGAGAACGCAGAGCCCGGAGAGGGCGCTACTTTCTGCGCGATCTGGCCGGCTTTGCCGATATTGAGCGTTTGCTCGCCGCCGACATCATTGGCGAGCGGCTCTCCCCTGATGTTGCCGATGATGATGCGCCCGCCGACGTCATTGCGCCGTCGGCGGCTCCTCGGCCGCGGCCAGGAGGCGGTTTGCGAAGGCGAAGGTGAGCATCTGGCCGATTTGCTCCAGCATCGTCGATGCCAGCGATCGCCCGGAGATAGCCGCCCGCGCGGGGCCCCAGTATGGGAAAAGTCCGGCGACTGCTTGACTTGCCATCGGCAGTGCGGTTCGCAATTGGGTCCGTCGTCAAGATCCGAAAAACTTGAGGACAGCCACCGACACCGTACTTCTCCGGTTTTCTTTGGTGTCGACGAATCAGCCATGATGGCGACCGATCACCTGTTCCCGAAAGGTGCGGCAACAATGCGACGGCCAACCAATGATCGCGAACAAACTTGAGCTGTCGCCCTGCGCCGTCAGCGTCCTCGGTCAGTTGTTCGTCGAGGGCCCAACGTCGGACGACAACATCACGAGTAAGGCTGGCCGTTGCGACCTGGTAAGCGCCGGCCTCGCATTCCACGAAGCCGGCTTGTCATCCCTGACGCCCGATGGCGTGCGCCTGGCCAGGGAATGGGACCTGTGTTCGCTGTATGCGCGCCGCGATCGGCGCTGGTACTTGAAAGTGCGAACAAATGCGCGTCCCGAGGGCGCGGCGGGTCATGGGTCGCCTGGTGTGGTGCGTATCAGCGGCTACTCGCAACGCGACTGACCGATCGTGATCTCATCGTCGGCCCGATGATCGGTCCAGCACCGAGCTGCTGCTCTTGCTGCTCCTGCGAGGTGAGAACGTTTCGCGGTTTAAGGACCGGGTAACAGATCGCTCTCTGGAGAGCTTTTGAGGCTTGGCAGGTTTTGGAGCTCGTTACCCGACGGCATGGACCTGCAACCACCTGTAGCCGCCGCTCGCCCCCTTTGAGAATCCGGCAGTTTCGGATCAGAGCGGACTAAAATTCCGAAGCCTGGCGGTAAGGGCGGCCACTTGGCCCTCATGGGGGTATGCTAGGCGCCGCGGGGTTCGCGCCGAATGGGGCTCTCTCGTTGGGATGGCGGATCTGGCCCGAATTTCGGGTAGCCGGCGGCTCGGGCCATCGAGCCGGTTCAGGATGTCGATGTACGCGTTAAGAAGAGCGTGGCGCCCTCGAAGCGCTCGCTCCGCTGTTTTTTTGGAATCGTCAGGTCGGATCCCCATGGAGGCCAGAATAGCCCACTATGGTTGACAAGTAGTTTCGAACCCGGCCTCTCGCCGGGCGCCGACCGGTTCGTCCTCCTTCGTGAAGATCCCACGAACGACTCCATTTTCGTTCCAACTGTCAGATGATTGCAACACTACGCACCAATTTTTCCTGCGTCACAATCGCGCCGCACGAAAATCCAAATTGAGAATGCAAGCTACCCAGAGGGGCAAGCATGATTCGATCGATATGCGTTCAGGGTTGCTAGTCTGCGATGATCACCCTCGACCCTGTGCAGGCGCTCGCTCTACGCAAGTCCGCCGTCGAGCCCGTCGAGATCGCGGGCTTGAGCGGAACGGGTAAGTCTACCCTCGCGAACGCTATCGCCTCACAATCGATTCGGTGCGGAAAAACGTGCCTGCTCATCGGAACCAGTGCGATACTGGACCGAGCCGCCGGGTACAGGATGCTCGGCGAAATACATCGGGCTGTGGCCGATCGCGCCCAATTGGACCATTCGCCCAGCTTGAGATCCAGCAAAGTCCAGCATTCGGGAGTCCTTCAATGGGATCCCATCGAGGCCCGCGCCCGGGCGAATCCAGCGAGGGCCCGAGTGGCTGTGAGCACGCTTCAGAGAGCTCGCGAGCTCGCGGCCAGGCATGATCTCGAGCCGAGCGAAATCGAGGAAAGTTTGGCCGTCGACCGGCCGTTAGGTCCTGAGGCCGCGAATTTTCTGTCCTTGGCGGTCCAAGACGGGTCGCGGATCGCCGACGTCCTTTGGTCGGGTAATGGACGCGCGGGCCGCACTCTCAAGGACGTCGACGAAGTGGTCGCTGGCCGCCCCGTCGAGGTGCCGCCCAAGGAAGATGCGCTCAGCCTGATACTGTCGAGTGACCAAGAGTACGAAGCCTCGCTCGCGAAAATCGTATCGAGCCATAAGGAGTCGAAAGAGGAGCATTCGATTTCGAAGTCAGTAGCGGGCCTGCTACGCCCGAGGTCTTCGGACAGGACCCTGTCGGAATACCACAAGCATGCTTCCTTCATGGCTCGGACGATTGGTAGCGCAATTGCCCTCATCAAGAAATATGGGAGCTTGAAAGCGGCCCTGACTGCCGGCAGCGGTACCGACGCGGCAAAAGCAATCGAATACTTCATACGTATGAGGCCCGAACAGGGTGCAGGCGCATCGGTCCGAACATTCGAAGCGGCACTGCAGGATTATCGCCACGACAGCGCCGTGCTCGCTCCGCTTCTAGCAGAGCACGGGCACAGAGTGCTTGGAAGCTTCAGTTTGGTGCCGACAAGGGAAGGCCAGTCTCAGCAGGAGATCGGGACTCTGATCCAGAGGCTGCGGGAAGCCCGATATGCCGCGCGGCACTTCCCTGCTCACCTCGGACCACTCCGTGCATCTCTTCCCAAGGCCCAATTCGAACGCATCTTCAAAGCGGCTATAGAGGAAGCATCCTCAATCCCTGAAAGCGGGCCCCTGGACCCTCGGGTGAAGGCCGCCACCGAGATGAGACAGCTTCGAGAACTGTTCGCAAGCACCGGGTTCGGTGATCTGCTCGGTGCCGACGGAGATTTTGTCGAAAAGGTTGAGCGGGCATCGGCATCGGCAGCGCCGCCGGAGGCTGCGGCGTTGCTTCGTCAACCGTACAATCCTGAAGTGCTCGATCTGCTGATGGAACTCACGACGTTCATCGAACAGCACGAAGCCGCCGAATGGCCCGCATCCGTAAGGCGCGCCAGGACGGCTCAGGAGGCCTTTGATGGGATCAGCGGCCCTGTGCGATTTGATGTCGTTGTTATCGACGATGTGTCCGACTATCCGCTGGATCTGGTCCGTGCCTTGGAGACTTCCGGAGCAACGGTGCACCGGATCGGTGTGATCCATCATGATACGGCCATCGTGTTGGAGATGCCGCACAGACAGTCAGATGCAGAAATTGCCGCAGCCGTGTCTGGACGGCCAAACCGATGGCTCGGGGCCTCAGCCAGCTTTGGCATTGTTGTTCGGACCGACCCGAGGCTGGAATCGACACAACTATCGTCGGCCGAAGATCGTCTTATCTCGGAGTTGCGCAACAGCGGATGCAACGTAGCACCAGCGTCCGCGGGGCAAGAGGCCGACGTGATCGTAGCGTCTGTTGACGAACTGCAAGACGCCGATGTCTCTGCATTTGCAGAAAAAGCCCGTCAAGGCATCGCCGTTCTTTGCCGCAGCAATCGGCGGTCGCCGCCGGCCAATCAAGACACGGGTCCAGAGCCGGACATTAAGTCTGCGGAGTCGCTCGGGTGGCTCATTTCGCGCGCGGCCATCGACGGAACAGTGCTTGAAAAAGACGGAAGATCAGTAGCCCTGATCAGGGAGCCCATAGCCATATCGCCCGGAGACGAGACGGTCGCTGATGTTGCGACTCGCCTAACCGCCCTAGGTTGGCGTCCGGTCGTGCTGTGGCGGGGTACGGAGCGCGACCCGCATGACCTGGAGAACTTGCTCATAGGGCACTCTGTGCCCACCGCAACGAGTCCGTTCCGGAAAATCGCCGAAACGTTCAGCCTGGCGGATCCGCAGCCGTCCGGCGCGAATGGACCCAAGCCAGGCATCGATGACGGCGTTCAGCCCGCGGCTGAAGAGCCGGAGCAATCGGCCACCGCCGCCGCTGCGACCCAACTGCGAGGGCCGGACGGCGGGGACCACGGCTATCCGCAACCTTAACAGCGCGCATTGGAAGCGGTGGCTGGGGCCGGATCGCTGCCTGGTCCCGTTCATGCCAAAGGTGCCGGTCTGGTTCGCTCTGGACGGGAGCCGCCCCCTGCTCCGCTTCGCAGGAAGGCGAAGGAAGGCGAGGTCAACGCCAATGTCACGCCGAGGTCCTGACCGCGCCCGAAGAGCACGAGGTCTGGATGCGTGCTCCTTGGGACGAAGCGGAGGCGTTGGAGCGCCCGTTACCTGATGCATTGTGAGAGGCGGCGTTCCGCAAACGCATGGCCGGCGCGACTACTGCGATCGGTCCGAGGTCCACCCCTTGTACTCAGCGATATTGTCCCGGGTCACGAGCTTCGACGGCAAAAGCTCAACGGTCGAAGCAGGCTTCTGCCCATTGAGAATGCTGACGCCTATCTGCACGGCGCGGCGCGCCATGAAGAAAGGGTCCTGCGAGGCCGAGGCTTGGATCTGCTGCGCCCCCGGATCCTTGAGCGCGGCCTCGATATCGGGTGCGCCATCGACCGCGGTGATGATGATGCCGCTGCGCTGCTGCTGGCGCGCCGCGAGGTCGGTGCCGATGGCCTGCGGGTCGTTGATGGCGAAGATGGCGTCGATCTTGGCAAAGCGGGTCAGATAGCCTTGCGTCACGGTCAGGCCACCCTCGCGCGACCCCTTGGCGTCCTGGTCGCTGGACAGGACCTTGAGGCCGGGATTCTTGGAGAACACATTCTTGCAGCCGACCACCCGGTCGATCACCGCGGAGACCTGCGGCCCGTTCTCGATGATCACATCGCCTTTGCCGCCGAGCTTGTCGACGATGTACTGGCAGGAGATCTCGCCAGCCTGGACATTGTTTGTGGTCACCGTGGCGTCGGCGCCTTCGGCTGCGGTATCCACGGCGACGACGATAATGCCTGCCGTCTGTGCTTTCTTGATCGCTGGCCCGACGGCCTTCGGATCGCCGGGGTTCAAGAGGATTAGGTCGACGCCGGCGGCGATGAAGTTGTCGATCTGGGTCACCTGCTTGCCGAGGTCGTATTCAAAGCCGACCGTCGTGATCTTCACATTGGGATTGGTCTTTCTGGCTTCGAATTCGGCACCCTTCGACAGAGCGACGAAAAACGGGTTGCCCAGCGAGCCCAGCGAGATGCCGATCGATTTAAGCTCTTTGGCTAAGGACGGTGCGCAGCTCAGGACGAGCGCAACGGCGGCGCCAGCAAACGAGATCGTCTTCAACATTGGCTTCCTCCCTGGTCTCTTTTGAAATTTCCGGACGGCGGACCAGCTGCCGTAACGGAACCCGACATGGCGACATAGAACCTTGCGCACTCCTATCTTTCAAGTGCGGGCCGAGCCCTGCAGCCGATAGCGGTCGAGCGCCACGGCGCCGATGATCACCAGACCCTTGATCACATATTGCCATACGTCGGAAACACCGGTGAGGATGAGGCCATTCGACAAAACGGCAATGATCAGAGCCCCGACCAGCGTTCCCCAGATCGAACCGATACCGCCGACGAAGGAGGTGCCACCCAGGATAACAGCGGTGATCGCGTCGAGCTCGTAGGACTGGCCGAGCTGCAGCCCATTGGCAGCATAGAGGCGCGCCGCTTGCATGGCCCCGCCAAGCCCGGCCAGCAGCCCCGACACCCCATAGACGAAGATCAGCACAGCCCAGACCTTGATGCCGGCCAAACGTGCCGCACTCTCGTTACCGCCGACCGCATAGATATGCACCCCGAGCACGGTGCGACGCAGTACCAGCCACGAGCCGAGGATGACGAGCAATGCGATCACAGAGAGCCAGGGAATCGAAACGACGCCGGGAAGGAGCGTCAGGGAACCGTTGCCGATAAAGGCATAGGGAATGGAGGGGTTGAAGACAGTGGTGTCGGCGCCCAGGAGGCGGGCCAGACCGCGGACGGCGGTCAGCGAACCGAGTGTGACGATGAAGGGCGGCAGGCGCAGCAGCGCAATCAAGGCGCCATTGATGACGCCGATGACGAGGCCTGTGAGCACCGCGGCCGGCAGCCAGAGCGGCCCAAGATCAGGAAACTTGGAGACAATTAGCCCGGCCATCGCGGCGGCGGCCAGGATGGAACCGACCGAGAGGTCGATGCCGCCGGTGAGAATGACGAAGGTCATGCCCGCGGCCAGCACGGTGTTGACCGCGGCTTGCTGCAGCACGATGCCGAGATTCTGGCCGGTGAAGAAACGACCGTCCGACAGCAAATGAAAGCCGATGCACAACAGAAGCAGCACCGGCAGCATGCCGGCTGCGCGTATGATCAGCCGGGTGCGCTGACGCTTCGTCTCCTGCGCGGCCGCGAAGCGGGGAGCAGCGGCGGAGGCGGCCTCCGCCGGCGAAGGATTGTCATGAGGCATCGAGCTGCTCCATTCCGGTGGCGAGTGCCATGATATCCTCCTGGCTAAGCGGCGACGTCGCAGCTCGCCTCATCTCGCCGGCGATACGTCCGGCACGCATGACAATGACGCGGTCGCAGATGCCGATGACCTCGGGCAGGTCGGATGAGATGACGAGAATCGCGGTGCCGGATTTTGCGAGATTGTCGATGATCGAATAGATCTCGGACTTGGCCCCGACATCGACGCCACGCGTCGGCTCGTCGAGAATCAGGACCTTGGGCGTGGTTGCAAGCAGGCGCGACAGCAGCACCTTCTGCTGGTTGCCGCCAGAGAGTCCACCGGCCGTGACGCCGACATCCGCGGCGCGAATGCCCAGCGCCGCGAAGGCCTTGTTGGCACGGTCGCGGGCCTTGTCCCTGTCAAGCATGCAGCCGAGCTTCGCGTCCCTGCCCAGCATTGCGAGGTTGATGTTGTCCAGACAGGACATGTCCAGGAACAAGCCGAGCGCCTTCCTGTCTTCGGTAAGATAGGCAATGCCCGCATCGAGAGCCTCGCCAGGCGTGCGTATGGTGACCGCGCGGCCTTCGAGTTCGACATGGCCGGAGGTCTTGGGCGAAGCCCCGATAATGAGATGCGCAAGCTCGGTGCGGCCCGCGCCGATAAGGCCGGCAAGCCCGACGACCTCGCCTGCATGCACGGTCAAGGAGCAACCCTTGACGCGCCGCCCATCGGTGATGTCGACGGCCGCGAGGACGGGGGGCCCTAACCTCGCCTGCGGGTCATGCTCTTTCTTGTAGAAGGACGAGACCTCGCGCCCCACCATCAGCCGAACGATGGTGTCGGCCCGGATCTGCGGCTTGTCGAGCGAGCCCACCAGCGCGCCGTCGCGCAGCACCGTAACCCGGTCGCCGAGAGCATATACTTCATCCATGCGATGCGAGATATAGATGATAGCGAGACCCTCAGCGCGCAGCTGGCGGATCAGGGCGAACAGCCTCTCGCTCTCACCGGCCGAAAGCGCGGTGGTCGGCTCGTCCATAATCAGAATCTTCGATCTGGCGTGCAGCGCGCGGGCAATCTCGACCAATTGGCGCTGGCCCATGGACAGATGGGCCACCAGAGTCGACGGCGCGAAATCCGCGCCGAGTCGCTCGAGCATCGGGCCGACGCCGGCTCGCATGGCGCCTCGCGCCAGCAACCCAGAATGTGAGATTTCGCGGCCCAGATAGATATTCTCCGCGACGCTCAGATTGGGGGCAAGGGAGAGCTCCTGGTAGATGATGGAGATGCCGGCTGCGCGACCGCCGAGGGGACCATCGATGCGCACCGGCTTGCCCTCGATGCGGATCTCGCCACCCGGATCGGGCCTGTACGCGCCCGACAGGATCTTCATGAGAGTCGATTTGCCGGCACCGTTCTCGCCCATCAAAGCGTGGATTTCGCCGGGATAGACGGTCAGGTCGACATTGCGCAACGCCTTGATGCTAAAGAAGGACTTGGAGACCCGGCGCATTTCGAGGATCGGGTCGCTCATCGTGCCTCCTCCCCCGGCGCGCCGACGGCGCCAATGCGTTTCTCATCCGCGTCTCGTTTGTAGGGCAGCGCGGGTTTGCTCATTAAACAAAAGTCGGCGGCGCAGGGCAATATCGAGGACACCTCAGGGCGGCTCGCCGATGCCACAAGCCGGGACAGGCGCCGTTAGCGCCGCGGCCGGTACAGCTTGCGCCATTTGGGCAGCCGCTCGGCGTAAGCGTCTGCGAGTGCGTGCTCAGGTTCGAATGTCTCGATGCGTTTAGGGGGTGTGCAGACGGCTTCGACCGCCTCGCCAGTGACAGCCAGTCGCCCCAATCTCGCCGCACCAAACGCCGCTCCCGTTTCACCGTCGGCAAATCGATGAATCGGAATATTCAGAACATTTGCCAGCACAGACAGCCAGAACCGCGAACGTGAACCGCCACCGATCGCATCAGCCTCCGAGATCACGATCCCGGTGTCGGCAAGCGCGTCCCGACAATCTGCGATCGCGAAGGCAACGCCCTCAAGCACGGCTTGCACGATTGCGGCACGATCGGTGCCGTGGTTCAGCCCGTCGAGCATTCCGCGCGCCTCCGGGTCATCGTGCGGCGTTCGTTCGCCGGACAGATACGGCAGAAAGTTTACATGCGACGGCGCCTTCGGACGCAAACCGAGCGGCTCCAGCAAGTCGGCCTCAGAGGCCCCAAGCAGTCGCGCGATCCAGGCGAGACTCGATGCCGCCGAGAGAATCGCACCGGCCTGAATCCACATTGCGGGAATGGCGTGACAGAACGTATGCACGGCCCGCTGCGGGTTGGCGGCAATTGCATTGGTCGGTGCCAGCAGTGCTCCGGAGGTTCCGAGCGAAACAAATGCGGCGCCGCGCCGTATTGCACCAATGCCGATGGCGCCCGCCGGATTGTCGCCGGCGCCTCCGGCGATGACAGGTCGTTTGGTCATTCCCCAGCGAAGCGCCATCTCGCTACGCAGCCGCGCCGCAGGCGCGCAGCCCTCGATAAGACGCGGCATCTGGCTGCGCGACAAGCCGGTTGCTGACAATCCTTCATCCGACCAGTCCCGGCGCGCGACATCGAGCCACAACGATCCCGATGCGTCCGAGACATCCTCGATCGCTTCACCGCTCAGAATCAGGCGTAGATATGCTTTCGGGAGCAAAACGAGTTTGGTGGCCGCGAAGATCTCCGGCTCGTGCCTCGCAACCCACACCAGTTTGGGAGCGGTGAATCCAGGCATGGCCTTGTTGCCTGTCGTCGCACGCAATGCGGGCCAGCGCTGTTCCAGCATACGGCATTCCGCAGCGGACCGTCCGTCATTCCAAAGAATGCAGGGCCGCAACGGCTTGAAGTTCGCATCGAGCAGAGTTGCGCCGTGCATCTGGCCCGACAGGCCGATGCCGTCAACCGCCGCCAATTCGCGAGGGTGATCCGCCTTCAAGGCGTCCAGCGTTGCAAACGTGGCATCAATCCACTGCCCTGGGTCTTGTTCGGAATAGCCGGGATGTGGAGAAGCCACCGTCAGCGACTGGCTTCGGCTTGCCACCACACGCTGCTCATGATCAACGAGAATGGTTTTGACGGCTGATGTGCCGAGATCGATACCGAGATACATGCTGCCTCTCGCCTCATTTCACTCGTGCGGCCGCACCAACATTCTTTGCACCGGAAATAGCGCGACGCGGTACCGCTGCGCGACATATCCCCAAATGCCCTTCGGAGCGAACAACATGATGACAATCGCAACTGCACCGAGCAAAATCAGGTACCAGGTGCCGAAGTCCGCAAGGTAGTGCTGCATTGCGTAGAACACGATCACGCCGACGATTGGACCTTCGATCGTGCCGACCCCGCCGATGATGACGATGAAAATCACGTAAGCGCTCCAATCCAGCACCGAAAACGCAGCATCCGGCGAGATGCGGGCCTTCTGCAAATAGATGAGCGCACCGATCATCCCGGTCGCGGCCGCGACCAGCACATAAACCCCAAGCTTGGCGCGGAAGCTATCGACGCCTGCGCTTTCGGCGGTCGCTTCCGAATCGCGGATGGCGAAAAGCGCAAGGCCGCAGCGCGATCGCAACACGAGATAGACCAGCAACGGTGCTCCGGCCGCCAGCGCCAGCGCGATCCAGTAGGTAATGATGTCGCGCGCGGCCGGTGACCGCACCTCGAACATTTCCTTTACCCATTCGATGCCGAAAATCTCGTTGGTAGCCGACGGTGGCAGCGACGTGCCGGTGCCACCGCCGAGCTGTTTGAATTGTGCGAACACAAGCCGATACACCTCCGCAACGACCCAACTTCCAATCGCAAAATAAGGGCCGCGAAGCCGGAATACCACAAACGCCGTCGGCACTGCGAATACCGCGGCGATCAGTCCCGACAGCACCACCGCTGCAATCGGATCGATGCCGGCGCCGATCGTCAGCGCAAACAGCAGATAGCCGCCGAGGCCGACAAACGCCTGCTGCCCGACCGAGACGAGACCGGCATAGCCCGCAAGCAGGTTCCAGCACTGCGCCAGCGCAAGCATATAGAAAACGAAAATCAGATCCTGAATCAGCCCACGAACCGCAAAGATCAAGACAAGGGCAACACCCGCAAGTGCCAGGATCGCCGACGCACGGGTTTTCGTTTCGATCCGATATTGTGCCAGCTCTATCAATTGGTTCTCGTCGCCATTGGGCACCGTTGTTCAATCCTCTGCACGCGGAAACAGGCCGCGTGGCCGCAACACCACCACAACCAGAAATGCGATGTGACCCGCGAGTATCTGCCATTCGGGATTCAACTTGGCGCCGAAGGTCTGGGCGAGGCCGATAATGACGCCACCCGCAAGCGTACCCCACAGGCTCCCGAGGCCGCCGATGATCACCGCCTCGAACGCGTAGATCAACCGCGCCGGACCGATGGTCGGATCGAAATTGGAGCGGATGCCAAGGTAGAGCGCGGCGATGGTTGCCACCACCATCGCGATCCCCATGGCGATCGAGTAGATCCGGTGATGGTCGATGCCCATCAACTGCGCGATTTCGAGATCGTCGGACGTCGCGCGAAACGCCCGGCCCAACGCGGTGCGGTAAAACAACAGATTGAGCAGCAGCACCACCGCGATGGCAGAGCCAAGCGTGAGCAGCGGCATGACTCCGATCGCTAGGTTGCCGCCGAGCTCAATTGAAGCAGTCTCGATCGCGCCGAGCCGCAGCCGTCGGCTGTCGGCGGTAAACGCCTCGAGCAAGCCGTTTTGAATGATAATGGACAAGCCGAATGTGACCAGCAACGGCGGCAACAGATCGCGTCCCAAGGCTCGATTCAGCAACACGTGCTGCAAGGCAAATCCGGCGGCGAACATCGCCGGCATTGCCAACAGAGTCGCAAGAAAAGGGTCGAAACCAAGCCACGTCGCCAGCGAGAGAATCGCGAACGCCGCCAGCACGATCAGATCGCCATGGGCGAGATTGACCAGCCGCATGATACCGAAGATCAGCGACAGGCCGGCGGCGAACAGCGCATACAGGCCTCCGAGCAGAACGCCCTGGATGATCGTGCCGAGCCAATCGAGCATGCTCAGTGTCCGAAATAGGCGAGGTGAACCTGTTCGCGGGTAAGTTCTTCTGGCCTGCCCGACAGCGATACCCTGCCCTCCTGAAAGCAATAAACCCGATCGGCGACTTTCATCGCCTGCGCGATGTCCTGCTCGACGAGCACGATGCTGGTCCCGGTCTGTTTGATGCGCGGCATCGCATCGTAGATATTTCGGATTACAATCGGCGCCAGGCCAAGGCTGATCTCATCGCATAGCAGCACGCGCGGGTTCGACATCAACGCGCGCCCGATCGCGGTCATCTGCTGCTCTCCGCCGGATAGGGTATGGCTCGGCGCGGTGCGGCGCTCTTTCAGCGGCGGAAACAGCCCGTAGATGCTGTCGAGCGACCATATCCCGGCGACATTTCGACCATAGCTCCCGATCAGCAGGTTTTCCTCGACCGTCAGTGAGGAGAAGAGCCGCCGCCCCTCCGGTACCATCGCGATCCCGAGCTTGAGAATACTCGCCGCGCCTAGCGCGCCGATGGGCCTGTCCTCGAACCGCACGCTATCGGGCTCAGCGCGGATCAGGCCGGTAATGGCCTTGAGGTAGGAGGACTTGCCCGCCCCGTTGGCGCCGATGATCGCAATCGTTTCGCCTGGGCCAATCACAGTGTCGATCCCGTACAGCGCCTGGAAGTCTCCGTAGTGAGCGGTAAGGCCACGGGTCTCGAGCATCGGAGGTCTCACGCCAACAGACCGATATAGAATTGCCGAACGTCCGCGGAAGCCATCACCTGCTGCGGATCACCCTCGGCAACTTTCTTCCCGAAATTCAATACGCTCAGCTTCCCGACCACCGCCACCAGCGCGTGCACGATATGCTCGATCCAGATAATGGTCATTCCCGCAGCATGGACTTGTTTGATGGTCTCGATCAGTTCGAGACACTCCCCCTCGGTTAGTCCCCCGGCGATTTCGTCGAGCAGCAACAAATGGGGGTTGGTTGCGAGCGCGCGCGCCATCTCCAGCCGCTTGCGTTCGAGCAATGTCAGCGCGCCGGCAAGAGTGTTGGCGCGTCTGAGCAGATGCAACCGCTCGAGAATTTCCGCGCAGGGTGCGGCGGCGGCGCGCTCCGCCAAACCCCCGCCATGCACCGCGGCAACCAGCAGATTCTCGAACACGGTGAGATTCTCGAACGGCCGAGGGATCTGATATGAGCGTCCGATTCCGGCGATGCAGCGCTGGTGCGGCTTGGCCGCGGTAATATTGCGGCCGTTCAGCCGGATTTCGCCGGCATCGGGTGCAAGCCCGCCGGCAATCAGGTTGAAGAGCGTTGTCTTGCCGGCGCCGTTTGGGCCAATAATCCCGAGCGCCTCGCCCGGCGCGATCGACAGATCGATATCGTCCGCCGCGATTACCGACCCGAAGCTCTTGCGCAGGCCTTTGATCTTCAGCATGCGCTTGAGTTTAACAACAAGACGGACCAAGCGGAACGAAATCGCAAACCTGCGCCGAGCGCGCTCCGCTCGCCTCGCGCTGCCGTCAACCGATCGCCTCCATTTTGCCGCCGGCCGGAATGTTCGGGGCGGTTCTGTTGTCGGTGATGACGATGTCGTACTTATTGCCTTCCTTCACGCGCCATTGCCCGCCGACCAGCGGCGTCTTGGCGACGTTTTTGGCGGCGAACGGCGGCAGGTTCGCTCCGTTCCACTGTACCTTGCCGACCACGGTATCGAGATTGGTCGCAGCGATCGCAGCGACTATGGCTTTGGCATCGCGCTGCGGCGCACGCTTGAGCGCATCGACGGCGACCTCGAATAGCGCATGCACGAAGCCGATCGGCTGCGTCCATTGCTTCCTGGTCGCGGCCTCATAGCTGGCGGCGAGATCTCTCGCACTCATGCCGGTGAGCGACGATTTGAATGGATGGTTCGGCGACCACCACACTTCCGACGAAAGGTTGTTGCCGTCCTTGCCGAGCGCCTCGACCGCGACCGGGAAAAGGATCGCCTTTCCGATCGAGGCGACCTTCGGCCTGAAGCCTTGCTGCAGCGCCTGTTTCCAGAACGTCGTGAAGTCGGGCGGCAATACGACGCCGGTGATGATCTCGGCGTTGGCACTCTTGAACGCGCTGATCTGTGCCGAGAAATTGTCGGTGAGATTCTGGTAGCGGCCGGGGTCGGTGAGCTTGTAGCCGGCTTTCTCCAGCACCGGCGGGAATCCAACCTGCTTGTCGCCCCAGGCATTGCCGTCGCCGTCGTTCGGAAACAGACCGCCAACCGATTTGTTGGTCGGCACCTGGCTCCACATGTTGGTAAAAACCGCGATGACGTCTTCGAGCCCCCAGAAGAAGTGGTAGGTGTAATTGAAATTCTTCCATGCCGGCGGCCCGCCGGCCGGATCGGCCTGGCGCCCGATGAACCAAGGTTGCCACGGCGCCACCGTCGAGATGCATGGCACCTCTTCGATCTCGCATTGCGTTGAAACCGGATTTGTGGTCTCGGGCGTCGAGGCGACAAGCATCAGTTCGATCTTGTCCTGGACTATCAAATCCTTTGCGACCTGAGCGGCGCGGTTGGGATTCGACTGGCTGTCCTTGACAACGACTTCCACTGGAACGGTAGCGCTGCCAAGCTTAATGCCGCCCTTGGAGGCTTCCTTGAAATTCGCAATGATGAAGTTGTCGGCTTCGGCGAACGCCGCGAGCGGGCCGGTCTGCGGGCTGACGTAGCCGAGCTTTATCGGGCGCGTCTGTGCGATAGCCGGCATTGCGATGCCGGTGGCAAGCGCCGCACCGGCCGCGGCCGACGATTTGAGCAATGTGCGACGATCAATCCCTGTGGGCACGATCCTTGTCATGATGCCTCCCTCCCTGAAGAATTCCGCTAAGCGGGTGAAACCTTGACCGCGCCGCTGAAATTGTTCGATATTCGAACTTGCGTTCGCTTTTCGATGAGTTTCAATGACCGCCTTGACGGTGTCAACAACTCGCTAGGGCACGGTGTGCATGATGATGCCTTCCGGACCGCGGCCAGACGATGGCCACGACAAAGAGTTCATGAACACGCTCGCCAAGGGACTCGACGTCCTCAGCGCGTTCGGCAAACAGCGGCCCGCGATGACCTTGTCCGACGCGGCCGCAGTAGCCAACCTGTCGCGGGCAACCGCGCGTCGCGTCCTGCGCACGCTTGCCCAACTCGGCTACGTCGTCCAGGACGGCCGCGCGTTTTCGTTGACCCCGCGCGTTCTCGAACTGGGTTTTGCCTATCTCTCCGGGCAGGACTGGATCGACCGCGCGCTGCCGATGATGAAGGAAGTGAGCGAGCAACTCGGCGAGTCCTGCTCTGGTTCGATCTTGCAAGGCATCGAAATCGTCTACGTCGCGCGCGTGCCCGCCCGGCGCATCATGTCCACCGCGTTGGCGGTGGGCAGCCGGTTGCCGGCGTTTCATACTTCGCTCGGCCGCGCCCAGCTCGGCTATCTTGACGGCGCGGAAATCTGGCGCCGCCTGCGATCGGTCCCCATCGAGCCCTACACGCCTTATACGATCACCGACATGCAGGCGCTGTTCGATCGCGTCCGCGCTGACCGCGAGCAGGGATTTTCCATCGTGGACGAGGAACTCGAGCAGGGCCTCCGCTCGATTGCCGTCCCGGTTCTCGACCGCACCGGCCAGGCGGTCGGCGCCATCAATCTCTCGGCGCACAGCACGCGTACAACGCGCAACGAGATGCGCGAGAAATTCCTGCCCGAGCTCAGAGCCATCGCGCAGCGGATTTCGCAAGCGCCCCAGCCGATCTAAGTAAAGAAGATTGCATCTGCGTCGGCTTAGCTTGTCAGGGCGCGCCGAAAATCCTATCGTTCGGTTCGCTTTCCGCACAAAGGTTCGCATATCGAACAAACCTATGTGGTTATCCAGGCGATTGGGAGGTCACGATGGCAAGAACGACCAAGGCGGCGGGAGGAAAAACGGCCGGCGCAACAGCAGATAAAGTGAAAACGAACGGCGGTAGCGACCGCGCGGCCTTCGCGCGGCGGCCGGAAAACATCGGCCAGATGAAAGTTACCAAACCGCAGACCGGCGCGGAGTACATCGAATCCCTGCGCGACGGCCGCGAGGTCTTCATCTATGGCGAGCGCGTCAAGGACGTCACCACCCATCCTGCCTTCCGCAACACCGCCCGGATGGTGGCGCGCCTGTTCGACGCGCTGCATGACGACAAGCGAAAGCACAAGCTGCTGGCGCCGACAGACACGGGCAATGCGGGAATGACGCACGCCTTCTTCAAGGCGCCAAAGACCGTCGAGGATCTCATCGCCGGCCGCGACGCCATTGCCGAATGGGCGCGCATGACCTACGGCTGGATGGGCCGTTCGCCGGATTACAAGGCGGCGTTTCTCGCGACCCTCGGCGCCAACGCGGACTTTTACGATCCGTACCAGGACAACGCCCGGCGCTGGTACAAATTTAGCCAGGAGCGCGTGCCCTTCATCAATCATGCCATCATCCATCCACCGATCGATCGCGACCGGCCCCCGAACGAGGTCAGCGATGTCTGCTGCCATGTCGAGAAGGAGACCGACGCCGGTCTCATCATCTCAGGCGCGAAGGTGGTTGC
>Ga0193724_1000134_pt1 | contig 18144 bp, 15 predicted proteins | sample H2a1metaG_FD_146005 | JGI IMG/M metagenome (GOLD analysis project Ga0193724, IMG submission 146005) | Soil microbial communities from a riparian zone of the East river system, Colorado, United States - H2a1 | ecosystem: Environmental > Terrestrial > Soil > Riparian zone | place: USA: East River... | reverse complement strand
AGGCCGATGAGTGCTCCACTTACCCCGCTCCAGTACGTCAGGCCGCCAGCGGAGCCGCGCGTCTGGAGCTGCTACAACGATCCCAAGGGGCAGATGCGTCTGGATCTGTCGCCCGACGAGATCGCCGGTGCTCTTGCCGCGGGAGACGGGACGCTCTGGGTGGACATCGATACCCGTGACAGCGCTAAAGTCTCGATGCTGCGCGAAGTCTTCCACTTTCACCCCCTGGCAATCGAAGAGGCGGTAAACCCGGAATCGAGGGTCAAGCTCGAGGAGTTCGACCAGTACGTGCTGCTCATCGTCAGCACGGTCGCTTTCCGCGAGACCACGGATGATCCATACGACCTCGATACCGCGAACATCAGCTTCTTCCTGGGAAAGAATTACCTCGTTACGGTGCACGGAGCCGACACGAACCCGGTTGACAGCACTCGCGAGCTGCTCAAGAGGAAGCCCGAGCTGGCCAACCACGGGCCGGCGAAGCTGATGCACGCGATCGTCGACCAGGCTGTCGATGCCTACTTCCCGATCATCGACAAGCTCGACGAGTTCATGGATAGCCTCGAGGAGAAAATCTTCGCCCAGTTTGACCAGCGCGTGTTAAGGGAAGTCTTCGCGGTGAAGCGCCTGGTCCTCAGCCTGAGACGTCACCTGGCGCCCGAGCGAGACGCCATGAGCATCCTGACGAACCGTCCCAGCACTCTCCTCACCCCGGATACCCAGATCTACTTCCGGGACATCTACGACCACGTTCTGCGGATCTACGACTCTCTCGAGAACTTCAGGGACCTTCTCAGCAGCACTCAGGAGAGCTATCTAACACAGGTCTCCAATCGTCTAGGTATGGCGACCAAGGCGCTGGGCGTGGTCGCCACCGTAACACTTCCGTTCGTCGTCGTAAGTGGGATGTGGGGAATGAACTTCGAGAGAATTCCGCTGCACAGCAGTCCACACGGTTTCCTGATCCTGGTTTTCGCGCAGCTCGCGCTCGGTTTGGTAATTCTGGCTGGTCTCAAATGGCGCAAAATACTGTAGCCCTGCGTTTGTACGGCGTCGCCGCCGTGGAGTCGGGACATGCGATGTCGCTGGCGGAGGGGACGACGCTGGTACACTATCGCGCGCTCGCCGCTATCGTAGAGCCATCGCCCTACACCGTCTCGAAGCTCGAAGACCCGGAGATGTCGAAATACCTGGCGGTTCTCGAGGAGGCTCAGTCGCACTCGGCGGTGCTGCCGGCGCCGCTGGAACCATTTTTCAATCGCAACCGACGCTCACACGCTGGCTCGAGCTGCACTACTTCACGCTCACAGAGGCACTCTCCGTGATCGACGGCCACGCCGCCGCCCGCGTGAGCGTAACGACCCAGGGAAAGCAGGAAGAGGATTCACGGAAGAGCTTCGCGGCGATGGCCGCCGAGAGTCTCAGGCTGCTGAGAGGCCAGGCTGCCGCCACGGTCACCCTGCCCAAGGCGGATGGTGACGAAGAAGAGGGCGTCCTCGCTCGGGCATCATTTCTGGTCGATACGCAGCGCTGGCAGGCCTTCAAGGACACCGTCTCGAAGGAGGCAAAGCGCCAAGGCTCCCTCGACTTCGAGGTCACGGGCCCGTGGCCTCCGTATGACTTCGTTCGCATGCAGTTCGGGGGCTGACGATGTTCTGCACTGACTGCGGGAGCTGGAACAGAGGGGAGGCGGCGCGCTGCGTCCGTTGCGGGATCGTCATGCCCGAAAGCTCCTCCGACCGTCGCCAGTCACCACCCGACCCATCGGTGACCGCGCTCCGCCAGGTCACTGGCGGTCGCTACACGATCATGCACCGCGTCGGCGAAGGCGGCATGGCTAGCGTGTATTACGCGCTCCACGTCGTGCTCGACTCACCGGTGGTGATCAAGGTTCTTCATCCGCACCTCGCTCGCGAGCACGAGATGCGCGAGCGCTTCAAGCGTGAAGCGGAGTCCGCGGCGCAGCTGATGCACCCGCACATCTGCAAAATCATCGACTTCGGAATGGTCGACGATCACGTCTTTCTGGTCATGCCCTACCTCGCTCGCGGAACGCTGAGCGATCGCATCGGGGGGCATCGCTCGCTCTCGGCAGAAACGACGGCAGCGGTCGCGGCCCAAGTGGCGACAGGACTCGACTACGCGCACCGGCGAGGCCTGGTGCACCGCGACATCAAGCCCGACAATATCCTGTTCGATGAGGACGAGAACGCGGTCGTCACCGATTTTGGAATCGCTACGGGACACTTTCGCAGCCGCATGACGGGCAGCGGAAATGTCATGGGAACGCCCCACTACATGTCGCCGGAGCAGGCGCGGGGGAAGCTGCTCGACGGCCGCAGCGACTTATACGGTCTGGGAGTCGTAATGTATGAGACCCTCCTCGGCTTCCCACCCTTTGACGGCGCCGACAGTTATTCCATCAGCTACAAGCACGTCACCGAGACCGCGGTTTCGCCCGACGTCGTCGATTCGAGAATCCCCCAGCAGCTCGCCGCGATCGTGATGCGCTGCCTCGAGAAGAATCCAGCCCACCGCTTCGAGCGCGGCAACGATCTGGCTGACGCGCTGATTAACTTTCTCTCGACGGCGTCGGCGCACAACGAATTCCGTATGGCCCGCACCGCACGCCCGGGACCCGTAGCGGCAGTCGGATGAAGCTTTCGCACCAGACAATCGAGCTCAACCCAACACACCCGTTCGTGATCGCGCGGGGGGGCTACTCGCATCATCGGAACGTCATCGTCCGCCTTGCGGATGACGATGGAATCGAGGGTTACGGCGAAGCCGCACCCAACCGCTACTACGGCGAATCGGTGTCCACGGTCATTGCGGCGCTCGGCCAGTTCAAGCCGGTGCTCGAGCGCGCCGATCCATTCTCGCTGGAATCGATCGAGGCGCATCTCAATCGCATACTCCGCGGCAATGCTTCCGCCAAGGGCGCCGTCAGCTCGGCGTTGCACGATCTCGTGGGAAAGCGGCTTGGCCTTCCGGTTTTCAGACTGTGGGGGCTCGACGCGTCGACGACTCCCGAATCCAGCTTTACAATCGCGATCGCCGAGAATCACGAGTTGGAGATGCGCGTCGCGGAGGCGCGGGATTATCCGATCCTCAAGATCAAGCTGGGCACTGACCGCGACATGGAGATCGTGCGCATCGTTCGAAGCGCGGCGCCGAAAAAGCGCCTGCGCGTCGACGCGAACGCCGCGTGGACTGCAAAGCATGCCGTCCGCATGAGCGACTTCCTCGCCGAGCAGGGTGTCGAGATGATCGAGCAGCCCGTGGCCGCAAACGACATCGAGGGTCTTCGATTCGTCCGCAAACGCTCCAAGCTGCCGGTTTTCGCTGACGAGTCGTGCCTCGCAGCGAGCGATGTTGCCAAACTCACCGGAGCCGTGGATGGCATCAACATCAAGCTCGCCAAATGTGGAAGCCTGCGCGAAGCGCTGCGTATGGTGCATGCGGCGCGCGCGCTGGACATGCAGGTGATGGCCGGCTGCATGATCGAGAGCTCGCTGGGGATCTCCGCAATTGCGCAGATCTCGCCGCTGCTCGACTACGCCGATTTCGACGGGGCGGCGCTCTTGTCCAATGATCCCTTCCGGGGGACTTCGATAGCTGGCGGAACAATCCGATTGTCCGGAGAGCCCGGGCTCGGCGCTTCACCGGCGCCCAGCGTAGATCTATCCGCGGCGTTTCAGGGTGCGTGACAAGGCGCCGCGTTTCGCTGAAGTCGCTCTGCCGCTGCCGCTCTTCCAGACATTCACCTACGCAGTCGAAGAAGGGCTCGCAAATCCGGTAGTCGTTGGCTCTCGCGTTGTCGTCCCCTTCCGCAATCGCAGGGAGGTGGGCGTCTGTATCGGGGTCAGCGACGTCAGTCCGCTCAAGCGAAAGCCGAAAGCCGTGCTGGAATCACCCGACGCCGAGCCAGCCATAGGAGCGCAGCTGCTGGAGGTGTGCAAGTGGATGGCGGACTACTACATCGTTCCGCTTGGGGTCGTGCTGAGGACGGCGCTTCCCGCGGCGCTGACAGGCGCCGAGGATCCGCGCCCCGCGCGAAAGACGCGTCGCGTCGTCAGCCTCGGAGCCACGATTCCGACGCTATTGCAACGGGAGAAGACTTTCGCCCGCTCCAAACGCCAGCGCGCTGTGTTCGAGCTGATCGAATCACTGGGCGGAAAGACGTCGGTCGAGAATCTGAACGCACAGCTCGATTTTTCGCCATCAGTGCTCAAGTCACTCGAGAAGAGCGGGCTCGTCGTCGTCGATGAAGAGGAAGTCGAGCGCGATCCGTTCGCGCTGCGTGGTGGAATCTCCGCGACCAGGCTCGACCCGACACCCGCGCAGCGACACGCGATCGACGCGATGGCAAACGCCAAGAAGGGCGACGTCTTTCTACTGCACGGAATCACCGGGAGCGGCAAGACCCTCGTCTACATCGAGCTGCTGCGGCGCATCGTCGACGAGCGCGGACAGACGGCGATCGTGCTGGTTCCGGAGATCGCGCTCACTCCGCAGACCGTCGATCGATTCCGCGCCGCCTTTGGCGACAAGATCGCGGTTCTTCATTCGGCTCTGAGCGAGGGCGAGCGGTACGACGCGTGGCTCGCCCTCAAACGAGGAGACAAGCGGATCGTCGTCGGAGCGCGGTCCGCCGTCTTCGCTCCCCTCGAGAATCTGGGCGCGATCATCGTCGACGAAGAGCACGAGTCGAGCTACAAACAGGGCGAGACGCCGCGCTATCACGCGCGCGAGGTCGCGATCGTGCGCGCAAAAAACGAAGGCGCGATCACGGTACTTGGCAGCGCTACTCCTTCTCTGGAGAGCTGGGCGAACGCGACCTCGGGGAAGTACACGCTTCTCATGCTTCCCGATCGTGTCGGCGGCGGACGCCTTCCGAGCGTCGAGGTGATCGATCTGCGCCGGATTCCGACCGATTACAACGCGATGGGCCAGGGCGGCGTGGACTACGGCGCGGTGATCCGCGAGCCGCTCCACGACGCAATTGTCGAAACAATGAATCGTGAGGAGCAGAGCATCCTGCTGCTGAACCGCCGAGGGTATTCGTCGTTCGTCCAGTGCATCGACTGCGGCGCGGTCGCGACCTGTCCGCACTGCAGCATCACGCTGACGCATCACCGGAATCCGGAGCGGCTCGTCTGCCACTACTGCCTGCATAAGGAAGATCCCCGTCCCGATTGCGTGCGCTGTGGCGGCAGGTATCTCCGCCAGCGTGGACTCGGCACTCAGCAGGTCGAGCGGCTCCTGTCCGAGAGATTCCCCTCGGCACGCGTCGCCCGGATGGATGTGGACACGACCAGTGGCAAATGGGCGCACACACGGATTCTGGATCGGGTGGCCGCGGGCGAAGTGGACATCCTTCTCGGAACGCAGATGATCGCCAAGGGATTGGACTTCCCCAATGTCACACTTGTGGGAGTCGTGGACGCGGATGTCGGGATCAACCTGCCGGATTTTCGGGCGTCCGAGCGCTGCTTCCAGCTTCTAAGCCAGGTGTCGGGCAGAGCAGGGCGCGGCGCGAAAGGCGGCCGAGTGTTGATTCAGACGCGCTTGCCGACACACCATGCGGTCAGGTACGCCGTAGCTCACGACTATATCTCGTTCGTGCGTGAGGAGATGGAAGGCCGCGTCGATCCGCCTTATCCGCCGATCGTGCGAATCGCCAACATCGTGTTCAGCGGGCTCGTCGAGGACTCGACAGCCAAGCTCGCTATCCACGCCGGGGAATGGCTGCGTGAGCTCGCCGCGCGCGCCGGCAACGAGGTAACCGTGGTCGGCCCCGCGCCGTGCCCCATCGAGCGGATCAAGAATCGGTGGCGCTGGCACGTCCTGCTCAAATCCGCGCACCCAGGCGAGCTCACACGCGTAAGCCGGTACTTCATGGAGCGCTTCGAGGTGCCCACCACCGCCCAACTCCGCGTCACTCTAGACAGGGATCCCGTCGCCCTGCTCTAGTTTGCCCCGACTGCTGCGAACTGCGGACTAACGACTGAGGAGTTCGGGCCAACTGCTACTACGGATCGCAGACTAACTGCGGATTGGGACACTAACTACGAACTGCGAACTACCGGCAAAAGCTCGAAGCTTTCATTGGCCCTCGTCCCGTAGTGCGTCCTCAATCCGCAGTTAGTCCCCCAATTCGTAGTTAGTCTGCGATTCGCAATTGCAGTTGGCCCGCCCCCCTCAGTAGTTAGTCCGCAGTTCGCAGCTTTACGTTTATCTTTACCTCGTGACCATACTAAGGCACCCAGACTTCAATTCGCCCGCGTTGGCGAATGCTCCCGACGCGAAGTTCGTCCCCGCGCCTGCCGACGGCGTGCTGCCCGAAGGTTTTTTTTCGACGACGAACCTTCCGACTTACGTGCGCATCAAAGGCGCGTGGCGCATGCCGCGCGAGCCGCGGATGGACGCGGCGCTCGTGCTGGACGGGGATGACCTCTGGATCAGGGAAGGGCGGAAGCTGAAGAAGGGCGACATGGTCGCCATCGGAAGCGAGGAGGACGGGAGCGAGGGCATCTACGTTCACACGGGCTCTTTCCTCGGCGACGAAGAGGGCGAGTTCAAGTTCATGACGAGCGAGGTATCGCGCGAGAAGCCGATCGATTACTCGCTGATGGCGCACATCCTCATCGAAGAGCGTGATCGCGGCGGATATCCGATTTGGGTGACCGGACCGGCGCTGGTCCATTCGCGCGCGCGAGCGGACATGGTCTGGTTCATCGAGAACGGGTTCGTGTCCGCACTGCTGGCCGGCAACGCGGTGGCGGTGCACGACATCGAGGCGTCGATTTTCGGCACGACGCTCGGCATGACGCGAACGGGCGAGGCGACCACCGGTGGTCACGGACTACATATGCGCGCGATCAACAAGGTGCGCGCCGCGGGCTCGATCGCCAAAGCTGTGGAGCAGGGCGTGATCAAAGATGGAATCATGCACGCCTGCGTGACCAAGGGAATTCCGTATGTGCTCACCGGCTCGATACGCGACGATGGTCCATTGCCCGAAGTGATCACCGACAGCATCGCCGGGCAGGACGCCATGAAGCGTCACACGACGCGGGCGACCATGGCGATCTTGATCGCGACCGCGCTTCACGCGATCGCGACCGGCAACATGCTGCCGGCGTTCGTGACCGAGAAGGACGGGTCGATGCGAGAGCTTCCAACGATCTGCGTCGATTCGTCGGAGTTCGTGGTGAGCAAGCTGAAAGACCGCGGCACACACCAGGCATTTGGAGTGGTGACAAACGCGCAGGATTTCATGCACATTCTGAAGCTGTACGTCGAGCGAGAGCTCACGGACAGAAAGAGCGCTCCGGCCGCGAGCGAGACATCAAAGGTCACGGCATGATCGAGACAACCGAACGTTTCTTGCGCGAGATCGCCGACCGCATCGGATTAGATGCGGTGGACGAGGTGCGACTGTTTCCCCCGCTGCGGCAGTCCGGCGTCGAGACTGGCGTGGCCGTCGTCGCTGCGATTCCCTTGCCGCCCGAGCCGGAGCACCAGCACGAGAGCGACGAGCCGCCCGAGGCGCTGAGCGAGAGCGCGGGCGATGAGTTCCTCCCGATCGAAGAGGAAGATCGTGCGATCATCGTGCACCGCCACACGGTGTTCACGGCGAGATACCGCCACACACTCAAGGGTCCCGATCGCGGCAAGTGGGAGGTCGAGGTTCAGGCCGAGGCCGACGCCCCGCTCGTGACCGTCGATCGCGTGGTGCGGGGCGTAATGAAGCGCGCGGGGGAGCAGTTCGAGCCCGAGCGCATCTCTGCCTCGGCGTTCAGAACGATCGTCGAAAGTCCGTACACGCCGTAGCGCTCACTCGCGCGCGCTTCGACTGACATCTCTGCGCGGGGTCGGCGAGGGTATCCTCTTCGGGCCGCACACTCGCTTGGTCGGAGCCCCTCACTACGCTCCTTCGCTCCGCTCAGTTGCGGGTCTCCTCCTCGCGCTCGTTTGCAGCGGCCCTACGAGGACACCCTCACCTCCCTGCACAGATTCGTAACTGCAGCGGCGCGCAGCGCCGCGGGCAGGCGCGCGTCCGAATCTCGCTCGTGCGTATTCGCGACTGGCCGGGTTGCTCGCGGTTCGCCCGTGTGGGGAGCACGGGACTCTCGAGCACGCTCGGCCGCCCTTCCGTGGGGGAGCGAAGCGGGCGCCGCGCGACACCACTGCCAGTGCGCGCGCGAGGCGCGACGCCAATGCTCTCACCTCGCATTGAACTAAGTGGGAAGGCGGATAGGGTCCTCGTAGGCCGCTTTTCAAAGCGAGCGCGAGGAGGAGACCCGCGACCGAGCAGAGCGAGGGAGCGTAGTTAGGGGCTCCGACCAAGCGAGCGTAGCGGCCGGAGAGGATCCTATCCGACGTACCGGCAACAACCGAGCGGCGGTGCGATCTCAGACGGCCGCGCGCGGCACCGCGGGCGTGAGTCGCGCGGCCGATGCGGGAGCATCCGGGAGGTTGGCGGCGGCGTAGCGAGAGAGAACCGTGCGGTGGATGTCGCGCGCGTCCTCGAGCGACTCGCCGGCCAGACCTAGCCGCTCGGGCGAAATAATGAAAGGATAGACCTGATCCCCGCCCGCCGACCCGTGCGCGCCAACCTGGTCGTCGAACGAGATGATGTCATAACCGTCGAACGACCCGAACAAAACGACATCGCCCGCGTTCGGCTGATTCACCAGCGATTCGACCGCCCTCAGCACATAAGGTTCGGTGCCGAATATCTCGAGCGGGTTCTCGCCGCTCACGATCTCCACCTGACCGTCCCGGAGAATCGCGCGTCCATGCTTGCCGGCGAGATTGACACCGCCGCGCGAAATCGTGGCCACCAGGCCAATTCCGGGATGCGCGATCAGTCGATCGTGCAGCCGCGCCCAGCGCGCGTCGGCGGTGATCTGCTCGAGTGATAGCCGCTGCTCCGTCGCCGCGAAGTACACGAGCGCCAGGCAGGAGCTGTACGTCACCACGACGTCGTTCGTGCGATCGATCCGGTACTTCTCCGGGAAAATGATCTCACGCAAGCCGTACCGGCTTCTCAGCCAGTCGCGGAATCTCCGGACAGCACTCCTCGCGCCGAACGACGCCGGCGTCAGCTGCGCGACTGCTTCCACCACCTCGGGACCGATGTCCGAATACTCGGTGTCCTCGGAGTAGCTCGCCAACGATCGCGGCCCTTCCACTCCCTTCACGAGGGTCTCGTCCAGAATCAGCTGTACCGTCGTGCCGAGCGATTCACCGTACTGCACACGGTAGCTGAGCGCGGGCGTCATCCCGTGGTCGGATAAAATGACGAGGTCGTATCCACGCCCGCCCGCCAGCTGCGCCATCCTCCAGATCTCTGCGATCCGCGCATCGGTGCGGCGCAGGTCCACCAGCGCCTGCTTGCTCGAGGGACCGAAGTGATGCGCCAGCTCGTCGTACTGCATGAAAGTGCTGTAGATGATGGGCACCCCCAGATAGACGTCGAGCAGAATCGCCATCGTCTGCAGCTCGCGCACGACCACATTGCTGAGGATGCGGATGAACGGAAAAATTCCTTCCGAGTGTGTGACGCGTCCCGCCAGCTCGCCTCTCGCCCGCTCCCACTCCTCGAGCAGCCACTCGAACGCGCCCTGGAGAACCATGCGCGCCATGCGAATTGGATGGAGCGCCATGAGCAGCGCCATTCGCGTACCGCCGAGGCGACGGTAGACGGACATCTTCTCCCGCGTGGCAACGGTGAAGGCTACTGTCTGCGCATCGCCGTCGAGGAGATTGACGTAGCTCGAGCCACCGGCAAGCGCACCCGGCGAGTGGATGCGATCGCGAATGTACTGCACGCCGTGTGGCGCATTGCACGTGATGACCTTTCGCGCCGGCTTGTCGTAGAATCGAAACGCCGGAATCCCGTCGTTCTCGCCGTGAAACATCCCCGCCTGGCAGTAGGGCGTTGCGGAGGGCAGTCCGCAGAACCAGCGTCTGAGAGCGAATCCCTCGCGCAGTAGCCGCGCGATAGTCGGACAGAGTCCGAGCTCGAGCGCGCGCCTGAGATCAGAGTACGCCAGCGCGTCGATCTGAAGCATGATGAGGCCGCGTTGCGGTGGACGCGGACGCTTCTCACGCGCGAACGCGCGGTACTTCGTTCGATAGTACCACTGGAGCAGCGGGCCGGCGCGTGGGCGCGCACGGCGCTCCGTTATGCCAGGTGGAGTTCGATCAGTCGTAAAAGCTCGGCGATTGGGACAGGCTTGAGGAGAACTTCCGCGCAACCTGCCTCGAGGCACCTGCGGCGCGAGCCCGTATCGTTGTGGCCGGTCATGGCCAGCGTCGATCGGGGAAGGGAGCTGCGCGAACGGAGCGCATCGAGGACCTCGAGGCCGTTTCCATCCGGCAGAGTGAGATCGAGCAGCATTATATCGACGGGCGCCGAGGCGCCCCGCTCGACCGCTTCAGCGACGCTCGCGGCCGCGTCAACCTCATAACCCGCGGCGGTGAAGAGAATGCGAAGCGCGTCCGTGACGAGTGGACTGTCTTCCACGATTAGAATGCGCGCCGGCACTTAATCGCGCGGCGGGTTGAGCGGCAGCGTGAAGAAAAATCTGCTCCCTTTGCCGAGCTCGCTTTCGACCCAGATTCGTCCCGAATGCAGCTCGACGAGATTGCGGGCGATCGCGAGGCCAAGACCCGTTCCGTGATGCGGACGCGATGGTGATGCATCGACCTGGGCGAACTCACGGAACACCAACTCGTAGTGTGCTCTCGCGATTCCTCGGCCGTTGTCGGCGACTTCAACTACGAGCTCGTCCCCGTTCCGGCCGCGGCGAGAGAACCCGATCCAAATGCGGCCTCCGTCGGGCGTGAACTTGATTGCGTTGCCGATGAGATTTCCGAGGACGTGCTTGATCTTGTCGCGATCGGCGTAGACCTGCGGCAAATCGTCGCCGTTCAGGCGTTCGATCGTGAGATTCTTCTTGGCCGCCAACGCCTGATTCAGTGTCCGCACCTGGTCGACGAGCTCCGTGATGTCGAAGTCCGTGCGGACGAGATTCACCTGGTCGCTCGCGCTCCGCACGTAGGTGAGGATCTCGTCGATCATGTCGATCAGCTGCTGCCCGCCGCTCACTATTCCGGAGACGCTCTCGCGCTGCTTCTGATTCAGCTCGCCCAGCATTCCCTCGCGCAATATCTCGGCGTGCGTAATGATCGCGGCGAGCGGCGTTCGTAGATCGTGCGAGACGTTGGAGAGGAACTGCGTCTTGAGCGCGTCACGGGCGCGCAGCTCCTCGATGGTCTGCTGCGCTTCTTTAGCTTGGGCCTCGAGCGTTTTCGCTCGCTTCGTCGGGCTGGAGTCGGGCCGGTCGGCCATGCTCATATTGTACCCGCCGCGACATCCGTTGCCAACGCATCCGACTCCACTGAGTCGAGCAGCTGCTGTCGACGCAGCAGCGACCAGTAACGTCCACGTAACGCCATCAGCTCCGGGTGGCGTCCCTGCTCGACCACCATTCCCTTCTCGAGCACGATGATCCACGACGCGTCGCGTATCGCGCTTATCCGGTGCGACGCGATCAGTGCCGTCCGTCCAGCCAGCGCTTCGCGAAGCGCGCGCAGAATCTCCGCCTCAGTGTGCGTGTCAACCGCCGACAGCGCATCGTCGAGCAGAACGATGCTGGGCTTCTTGGCCAGCGCGCGGGCGAGCGAGGCACGCTGTTTCTGTCCGCCCGACAGATTGATTCCGCGCTCGCCGAGTATCGTCTCGTACCGTCCGGGAAACTGGTCGATCGTTTCGTCGAGCTGCGCGACTCCCGCAGCCCACTCTCCCGTTTCGGTGAGCCCACTCGTGCCGTACGACAGGTTGGATCCGATAGTGTCGCTGAAGAGCAGGCTCTCCTGCGGCACGAATCCGATGTCCTGCCTGAGCTCCGCGGGCACCACATTCCTCGTCGGAACTCCGTCGATCAGTATCTCGCCTTCCTGCGGATCGTACATGCGGGGGATGAGATCTATCAGCGCGCTCTTCCCGCTTCCCGTTGCGCCGACAACGCCGAATGTCGATCCCGCGGGAACGGTGAAGCTCACATTGCGCAGAACCCAGCGCGGCTCGCCGGGCGCGTCGGAGGGATAGTGGAATCCGACATTTCGAAATTCGATCGTCCGACCAAGCGCCGCCGGCGGAAGATGCTGGCGAGGCTCTTCACCCTTGATGCTGGGCCGGACATCGAGGATCTCTGCCAAACGTCCCATCGACGCGTCACCGCGCTGAAAAAGGTTGACGACCCATCCCAACGCGATCATAGGCCAGGTCAACATCGTGAGGTACATGCCGAAGGCGACAAACGAGCCGACGGAGATCGTGCCTCTGATTGCGAGCGCTCCTCCTGCCCCGAGCACGATTACGCCACCTAGCCCTCCGAAGAACGCGAACAGCGGATTGAGTGTTCCCCAGAGCCTCACCAGCGACATGTTGAGCGCGAGATATTGATCGTTGATCGCGCCGAATCTCGCTATCTCGGCCGCTTCCTGACGATACGCGCGGACGATACGCGCGCCTGAAAGATTCTCCTGGGCACGGGTGGTGAGCGTCGAAAAGTGTTCCTGCACCGCCTCGAACCGGTCATGGATCGCTTTCCCCATCTTGATCGTGAGGACAGGAAGAAAGAGCGTCGGAAGGAGCGCCAGGAGCGTCAGCTTGACGTTGATGCGGAGCATGAAGTAAAGAGCGAAGACTCCGCCGGTGATCGTGTTGGCGAGGTACATCACCGCCGGCCCCATCGCCGTCCGAACCGCGCTCAGGTCGTTGGTGAGGCGCGCCATGATGTCGCCGGTCCGCGTTTGTGCAAAGTAAGCCGCGTCGAGCGTCTCCAGATGTGTGAAGAGATCGTTGCGCAAGTCGTACTCCATCTTGCGGCTGACGCCGTTCATGATCTCGCGCATTCCGTACCTGAACGCGCCTCCGACGATGGCGGCGAGCACAATCGCCCCGCTGAGCTTCCACACGGTGCTCATCGGCGCGCCCGCGCCGATGGCGTCAATCGCGCGTCGCAGCACCCACGGGATGACGCTGGTGATCGCCGATGACGCCAGGACGAACAGAAGCCCTATCGTAAAGGCGATCCAGTAGGGCTTGTAATATGGAACAGTGATCCGGAGATTCTTCATATATGGCATATGGATTGCCGTCCATACATACTCATGAGCTTGGTTGATACCAGGCGCTCATCTCACGATGGAGGAGGCTTAATGGTGCAATATATTCCCCGGTTTAGTGCGTCGCTCGCGCTCTCGCTCGCGCTATTCGCAGGTGCGTGCTCAAAGAAGGACGACACCGCCGCCGCGGATTCGGCGCTGAATAAAGACATTCAGCTCGCGAATCGAGACACCAGCGCGCAGCCCGCGCTGACCGACGTTCCAGCCGGCACGGCTGCCAATCCGGCGCCGAGCACGACGACGACCAAGACGACGACGACCACGACCAGGACGCCGACCACCACCAAACGCACGCCGACGACCTCGGTTACGTCGAGTGGCAACACCGTGACGCGCAGCAGCGCGGGCACAGCGGCCAAAGTCGGAACGATTCCGGCGGGCGCCACGCTCAACCTCGCAGCGGGCTCCAAGGTCTGCACGAACACCAACCACATCGGTGATCGCTTCAACGCGAGTTTGACTAACGCCGTTACCGGATCGAATGGCGCGGTGATCCCCGCCGGTGCGACCGCGGTCGTCGAAGTGACGGATCTCAAGCGCAGCGAGAATGCCAACGACAACGTCGTGATGGGCTTTCGTGTAGTCTCGGTCAACTTCGGCGGTCACACCTACCCGATCAGCGCGACCACCAGCTACGCTGACGTGAGCAAGGTGAAGAATCAGCCGAAGAGCAAGGATGTCCAGAAGGTTGTCGGTGGCGCGGCAATCGGCGCGATCGCCGGACAGATTCTTGGCAAGAGCACCAAAGCTACGGTGATTGGCGGCGCTATTGGCGCGGCTGCCGGAGCTGGAGCCGCCGCTGAAACATCGAACTACGAAGGCTGCGTCAACTCGGGCAGCCGCATCACCGCTACGCTCAACTCGTCGACTCAGGTCAACATCTGAGTAGCGCTCGCGTAGCTAGAAAACCGGCGTGAGAAATCACGCCGGTTTTTTTATGCCCGAAATCCAAGGGCTCAAGCTCAGATCAATGGCCCGCTTGAGTAAGACCTTCCTCGGCCCCTAGTAGCCGACGGCGCCACCTCCACGCGACCTCGGGTCGTCCATCCCCTCATAGCCGCCCTTCACGCGCATAATCGAGGCGGCGGAAGCGATCCCGCTCAGCTCATAAACCTGGTGCCCCATCGCCGTCAGTCGAGCAATCACCGAACGATCGACACCTCCGGTCTCGACGCGAATCGAATCGGGAAGCGACTGATGGTGTATCCGCGGCGCGCTCATCGCATCCGCCAGCGACATGCGGTGATCGATCACATTGAGAATTATCTGCGACGTCGCCGAGATGATGCGTGGTCCCCCCCGCGCGCCGGTGACGAGGAGCAGATTTCCCCTCGGGTCGAGGACGATTGTCGGCGACATCGCGCTCAGCATCCGCTTTCCTGGCGCGATTGCATTGGCCGCCCCCTGAATCAGCCCATACATGTTCGGTGTCCCGGGCTGCGATGTGAAGTCGTCCATCTCGTCGTTGAGAAAAAAACCCGCGCCCGCGACATAAACGCCCGACCCGTACAGGTCATTCAGCGTCGTGGTCGTGGCGACCGCGTTTCCGAGACCATCCACGACGGAATAATGAGTTGTCTCGTTTCCCTCACGGAGCCCCGATGCAAGCCGCGTCGTCGCGTCGGCGTGATCGCGCGAGATGGTTTTCGCGATCGCCTTCGCGTAAGCCTTACTCGTCAGCGTGCCTAATGGAACCTTCACGAATGCGGGATCACCCAGCTTCGAGTTGCGGTCGATGAATGCCCGCTGCGACGCCGATGCGAGCGCGTGGATCCGTTCGGCGCTCCCAAACGGAGCGGCTTGTCCGTACGCCTCGAGAATGTTCATCATCTCCGTGATCGTCGCCCCGCCCGACGACGACGGCGGCATCGAGAGGAGCGTGTATCCGCGGTACGTGCTTCTTATCGGCTGGCGCCAAACCGGCTGGTAACGAGTCAGGTCTTGCTTCGTTATGAGGCCGCCACTTCGCTGCATCTCGGCCACGATCGAGTCTGCGATCGCGCCGTGATAAAATGCCCGCGACCCCGAAGCTGCAATCGACTTGAGTGTCGCGGCTAGCTGCGGCTGGACCAATCGCGATCCAATCGCGGGGGGCGCACCGTTGGGAAAGAACACCGTCTTTCCCGGGAATCCGTCGATTCGATGGCGTCCCTGCGAGAGCGATGAGAAAAACGCGGAGTCGACCACGAAGCCTTCCGCGGCGAGACGTATCGCGGGAGCCATCACCTTCGCGAGTGGCAGCGCGCCGTACTTGCGCTGCGCCTCCACCATTCCGGCGACGGATCCCGGCACGCCCGAAGCCTTCGGCCCGATCAGGCTCTCCCCGTTGAGCTTGCCGTTCGCGCCGACGTACATGTCGCGCGTCGCCGCGAGAGGAGCGGTCTCACGATAGTCGATGGCGTCGGTACGGCCGTCCGCCATTCGTATGACCATATAGCCGCCGCCGCCAAGATTTCCCGCCTCGGGATACGCGACAGCGAGAGCGAAGCCGGTCGCAACTGCCCCGTCGACGGCATTCCCGCCCTGCTTCATCACTTGAACCCCAACCTCGGCCGCGAGCTGGTTGTTACTGGCGACGATTGCGTGCCGGGCGAATGTCGCCTGACGTCCGGCGGGAAAGCGCCATCCGGCGGGGAACACAGCCGGGACGCGCGCGGGGATGGCAGGGTCGCCCGGCAAGTACCGCGCGAAGGGCGTCGCGGCCAGGAGCCAGGCCGCGCCGGCGAGGATCACCGGGGCGACGAACAGTTTCTTCTTCAGAACGATCTCCGCTAGGTCCGAAGCTTGAATTCTATACACGACGAACCCCTCGTGAAATGATTATGGGCTGCGTTTCGGATCCGTGGATCTGAAAAAGATTAGGCGAGAGGTCTCAGTAGGTAAGCTGCCAGTGATTTAGTTCACGACGCCGGGACGCGCCTCTGTGGCGTTCGCGGCACAGGCAGTTGCTTGTGTCCCGAATCCCACTGAGACATGTCAGGGGGTAGTGACTAACCAACTGGCATCTCTGCCACTTGCGCCTCTCGCCTAATCAGTTTGCGGTGCCTGCTTCCCTCGTAATCAGTTCGATGTTGCACCATACGTACGCAGCTACCGCCGATGCGCTCCCCCACCAAATCCCATCCGAAGCGATACGCGTATTCCGGGCATGCTGTTGGTGTTGCTGGTGCCATTCGACAAGTCCTTTCTCTCATGGATGGCAAATGAGAGATCAGAGATGACATCCAGATTCGTTCGATCGCTGAGGCCGTAGCCGAATCCGTATCCGAGAGCGAATAGCGGGTCGATGTTTCTTCCGGGCGGATTCAATTGCGCGCCGTCGGAATCGCGTTTCAGGTTCGAGTATGCGACGACTCCGCCATTCAGCTCCAGTACCTGGTGAAGGCCGATTCCGCCGCCGGAATGAAACGTTGCAACGAGCGTCATCAAGTCGAGATGCGCGTCGCAGCTCGAGCCATTCAGGCACGGAACACCGCCAGTGGGCACGGGAGCAAAACCCGTCTGCGAGTAAAGGAACGGCACGTGCGACCAGCTTCCCGCCACGCCGAACGAGGAACCGTTGTTGCCGCCCTTCTCGATCGAACCGCGGTAGGCAATGTTCGTAGAGTTCCCAAAATTCCAGTTGCTTGCCGATGGGCCATCATTGACGGCATTCGCCCTGAATCCGGATATCCCGGCGGTAATCCAGTAACTCGGATCGTTGGTGTACGCGCTCGGTCGCCGCGGCATCTGCGCGCCGAGCGATCCCGCAACGAACATCGCCGTCAATAACGTCAGAGAAAAACGTCTCATCATGCTGCCCCAGGTTGTCTTGCGATTCGCGCGAGCCGTCGGGTAAGTTTGGTCGTGGATCACCGATCAGCAGCGCCTTGATGCTGGACCCCCGCGAAACGGAGCGCCGCAACCCGCGTACCGTCTCGATCGATCTCGCTTCACCCCTCGAGATCGTAGACTTGATAAACGCGGAAGATCGCAGAGTTCCAGACGCCGTCGCTACACAAAGAGAGCAAATTGCGCGCGCGATCGAGCTCGCTGAAGCAACCTTTCGTGGCGGAGGAAGATTGTTCTACGTCGGTGCCGGCACCTCTGGACGACTGGGAGTGCTCGACGCAAGCGAGTGCCCCCCAACCTTCGGCACCGATCCGGAGATGGTGCAGGGCATTATCGCCGGCGGTTTGCCCGCGCTGACGCGCTCACAGGAGGGCGCGGAAGACGTCGTGAAGAACGGCGCGCTCGCAATGGACGAGCACGGCGTCAACGCCAAAGACCTGGTTATCGGAATCGCTGCCTCGGGCACCACACCGTACGTCCGCGCGGCCCTCGAGCACGCGATCTCACTCGGCGCCAAAACGGGGCTCGTCGCCTGTTCGCCGCCGCCCCCGGACCTCGTCGCGAAAGTCGACGTCACCATGCTTCCGATCGTCGGTCCCGAAGTCGTTACGGGCTCCACGCGCATGAAGGCCGGCACGGCCACCAAGCTCGTGCTCAACACCATCACGACCGGCGCCATGATCAGGCTCGGCAAGACCTACGGCAATCTGATGGTGGATTTGCGCGCCACCAACAACAAGCTGATCGACCGCAGCCAGCGAATCGTGATGGAGGTTACCGGAGTGTCTCGAGAAGATGCGACCAAGCTTCTCGAGCGCGCAGGGAAGAGCGTCAAGCTCGCGATCGTCATGCAGAAGAGGGGCGTGTCACGAGAGGAGGCCGAGAAGCTCCTCGCCGACAACGGCGGCGTGGTAAGGCGCGTGACGAAGGACGCTCCCCCTCCGATCAAGAGCGCTTAGATGTCTTCGGGCGTTGTGGTCGGCTTGATGTCCGGCACTTCTCTCGATGGCATCAGTGCGGCAGTCGCGCGCTTTCGCGACGCGAGCGACGGGAGAATCGACGTCGATCTCCTCGCGTACTCCTCGCGCAGCTACACACAGGCTC
>Ga0193724_1000133_pt1 | contig 18175 bp, 23 predicted proteins | sample H2a1metaG_FD_146005 | JGI IMG/M metagenome (GOLD analysis project Ga0193724, IMG submission 146005) | Soil microbial communities from a riparian zone of the East river system, Colorado, United States - H2a1 | ecosystem: Environmental > Terrestrial > Soil > Riparian zone | place: USA: East River... | reverse complement strand
ATATCCGTACCGCGCGTCAACGTGCTTGGGCCTACACTGTCGCGTCCCGCGGCAAAGGTCCCGCTTTTTGGCAGCCATATGTTGAAGAATGGGAGCATCCGCCGGTTGTCGACGAATCGAAACGGGGTTATCTCCGGAAGTGGCTCGGTGGGTGGGTCTGGATGTTCGTTGTGAAAAGAGGTACGTTCGATATCCATCATAACCCCGTTCGGCGAATTCTTGATGTTTAAATCTTAGCTCTTCTCTTCTCATTTAGCCTGTACCCTTTTGTTGGCATACTCGCAGCGGCTTGGTTCAAGGCAATTGGTACAGCTCGCTTTCTGCACAAACAAGTACGACAGATTTGCTTCCGTCAATTGTTTATGTCTCACCCTACGCGCGTGCAGTACTTTGACTCCAAGAAAATGACAAAGCACCAAGTAGCTGTGTTTACAGAAGAGCGCAAATGGGACTACCGAGGTATGAAATATACGCTGAGAAGAGCTGCGCACTAACAGCCTGTAAATAGCATTTGGTTTTGTTGCCGCCCTACTAGAAAGTTTGCCGGTTGTCGGTTTAATATTTTCCATCTCCAACCGAATTGGTGCTGCAATGTGGGCACACGGTCCGTAAATTTCTCTGGTTACCAATACTGTTGCTGATGCATCTGGTTACAAGACCTCGAAAAACGACAGCATTTCGTTGCCGCTCATCAGCAATCTGGCAAGACCTTTTCAGATAACAAGTAGATGAAAGGAGAATAATCTCTTCTATGAACATTTGTACGTATTGACGGGCTAACTTCGCTTTGGAATAATTAAATCGTGTAGAATGGATTATTTGTACCAAATAGTAATGCCGATTCAAAGCTATGCCTTCTTCTTCTTGTGCGATCTCTTCGCCACCGAAGTTGTAGCACCAGCTGGTGTAGAGGCTCGCGAGGGATCATCCAGATCCTTGTCTGCTTTCTGAACTTCTTCAATATTGCGTTTCTGCAACAACCAAATCAGCCAAGACATTGCTGAGATCAACCGCGGACGAACCTTGCCCTTCCCTCCTTTCACCTTGACCTCCTCCTGCTGATTCGTTTCTGCCTCCTTCTCGATCATACCCAATAGTGTATTACACCGTCTTTGTAATTCTTGCGGCGACCTACTCTTGAAAAACCAATCAAGGCGGAAGACAGGGAATTCCGTGATATCTTTCTTGATCCGCTCATAAACGTCGTCCGCTCGCATACCATAGTAATTGAGTCGGCAGAGAAGATATCGGTCTTCTTCTTCGCTGTATACTTTGCCTTTCGTTGTGGGGTAATTGAGTTCGAGCTCTTGCATTGGATAACGTACAGAGGCAATTTTCTTGGTGAGGAGAAACTCAAGATTGTCACGTTTGTTGCGTTTAGCCTCTCCCTCGGTGATGCGTGCAGCGATTCGAGGATATTCTAAGGTAGTTCCGTGAAGACACAATAGAGGTGGCGTATAAACCCACGTACCTGCCAACTGTTTCCACTTCTTCTTGAACACGAGAAAATATGCTTTGACTTCCGCTGCAGTTTTGTCTTGGATCTCGGCTGCATATAGATCCCAGTCATCGTGCCTGTGATGTCGAGTAAGAAGTGACACGTATAACCGTCTGGGCAACACCATACCATCCATAAGCTTCTAAAGCACGAACGAATTGTTGGAAGTCTCGTCGGCTCCAATCTGGGAATCCATCCTCGATGTATCTTTCTTTCAACTCCATTTCTTGCTCGGTGAGAGGCTCAGCTGGACACGACACGTTGCGGGATGAGTCAGGGTCTCCATCCGTGAGTGGAGAAGGGGAGTACCGTTATCAATGAAATTTTGGGCTAATTGCCTCTCTGCTTCAACGCTTTCAGGTGTTTCGTCAGGTCCTGGCTCCCTTAAAGGTGCGTTTATCCCGTTAAGTCTCTGATGATATACGTCAGATCGTCAAGATGCGTGTCCTTTGAAAACACACGCCTTGTGGACGGCAAGTTCACGTTCCTGAAGTTGTGCGAGCTTCGGTGAAAAGAACTGGAAATCTTGTCTATTAGTAAGGCATGTCAGTCATCACTCCAATGCAATCATAAGGGACAGGAAGGAACATTGCAATTTGCTTTGGCGCGCGAGGCAGTTTGGGGGCCTTTTCAGTTTTCGCCGGACCAGCGCGTAGAGTATCTTTGAAGTAGCTGTCCACAGAATAGTTCGCTTTTCGCTCACGCTTCGACAATGAGAGTAGATTGAAATTTAATTGTTTACGTTGCTGTGGCCGAAGAATAAATCTCAGCGAGAATTCAGCCTGAAGTGGATTACTTACGCCTGTCCGGAAATCTTCACCTTCCCACTGTTGAACGGATGCCTCGGACTTGAAGTTACTGAGATCCTCCAAGTTGAGGGTTTCGTACTTGTTGTTCAGTTCCATTGTACGTTCCTCCCCACATTGTATGATAGCATCAATGTCAGCATTCACGACCAATCTGCAATGGAGGAGATGAACAGTTTTTTTTAAAAAAAAATGCCGATGTACATACTCTTCGTTCGAGTTGATGATTTTTTCAGCCCCATGAGTAATCATCTCTAAGAGTTCCTCCTTGTTCGTAGCTGAGGAACCGGTGAGCAATAAAACTCACATGATAGGAATTGTGGGCACCTTTGGTGGCCTGTTGTCGACCTTGCTGGATGACAAGTTGATCCAACCGAAGTTTCTGCGCAGCCCGTTCAAGCATACGCTCCTCGACACTACCTTCGGTGACGAAACGGAACACGTGTACTTGTTTCGTTTGCCCGATTCGATGTGCACGATCCATAGCTTGAAGATCAGCTTGAGGATTCCTGGGGGGGATCAGCGTTCAACGTCGAATAAATGGACTAGAGGCAACGAACCAATCGCTGTCATACAGAACGACCGTGTCTGCAGTCGTCAAATTGATGCCGAGGCCGCCAGCGCGTGTTGTGAGCAAGAAGATGAATTTTTCACTGCCTGGCTTGTTATATTCGTCAATAGCGTTGGTCCGGTCGTCATGCGAAGTACTGCCATCAATACGACAGTACTCTGCAGGAAGGCAATTTCAGAAATGGTATGGGCAAAGAGGATTGAACGGCGCACTAAATTGTCGAAAGAGACAATAATCTTCCAGAATATCAAGAACACGGCTCATTTGACTGAAAATCAGGACGCGAGAACCTTTCGCCTTCAGGGACGCGAGTAGTTTGTCGAGGATAACCATCTTCCCAGAATTCTCAACAAGATGCTCGTCAGTAGTATACGGCGGCCCAGGTTCCTGGAAAGCCATGAGTACGAAACCCTGATGGTGTTCAGAGCATCTCAGACTTACCGCCCCATCAAAAAGGTAGGGATGACAAGTCACTTTTCGAAGCTACCGTAGTTTGTGAGTGGAAACCAAGCGCGCGTGGGCCTCACACAACTAACCTGCATGACCATGTTCATCAATCGAGTCTTGCCTTCCTTCTTCCCAGTCAAACCTACGGCGGCGATAAGCAGAAGTAGATGGAAGAATGAAGTTCCAGCTGACCGTTGACAGCGTCGATATCTTTCTCCAGAACTGAACGATACCACTTGCGTTGCATTTCGGTAAGACCCACATAGATATTGATCTCTTTCTCTACATCACGTTAAATCAGCCATCGAAGGGACGAAGAAAAATGGGTTTGCAACGTACTAGGTAAAAGATTCTTCTCTACGTCAGCTTTCACTCTCCGTAGTAGAAACGGCCTTAAGATTTTATGTAGTGCTTCCACCACCTTCCTGCTCTTTTCTGCCTCAGCATCCACATGATCATCGTCCTTGTGTAGGAAGCTGTCAAGGTCTGCATAGTCAGAAAAGATTTCCGGACAGATAAAATTCAGCAATGCAAAAAGCTCTTTCAAACTATTCTGCAGCGGTGTGCCAGTGATGAGAAGTCGACCTCGGGAACTGAAGACCCGAACAATCTGGGCAAGAAGGGAGTCTACGTTCTTGATACGGTGCGCTTCGTCGATGACGATGTACTCGAATGAAAACTTTTTGAAGGCTGCTTTCTCGATAAGACATATCTCGTAAGACGTAACACAAACTTCGAAGTCTTGGGGTATAAGCCGATTTGCGATAATCTCGGCACGTTCGTCCTTTGTCCCTGTAAGAATGACAACGTTGAAGTCAGGCGTCCACTGTGCGAATTCCCTGTGCCAGTTTTGCAGAGTGATCTTTGGAACCACGATCAAGTGCGGTCCGGGAACGTCACGGTAGTGCTTGAGATAAGCAAGGAATGAAATAGTTTGCAGCGTCTTGCCAAGGCCCTAAAAATAAGACACTTCAGAAAACCGGTCAACTTATGAGGACACATGGCGTTTCCACCATTTCGTCGGCTAGAATACCGTTCAAGCCATTGTGATATAATGACACCATCCAATTGAGACCCTGGAGTTGGTACGGCCTCATCGTCCCACTAATGACTGAAGAAAGGAATGAAGAGTAGTGACTAGAATATCAAGTATAACCACTCACAGCCAGGAGAATCCTCGAAAACAAATGGGGTGTTGATCCCGTCTGCGGCCATTTCACCATCTTTGAGTAATTCCTCATCTTCTTCTTTCTCAGATTTACGGTGGCGAGTATTCTGATCGCTGCATTACCACCATGAGTTCGAGCGCACGAAACGTACGTTGTGCGTTTCCTTCCCCTCCCTTTTGGTTTTGGTTGGGCATCCATCATAGCGGCATATTGCGGATCACGAGCTCGCTGCAATGTCGTGAGTCCCGATTGAAGCAATAACTAATGACCGTCCGACCTTGATATCCACGAAATGTTTGAATAATTCTGTCTGTCCGAGAAGATAGGAATACCGCTTGACGGCATCAGTGATCTATATAGCATTACAGAGCAATGTATATATAAAATCATGGAGGTGCGACGCACTTTCGCCCTGTCCATTTCCTGCCTTTTGACTTGCAACTTCCCCTCTGCAACCTTGCGCTTCTGTTTCTTCTGTTGTATCTCAGCTGACTTCTGCATCTTAGCAATTTTGGAAGGCGATGGCCCAGCGGCCCCCTGAGAGGAAGAGGTTAGTGGCAGTCAAGGACAATGTTAGTTTCTGCGACCTTCACGTCGCCGCCACCGCCGTCACCGTCGTCCTCACTCATTAGCTGATCCTGTTCGCTCGCGCCGTCTTCCGCGAACTCGCTCTCTCCATCGGCGCCTTCGCTTGGCTGTCGAAATGATGAAGGGGATAAAACACGAGAGTTAATGGTGCCAGCTAACCTGTCGTGATACAATGTTACTAGGAACGACATCGCTGAGAATGTCCTCTTCCATTACTTCCAGTTGGTTCTGCATTTTGTGAACAGAGAAAGGATAGCACGGTGTGCGCGAAAAAGGAGTGAGGCAGTTTGCAAGCCTGTGACGACGCTGTGACGGAGCGTGTACTTCATTTCCAAATTTGTACATGCTTTTTGAAGCACAAATCTAGTAGGGCTATACAACTTATACTTATAGGTCTTCCACCATTCAGCCCAGTGTTGCAAACAGGGTACAATTTCCCGACAACGAATATAATATTCCACCTCCACCAGACCATCAATTGGGCCCCGCGATGGCATTCGTTGTATTGAATCTGGCTTATCTATTTGAATCCGGCCATTGGCATTGCAACATGCCACGGTCTCTTAACATCATGGTGAAACTTCTTGGTTTCCATACCGAACACGGCGAGACTCTATCCCTCTGCTAGTCGTCGTGACACAACCTAACAATCATAACCACCGGCAGCGATCGGCCAAAGGAATTGCCCTGTTGCAATGTCGACTAATAGTTCCACACTCGTAGTGCGGCTCAGCAGCTGACAGATGCGCATGCAGTTGATGGTATCAGAGCAACAACTACAATTTGCATACACGACAAGACCGATACAGAAAGTTTCCTAGTGTCAGGACTCGCCTGTTGGTATATAGTAGAACCGGAAACTACTGAAATAAATTAAGATCATCACGGCCATACATGATTGTTGTACAGTGAGTGATATCATGAGAATGAACCAAGATGAATCCGGGTGGCCGTTGACCCGCATACCTCGATCCGTGTCGTAAGTTAACTTAGTGATGCAGTAATGGCTAACAGTGATGCTCCCTCATATCCCTTCGAATTGCACATCCCTATTGTTGGACTCTTTATCGAAGCTGTCCGTGTCAACTTCTTCTTGGACGGTCTTCTGCACACTTATCTGCAGCTAGGCGGGCGTGCATTAGTCATCAATACTCGAGGGAGGTTGGACATACTCACAACGTTCTGGTTATGGGATGCATCGGAAGGCTGTCGGAAATGCTGCCGCGGTAGTTGCTCGTTAGTCAGACTACATACAACTTGGAAGGCAGAAAGGCTCACCGAAAACGCTTCGGAGCCTTTCCTAGGAGTATCGTTATCGAGAAATGTGACAGGTAAACCTGTCTCTGCGTCTGATGGTCCTTTCGTAGAACGACCCCTTCGGAGCTGCTGCCGTGTATTCAGGCTGTACAGGTGAAATGACGTATTGTCAATTTCCCAAAGACATGTCGAAGTGACAGAGAGCACGTACGTTACTAGCAACGAATTTGCGTACACTTCAAATGCCACAAGATAAGAATAAATTCAGTATCAACGATGTGAGGGCGACTGACGTTTTCCGATGGTGAAATGAAGTCCCATAAATATCAAATTGTGAGGCATTGAAAGCCACTGTTACTCAGGTCAGTTGGCTGACGAACCACGAACATTTCTTATCACTCACGAAGATCATCGAGCTGATGGTGGCAATGCTAGTGTGGAAATGTCAGACACACGAAGTGAAGAATACGACATCAGTATGTGGGAGCTTACCATGTAAGGGAACCCGTTTCAAAAGTGTACAAGATCAACGAATCAAGTACACGATTCAGGCTGACATCGACGGGTGAGATAGAAACCGGACAAGTGACAAGCAGGCTTACCGCGATGAGTGGCTTCTGCTGGTACGTAAAAAGTAACATAGGGAAACAGTGATGATGACATCCACCCCTGATGAAAGCGCAAGGCCGGTAGTGAATACCCACTGAGTGTAACAATTGGTTAATGAGGAACAATCTGAATTGGAATGGGCCTACGCGAAAGTGCCGTTTGAAATCAGTGAAATTTTTGTAATGGATGCTGTGGATGTGGTTGCGTGTCAGGCATAGGCAAAGGTGAAAAAAACTACGACGAACAGTTCTCCAGTCGTTACTGTATCAGGGAAGACTATTATTAGCGAGGCCTACACTTGACATTGAGATCAAAAACTTGCCGCTCGCACAACCTGGGCTCTGCGTTAATACACCGTGGGCATGTTTGACAGATAGAATTCACTCACAAAGTCGGAGTACAGCTAGAACGAGCTTCCGAGAAGCGTCAGAGGAGTGTCACAAAAAATGACGATATGATTTGACGTCTCACAATTGGGGCCGTGATATACCAATTTCGCTTGCTGACTATACTAAACATATTAGTATCGGTGGACATAACGGCCGAGCAACAACTCACACATGAAGATTCTATGGGCAAAGAAGCTAAGAAAAATGAGAATGAAGATTACGTTTGGCCATAAACATTGGATTTACCAGTGGACAAAAATAGTGAGAATTGCCTGCAAAAAGCGTTGGAGATATGGTGATGGGCAGAATTGGGAAGACGTACGGTGGTAGCGATGGAAAACTATAAAGAAGGACAATTAAGAGAAGTTTTCGGTGAATTATGAGAAGACGTACTGAAATCGTCCTTTAGGTTCATCGGGACATTAATGCATATAATGAATATACAAGAGTAGGACGCCTACCAGGGGATGTAAAGAATGGAATTGGGATTGCCATAGGTTGCAATGAGGAAGTGCCAAACGCCAGAGCAGATAAAAATCGTATGCAAAAAGTCAAGCAACCTTCAGAGGGATGGATCAGTGGGGATCAATGGAGAGTGATGGACTCGGAAATCACCAGACAACTGCAACCTGAAATGTCGCAGACTATGAGCGCGAGGCACTTGGATTAACCGACGTGCAGCTTACCAGAGCCTTGATTCGAGGCAAATCCTTGGGATACATTTTGTAGTAAATATAAGACGTAAGGACACGATCCCTGACAAACTGGGGGGGGATAGAATCAACGAAGGAGGAAACATATGTTTACAAGATTTGCTACGAACCCGACAGCGATGAAAGCTCCCACAAGAAGGGCACCGTATGTTAGGGAGATGGTCATGATGAGGGGTGGGGGTGAGAAGACGGGAAGATCAATCGTTCTTATATCGGGAAGTAGGGAATGGGTCACTCGGACAGTTTAATTATCTCCGGTGAAGTGCGAGGCGTTTCCGGCATCCCAACGGAGCGTCAAGGTACGACGGATATGGCTAAGTCGGACGAACCCTTACTCCGTTAAGGTTTTCATCGAAACACGCCACTGGATCCTACTGGCTGATGGAGGGTGTGGGTAAAGGGGCTGGGAAAGGGTATGGTACGTACCTGCGAGGTGAACAAATAGCTGGTGAAAATGCAAGGACTAGGCCCAGTGCTTGGCAAAGGCTATCCGCTGATGCCTGAGTGCGTGTTTCAAAGGGACCCTTAAGTACTCGCATTCGGGTACGCAGCGGTGTTCCTTTCTATTAAGTTTCTAGCGATGTCAACCTAAAGAGGAGTAGAACTGGGAGTCTGGGTCTGGGAGTGTTTTATTGTCATCATACCTGAGGCGTAAGGCAGCAGAGATTCAGGGCGAGACCGTAAGACCCGAAAGATCCCTTGTGAGGTGGAGCGCCTGATGCACGTTGAGCACGGCCGTACGGCGGAGGTGGATCGGACTCAATACGAAAGATCAAAACTCTGGAAAACACCGTTGTTTTGAGCCGAATAAGCAATCACGATCGCAGCTGGCACAGCCCCCGATTATTATAAGTTCGAAACGATGTAGCAGATAACGATTAGATTTTTGAAGTGGAATATCCGATGAGGTGGATTGAAACTTGAAAGTCACCTTGGGTGTTAACTTGGATCCATTTCATTGAACAGGTATTTTTTTACCAATGTACTGGCATGTAAACCCCCTAATTTGTAGAATTGCAAACGGTTTTGCGATTGTGATGTGATTCACCTCACATGCATTTGACTTCTAATCAGCTGCGCCAATTCCTCCTTTACTGCTGATAAGATGTGACGAATGTGACATCGTGACATCGACGCGTCTTTCTTCTTTTTGGGGCACCGAACACACCACTAAAACCAATAATGCAGACTGGGCAATCACCAATCTTCGTGATGAGTTTGTGGATGTGATTTTACCCATTGGCTTCTGTCTTACCAGTGTTGGTCAACCATGTAGACACAGCGCCGGAGAGGCAGTCGGGGAGGAAGGCACAAGTCTCCAACATCACCGCAGCCAAGGTGATTGCTCCCTCTTCAACCAGAATATCTACTCACGATGATTATAAGACGGTCGCAGACGTCATCCGCACGTGTCTAGGACCCAAGGCCATGCTCAAGATGATCTTGGATCCTATGGGTGGTATCTTGTAAATCGTACTGCACCCTACGTCTCCAGCACTACAATTGACGTTTAAACTCAGGTTAACTAACGACGGCAATGCCATCCTTCGTGAAATCGATGTGGCCCATCCTGCAGCTAAAAATATGATTGAGCTCAGCCGGACACAAGATGAGGAATGTGGCGATGGCACGACCAGTGTCATCATCCTCGGTGCGTTGTTGCATTTTCTTTCTGTGTACCCATTTCTGATTCGAATATTGCCAAAGCTGGCGAGATTTTGGCACAATCCCTCGCCCAACTCGAACGCGACATTCATCCCGTCGTCATTATATCTGCTTACAATAAAGCTCTCAAGGAAGCCCTGGAAATCATCAAGCGCATTTCCAAGCCTATCGACGTCTCCAACGACGGGGAAATGCTCGCCCTTATCAAATCTTCCATCGGCACCAAGTTCGTGATGCGCTGGTCAGATCTGATGTGCAAACTCGCTCTGAAAGCGGTAAGGGTTGTTGCGCAGGAAGAAAGCGGGATGAAATCAGTTGATATTAAGAGGTATGTTCGAGTAGAAAAGGTGCCCGGTGGAGAGATCGAGCAGAGTGAGGTTTTGAGTGGCGTCATGCTGAACAAAGATATTACTCATCCCAACATGAGGCGGCGCATCGTCAAACCGAGAATCATCCTGTTGGATTGTCCATTGGAGTACAAGAAGGGTGAGAGCCAGACCAATATGGAATTTTCGAAGGAGTCGGACTGGGAGAGGGCGCAATCTATCGAGGAGGAACAGGTCAAGGCTCTTGTCGACAGGATCCTGGAGCTCAAACCCGACTTGGTCATCACAGAAAAAGGCATATCTGGTATGCTCGACCAATTCCATTTTATGTGAATATACTCACAACGACGACAAACCCAGATGTTGCGCAGGGAGTCTTCGAAAAACACAAGGTGTCTGCCATCCGGCGTGTTCGCAAGTCTGACAATAATCGTATTGCCCGCTCTGTTGGAGCTACCATTGTGAACCGAGTGGAAGATTTGCGTGAATCTGACGTTGGAACGAAATGCGGACTTTTCCACATTGAAAAAATCGGCGATGAGTGAGTGCTGATTACGCCTTTTTCTGGTGATCCCTACCTCAGTCCTCCAACATTGTAAAGGTACTTCACATTTTTAACAGAATGTACCATGCCTAAAGCGTGCACTATTCTCCTCCGCGGGCCTTCAAAAGACATCCTGAACGAGATTGACCGCAACCTGGCGGACGCAATGTCTGTCGCCCGGAACGTAGTTTTCAACCCGACACTAGCACCAGGAGGGGGTGCAACTGAAATGGCGATTAGCGTCGGCTTGCAAGCCAAGGCGAGGAGCGTTTTTGGTGTGGAAGGGTGGCCGTTCAGGGCAGTAGCCGACGCATTAGAGGTCATCCCACGGACATTGGCACAGAATAGTGGAGGTAATGCTATCCGGGTTTTGACAGAGCTGAGGGCGAGTACTCCTCTCATTCATCTCCACGCTTTCGCTGAAAAAATCCCTTAGGCGAAACATGTAAATGGAGAGAACACTTGGGGTATCAATGGAGAGACGGGGAAGATCGTCGACATGAATGACTATGGACTCTACGAATCCGCAAGTGTCAAGGTAGGGATTTCGAAGCCTGTGTCTGCTGCCCTTTCTGAAATGCCTTATCTGGCATAGATCCAAACACTGAAGACGGCGATTGAGGTTAGTCCTTGTTGGCCCGTTCTTCGCTTCGTGGGCTAACTTGATGCCTCCCAGGCTGCTCGGATGTTGTTGAGAGTTGACGACGTGGTGCAAGCTGTACGGAAAGAAAAGCAACCAGAGCAAGGTCCCCCACAGGAAGAGATGATGGAAGGCTGAAACGTGTGTGAATGATCGGTATCGCCGAAGTGAAGCGTGCCTTTACCAGACCAGTATGTACGTGCATCTGCCACAGGCGTATACGTCATGTATACTCGTATGTCTAAAGTGCACCTTCGTCCCTGTACCTTCCAGAAAGCTTTTATGTCAATAGTGGATAACTCTCCACATGTGTGTCTAGTTCTGAAACTCTGACAGCTGATGGATGATCCGCCGTGGACGGCATACCGGATATCCGGATATTATTTCTCCATTTGTCCAGGTACGAATAGTAACGTGTCATCGTGAAGGAACAAACAATAAGATAACACCAAGAGGGCTTCTGGCAAGGCTTGTATTTTTTGAAGCTTGGCGGCGGCTTTTCCTCTACGTTTGATCGCCAAGCAAACGTCGAGCTTAGAAACAGCACATCAGTGTGGTTGCTGGACACCTTAAAAATCCACAAGTTTCGCGCAAACTTCGAGAGTTCCTGCTGTTTTCGGTCCATCCATATCCAGAGGTCAATGAGTTCCTACAACTAGAGTTTACCCTTGTCACCGGCGACAATTTTTACAGAATAACCAAGTCGGGGAAAATGGCAGCGAACCATAGTAACGGAACCTTGCGTTTCTAGCACGAACTCCTCCTTATTCAAGCCTACTAGCTTACCACCTGTCAAGAAAGCTTTCCCTATAGAGTTATAATTCAGTCCCGCAGAATTTCGGAAACTATGATTGATTTAAACATACCAGTGTCACTCGGGGCAATGGTGACTAGGCTGCCCTTGTTCACGCCGAGGCGGTTGGCCTCGACAAGATCAAACCCAACAACGTCGGAGGGTTCGTAAGGCGAAGACGCAATCAAGCTAGCGGCTGCGGAACCTGTGATTTCTTGCGAGAGAGTAGGGGTATTGTTTTCCTCCAGGACCTTTGCCAAGCGTGACATCCACTGACAATAGATTCAACTAGTTGGCTCGGATAAGCAGTGCATCACGTACGTTTAATACATGGGAATGGTATCGTTCATCGAAGAGATTTTTTACCCATGTTTTAATCCAAGAAAGTATAAAGTAGACAGAGATGTCGGCAAGACCCGGGCGTTCCGTGTCAAATAGCCATTCCCTGCCGTCGAGCAATTGTTCGTTTATGAGGTCCTTCAGGCACGAGTACATAAGCGGAGAGCAAAGGATGGGCAAAGCAATGCATTTAATACCAGATGAGAGGAGAGGACACTTGTGGATTTTGGCTTGAGTGCTACCATGCTCTGGGGGTCGACGGTCGTTCCAAAGAACTAGTGGAACATTTGTATAAGCGGGATCATAAGCGGACGAATGCAAGACATACATCGCTCCTGTCCTTGATGAATGAAGGGGGAAATCGTTCCCATTGGAGAAGCGTAGCTGCAGGAGGAAACAATGCAGTATCGGCGTAATAGCGGGAGAAGGCTTTGATGATGCCAGTATCTGTTCTTCCACCGTTCTTTCGAGGAGGGAAAATGGTGGCAAAACCCATCGACGAAGGGAACCGACGCTCGAGAGCAGAAGCAATGAGGCTTGTGTCACAATAGACATCGTTCCAGATAGCGAGAATAGGAATACGGCGGTATGAGATACCTAGAAGGTCAGATAGCTCAGGGCGAGGGAGAACGAAGTTAACCTGGAAGAAGCGTTAGAGTCTCGCTATGGACGAGATACTGTACTAAGTAAGGCGTACTTTAACGGTGTGATGGGGGATCTTTTTCAGAGCCAAAACATAGTCAATTTTACGAGCGTAAGGGGACGCATTATAGCTTGAGGAAGACCAAACCACGAGATGAGCGATCGTCTCCCGTAGCCAAGAGAAAACTCACAGACCGATACAAGACAACAGGGAGATTACTAGCCATAAAAGTGTTAGTTTGCAATTGCCAATTGCAAAAATCGTCACCGTGCCCGGGCCATCACTGCAATGCGTGGATCCAATTTCAACTTGAAGCTTGAAGTTGAACAATGTCTACAGCAGCTCTTGTCGACAAGCTTACAACTTCCCAAATATTGGATTCGGAGGTCTTCAACTCCACAGGGGACAAAGTTCAGTTGAGAACGCTGTTTGACGCAGAAAGGACAATCCTTGTTTTCATTCGTTGAGTTTTCGGGGCTCGTCTGCCTTGCTCTTTTCTTATTCTTCACCCTCCCGGTTCAGGTCACTTTTTTTGCGGGGTTAGTTCGTTCCAAACGCTGACCACTGTTCGCCATCTGACATTCCGCTATCTGCCAGAGTTGCCAGGTAGGTACGTCTCGTGAACACGACGAAGTCAATATCAACAGCGTGTCCCTGTTCACTGCAGCAATATGTCGTGCAACTAGCCTCTGTGCGCCAGGAGTCGTTGAAAGAAGCAGGTGCGAAGATCGTCATTGTCGGGTGCGGCGAATGGAATCCTATTGCTAGTTACGCTGGTACGTCATCTCCAGCTATTTCGACAACACTTCTTGATGCTTCTCCATCTCCAGAATTGACTGGATTCCAGGGGCCGATCTTGGCTGATCCAAGTCGCAAACTATATCAGACTCTCGGCTTGATCGAGAATATTACCGGTACTCCAGCTGGTGTACCGAAGAAGGGCTATTTGACCAAGGGATTCCTTTCGAACGTCCTGTCAAGTATCTGGGTATGCTTTATTCTCCTCAGTTCAACACGGAAAGCTGCTCATTGCATTGTAATACGGATCAGCAAGGTCCCCTGAAGCATCCGGATCACATAGGGAAACAGGGAAACATCTCCCAGCTCGGTGGCGATTTTATCTTCGGTACAGGTACACGTATATTCCCTATTTCTGGAAGTTCGTTACGCTCAGATCTAATGGTAGACAACGATTGCTTGTTTGCGCATCGCATGGAGCATAGTGAAGACCGTTAGCATATTCCCATTCCCAATCGCAGAAATGAGCTGACTTGGTCCTCTAAAGATACGGAAATGGCTACCCTGATGCAGGCAGCTGGTGTCACATATCCTTAATCGTCCTCTCCGTAGGACTTATCGTAGACCGCTGAGATTCTAGTTTCGGGCATTCCTTCGCGTTGTTTGGTTTCGTACAGAATGAAGTTGGGATGTACCAGCATTGCAACTTTGGTCCCCATTTTAACGGTCTCACAATTTTAGATTGCAGACAAGGTTTACGTTACCCTGTAATAAATGAACTGGTTGTGCAAACAGAAGACTCCTTCTATTCATCAATGGCTACACATACATTTTCCATCTTACAACCCGCCTCCGCCAAGAATATATTCTATTGCATGATGGACGTTTCCACTCGTCGCGAGTAGCGCTCTGACATTCTGTGATGCATTTGTAAAACCCATCTCTTGCAGTTGCTGATTCAAAAGGGCAGAAAAAATCAGTGGTAGAGCCAGTTTCAAACAAGATAAGTTACCTGAAGTTGGACCTGGAACCGTTCCTCAGGTGGTCTTGCATCGGTCGGTGTGGGGGTTGGACCACCAAACCCACCACCAAATCCTGAGGCGCCCATTCCCATCATTTGCTGCAGCAAAGCCGGATTCATTGCAAAAGGATTCAAGGTTCCGGCAGCAGCAGCAGGATTAGCGGCAGCTCCTGTACCGGCAGCGGCAGGCACGAAAGGGAATGGACTGGCAGGAGCCACCCCAGACGGTGATGTAGGCTGGCCAAAAGTTGGAGGAACAGAGGCGGCATTTCCTTGAGGGATACCCGGTGCAGGGAAGCCACCGGGGCGAGGGCTGTTTGGAGTTCCTCCGAAAGGATTTGCGCCTGGGCCGGCGCCACCCATACCACGCATCATTGACGCCATTTGTAACATGCCTTGTAAGCGTTCAGGATTTGAGCTGGGAAAACAGGTACGATCTTTGCTAGTAATACAGAAACGGAAATAAACGTACACCATCTCGCGAAAAGCTTCGCTTTGGAGAACTTCCCTGACTTGGGGGCCCATCATGGCAAGATCTGGGTTAGAGGCGATTATTTGATCGACAACAGCAGGGTCTGACATGAGGGTGGATATTTGTTGGAGAAATTGGGGTGAATTCATCATCGATTGGAACTATTTGAAGGGCCTAAGTGAAAAGGCCGCGAGATTGCAGGGTAGACAAACCATGTTCGGGTCGTTTTGGTTCAATCCCATATCTGCAAAGGGATTTAGACCGGCCATGGCGCCATAACCCAGATGGCTATTCAATTGCGTGAGTGGATCATGGGGATTTTGGCCGGTTTGCATGTTGGGTAAAGCTTGAGGGCCTGGTGTTTGCTGAGACGACGAAGCCGACGAACGGGGCGCACCCTTTACCATGTGAATGGTGTGTGCAGATTGAATTTTGTATAGTGATAAAGCATCTTCGTCCTTTTACAGGGTGGATAAGAACGGGTTGGTCCTGTGGGTATTTCTGCGTACCTTCAAGACACGACCTGATAAGAGAATTAGGGCACTGCGAAAGGGGTACCAGTACGAAACACCAACCGGAATAGATGAGCCGTTGACGTTCAGCATCTACATCTGATTGTGCTGCAATGGCTTGCTTGAGCTCCAGAACCGTTTTGCTTGTGCTGATTGTTATCTGGAGCTTGAGTTCGCTTGGACCTAAGGCGAAATGTTACACCACAAAAGGACGTCATCCAACGTTGGTTAGACCTTTGACATTAATCTGAATTTCTGGCGAGGCTTCTTCAGACATTGATGATGGGCGTTGTTTGGTCTTGTTGAACTACACAGTGAAATCTTATCATACCGAAATTAATTTAGAGTAGGATGATATAAATTCTAACGCGGTTCGTATGGAGGTGGTGGTGCAGCAGGTCCTCCACCACAAATTCGTGTGACCTCTCTGATCATTAACCTCACCCCATCTGCGATATGGCGGACACACCAGTGCACACCATACACGAGGAACTGCAGTGACATGATAACGCCAAACATCAAACAGATGACGATGACTGCTTCAGGCCATGCATTATATGCCACTCGCCCAAGGAACATCATCAGAGACAAGGACGAGAGAAGCATACTGAAAGATGGCAATCTCGCAGAGAGCGAGAAAAAAAAGTAGGAGTCGTAGAGATCTTTGGCGCGAATCTAGGACAGAAGTTGGCCATGAGTATGGCCAGATAATGGTAGTGTAAGAAGACGTATACCCGAAACGTGTGGACATCAGCCCAATTGTACCTAAGCAAGAACCACGCGTCACAGGATATGCCCAATCCAGAGGCGATACTGCTTGCAGCAACAGCGCTTTGGGCGAAACGATCAACATTGAATAGTGACCCGGGGCCAGATGACATCGAGAATACAGCAGTATCGACTCTGGAAAACAGACGCCTTAGTATTGAAGCAAACTTGAGGCGAAAATGACATACGCTGCCAACGCGACAAGCTAATAAATGATGACGTCAAGATCATGTGGATGGCGACAAGAACTACACTCACCAACCCTCCGACATAAGTCCATTCTTGCTGCAGTCTAGTAAAAACGGCCTCGTAATGAGAGTCCAGTGTTGCGTCTTTGAGTTCCTTGTAAGTCGTGAACTTGCAAAGTGTTCGCTCCACGAGTGACAGTGATGTTTTGGTGTCGATCTTCTCCGTATAACTTGGGAGCAAGGATGCCGGCATCCTTACTGGTGAATCCGGGCGAATATGAATAACCCCATCTTCATCTTCCCAGTTATCTTCAATAGAGTTCAGATCTTGAAGAACTAGTTTTTTTCTGGTTTCGTCGTCATCAAAATCGGATTGGTCGTCGTCACTATCAAGTAAGTATCCCCGAGTACGAGGTTTCTGAATTGTTTCAGGTGTGTATGTATCATCTTCGCTCCGCCACTCAGAAATGGTGCTGTGGGTATGCGATTGAGAGGTGCCTGAAAATGCCTTGTCAGTGGTGAGAAAAAAGTGCGCCGTTGAGCTATATTTACGAACAAGAACTTGATTCTGACAGCAAATCTCCGTCGTCCAACACCACAGAGGACCGATAAGATCCTGGCGGACGAATCTTGACCACGACAAAGGCGCCGTTTTGAGGTTTACCTCTACTGGCACAACCTCGTTTCTGTGGTAATTGACAATTCAACCGGATTTCCAACTCTAGAAGTGGTACAAGATGAGAAAACCGACAGTGTGCAGCTCGTGGGAACACACTCGTCGCTGCTTCATGTCTCTTCATTAACTCCCCGAGTGAATGACAGGCAGTAGCTACCAGGTTTCGCTTCTTGGCTTTCTTCTTACTTTGAGATTTATGCCAGACTTTGATGTCTACATTGGACCCGGCATGGATGTCGTGACTGGAAGTCGACATGAGCGGAAACTGAGCTAGTTAGATCAAACCTGACGCACAGGTAGAAAGGAGCCCTTAGGTTTGGATTCTGGCCGTCAGTTCCAAGTTTCACCTCATGGTGTTCGTGTTCGTCGATTGCAACTGTTACAATCGGTCGCCACGACCTTTCTGGACGGAGGAAATTCAACCCTTGAGTTCGGATGACTGTTGCAAGTAGTGAGCAAGACCGTGGCACCAGCTCAGTAGACGCACCGGTTAAAGACCACAACCTAGATAGCTATCATCAAATGTCGTTGAGTATCGCCGAGAAGAGACTTACTCAAGCGTATCCATTAAACAGTTTGAAGTAGTGTAAGTAGTCACCGTAGGGCTCGAGTTTTGGCAAATTTATGGTGAATATTGATGCAGACAACTAAGGTCCTTGTTCCATCAGGCGGTGAGTCCCAGTGAAAAGTCCCTCGGCTGGTACAGGGCGAAAAATGGTTGCAATGGGACAGAAATGTCAGACGGGTCTCCTCGACTATGAATGGTTTTGTTTACATATATATGTTATATAACTTTGACTACG
>Ga0193724_1000132_pt1 | contig 18253 bp, 16 predicted proteins | sample H2a1metaG_FD_146005 | JGI IMG/M metagenome (GOLD analysis project Ga0193724, IMG submission 146005) | Soil microbial communities from a riparian zone of the East river system, Colorado, United States - H2a1 | ecosystem: Environmental > Terrestrial > Soil > Riparian zone | place: USA: East River... | reverse complement strand
GCAGGAACGATTCATGCGGCTGTAGGTATAAGACCGGTGCCAGGCGCCGTGCCAGGAGTGCTCCGCTGTCAGTCGGTGCCAGGGCGTCAGGCAGATTTGCCGGTCGGAGCGGGATGTGGGCATGCGGGCCGCAGGCGATAAGAAAGCCCAGGGCTAGCCTCAAGCAGACCCGCTCGTGAATCTCGGTGGCGTTTCTTCTCAATGGATATTTGTCAAGAAAGCCACCTCACCATGCGACGCATACCGTGCAGCGCCGTGTCGAAGTAATGGAGAGCTCATGCGCAAGCCACGTCCGAATGCGTACAATCCTGCTCAAGCGCTTTTTCTGATCAGCAACGACCGCAGCGGGTCCCCACTCAGCTGCCCTTCGTGCGCTGGATCAATCGAGCGCGACCCGCACCAGATTCCTCCGCCGCCCTATACACATGTGACTCTTCGCTGCCAAAGCTGCGGACGGTCCGCCCACTATGTGGCAGGGGCAGCGTAGAGTCACGGTCTGTTGCACAAAACTTGCCCACCTCTGCCAGCGCCGGATGAATAATGCGTCACGCGAATCAGCACCCGGCGATGCGGCGCATGCCTTTTCACGTCGCTAGCCTGTCGGAGACGCTTCACAGATTGCCCTGCGGGGGAGAGAGAGGATTAGTTCAATGGCACGCATCACTGGAACTGTCAAATGGTTCAACGACGCCAAAGGATTTGGCTTCATTTCACGAGAGGGAGGCCCAGACGTCTTTGTCCATTTCAGCGCGATCGGTGGATCTGGCTTCAAATCTCTCGCTGAGGGCGATAAGGTCGAGTTCGAGGTGGTTCAGGGTCAGAAAGGACCTCAAGCCGCCGACGTCACCAAGGCAAGCTGACCGATCGGTCCATTCACTCATAAAAAGCCCCGCCTCGCGGGGCTTTTTTTGCATCCGGCGTCACGATGCTCGAGGTGCACGAGGGCATTTGATTTGCCCTCAAGCACCGGCTGGCGTGTGTTGACTCGCGACTGGAGGCTCGGATGGCTGCAATCTGGAAGGGCTCGCTGACATTCGGGCTCGTCAACATTCCCGTGGAGCTAAGGACCGCGATCAGGTCTGATCATATCAGCTTCCGTCTGCTGCACCAGAAAGACCTGTCTCCCGTCAAATACGAGCGCATCTGCCAGTCGGAAGACAAGCCCATCCCATGGGACCAAATCGTGAAGGGGTACGAGTATACAAAGGGGAAATTTGTCGTCCTGACCGACGCAGATTTCAAGACTGCGGCACTCGAACGATCGCAGACGATAGACATTCTCGATTTCGTGAAGGAAGATGAGATCGATCCGCGCTACTTCGAGACACCGTACTACCTGGTCCCCGGCAAAGGCGGCGATAAGCCGTACGCGCTGCTGCGCGAGGCCATTCGCAAAACCGGATCGGTCGGCATCGGCAAAATCATCATTCGCCAGACCCAGCATCTCGCCGGTGTGAAGGTCGTGGGCGAAGCGCTCGTGCTCGAGATAATGCGATTTGCCAATGAGCTCGTGGACGCGAGCGAATACAGCTTCCCCAGTCGAGAAGCAATTCGACCACAGGAGCTGCAAATGGCGGAGCAGCTCGTGGGTAACCTGGCAGAACCCTTCGATCCGAGCCGCTACACCGACGAATATCGGGCGAATCTGATGCGAATCATCAAAGCCAGGATGAAGGGCAAAAAGCCCAAGCTCGAGGAGCCGGCAACCGAAGCTCCCGATAGCGGCGTTCTCGATCTCATGTCCCGCCTCCGCGCGAGTCTGACTGAAGGCACCGGGAAGAGAGGCGCGGCTCGTCCCAGGAAGAAGACCGTCGCTGCCGGTCGTAAAGTCAGCAAATCGAAAAAGGCAAAGACCGCATAGGGGCTCAGCATGGCCGTCAAAGCAAAACGCACTTCAAAAGCGAGCCCGCACGCTCAGCTCACTGAATATCGGCGGAAGCGTGATTTTGCCCGGACGCAGGAGCCTTCCGGAGACGCCGCAACGACGCTTGCCCACACGGGAAAGCTTCGGTTTGTCATCCAGAAGCATGCGGCGCGCAATCTCCATTTCGATCTGAGACTCGAGCTCGATGGAGTGATGAAGAGCTGGGCCGTACCCAAGGGGCCCAGCCTCGATCCATCGGTGAAGCGCTTGGCAATGCAAGTCGAAGATCACCCGATCGACTACAACACATTCGAGGGCACGATCCCAAAGGGTGAGTACGGCGGAGGAACCGTCATGCTCTGGGATCGAGGAACGTACACAGCCGATACGGCCACCACGCCCGCGGAAGAAGAGGACGCGATCCGACAGGGACTGGCCCGTGGAGATCTCAAGATCACCTTCCACGGCGGAAGACTTCATGGCTCGTTTGCTCTCGTTCGAATGAAGTTCTCCCGCGACGGTTCGTCTTCGTCGAAGCCGCAGTGGCTTCTCATTAAACACCGCGACAAATTCGCGACCGATGAAGATGTCGTCGCCGAGAACATGACTTCCGTGGAATCCGGCCGCACCATGGAGGAGATCGCATCGGGGAAGAGCAGAGTCTGGCGAAGCAACCGGGCGTCGAAAGACCCGGCGGTGAAGTCTCGACCGGCGAAAAAGATTGCGCCGGCGCCATCAGCGCCCGCGCCGTCATTCGGCTCACTCGAGCCCATGTACGCGAGCATCGGCACGGAGATTCCGGGCGACGGTTGGACGTTCGAGCCCAAGTATGATGGCATCCGCGTTCTCGCGTTTACGACGGCGACCGACGTAAAGCTCATCACCCGGAATGGGAAGGACAAAGCGACACAGTTCCCCGAGGTAGTCGCAGCGTTGAAGAAGCTGGCGTCACAGACAAAACGCGCATTCCTCCTCGACGGTGAGATTGTGGCACTGATAGACGGAAAGCCGGCAAGGTTCCAGGAGCTACAGGGCAGGATGCACGTCAAGGAGCCGCGAATGATCGAGAGACTTTCCACCTCGACCCCGGCGGCAGTTGCATTGTTCGATATCCTCGTGGATGGCGACGATGCCATCATCACCAAACCGTGGACGGAACGTCGCGCGCGACTGCTGAAGCTTGTTGGAAAGCGGACGGCCCCGCACCTCTGGGTGACAGAATCCATCGAAGGCGACGGCAAGAAAATGCTCGAGCGCGCTCGGCGTCAGGGGTGGGAAGGCATAATCGCCAAGCGCACGGATTCCACCTATGAGCCGGGGAAGCGGCCACGTTCGTGGCTCAAGCTCAAGATCGAATTTCGCGAAGAGTTCGTGGTCGGCGGCTACACCGACCCGCGAAACGCGCGCGAGCACATCGGGGCGTTACTGCTTGGGTACTATGACAAGAATCGGTTCATTTATGCCGGCCACACCGGTGGCGGCTTCACTCGTCAGGGTCTGAGCGACATGTATGACCGACTTAAGCCCCTGGAACGAAAGACTTCTCCATTTGAAGAAGCGCTGAAGACCAATGAGAAGGCTCACTGGGTCAGGCCTGAGGTCGTTGTCGAGGTGAAGTTCAGCGAATGGACGGCGGATCGGCGCTTGAGACAGCCCATTTTCGTTGGGCTTCGCGACGACAAAGACGCAAAGGATGTCGAGATCGAGGCGGCAAGTGTTCAGAGGAGGCCCATTCGGAAAAGCGTGGCGGCCAGCCGCAACACTCGCGTCAAAGTTCCGGGTCGGGCAAAGTCTACGAAGACCAGCATGGCAAAGGTCGACAATAACAGCCTATTGGAGCAGCTCTCATCAATAGAGAAAGCGGGAGGCGGCGGTACTGTCGACTTCGGCAAAGGCAAGAGTCTCAAGGTATCCAACCTGGACAAGATCTTTTTCCCGAAGGAGAAGTACACCAAGGGCGATGTAATGCGGTACTACACGCGCATCGCTGACTTCATTCTCCCGACGATTCAGGATCGCCCTCTGGTGCTGAAGCGATTCCCGAACGGGATAGATGGGGAGAGCTTTTACCAGCACAAGGCGTCGGAGAGCATACCGCCCGGTGTTCGCGTCGAGGTGATAACGAATGCAACCGGTGATAAGGAGTCCCGGATCATCGGGGGAGACATTCTCACCCTTCTCTACACGGTACAGCTCGGCGCCATTTCAGTGGATCCATGGCATTCGCGCGTACCGTCGCTGGAGTACGCGGACTATACGATCATAGATCTCGATCCGGGACCGCGCGCGAACTTCGCGCGGGTCGTACAGGTTGCCGGCTGGGCGAAAGACGTCATCGATGGATTTGGACTTCACGCCGCTATCAAAACGTCCGGATCGAGGGGATTGCATATCTATCTACCTCTCCCGCCCAGGACCCCCAACGATGCCGCGACGCTCGTCGCCCAGATGATCGCGACCAAGGTAGCGGACGCGCATCCGAAAGAGGCGACGATCGAGCGCTCCGTCAAAGCCCGCGGCGCCGCAACGGTTTACGTCGACTATCTCCAGAACATCCAGGGGAAAACCGTCGCTGGCCCTTACTGCGTGCGGGCAAAACCTGGGGCAACGGTCTCCACTCCGCTGAAATGGACCGAGCTGACGGATGCACTCGACCCGCGCGACTTCCATCTCGGCAATGCAGCCGAGCGTTTCGAAAAGCTTGGTGATATCTGGAACGAAGCGATGAGGAAAAAGAATTCGCTTCGCGCGCTTGTCTAAAGCGTTCTTACGAGCTTCCTAGCGCCCGCCGTTTCCGACTTTGCGAAGGGGCAATTCCATCTGCCCGCCTTCGGCCTCGCCGTGCTTGGAGGCATCTCCAAAAATCGGATCGCTCGACTCGTCTACCATGTGAGTGAGCTTGTAATAAAAGTGGAGCGAATGAATCGGTGCCATGAAGCTGCGGTTGCCCGCGCGTGAGATCGCCACGGCCTCTTCACGCACTCGGCGGGGTAGATCGCGCGCCGCGGGAAGTGCAAGAAGCCGCTGTATCTCTGCACTGTCTCTTGCGAGCAGTGCGGCGCACAAACTGTCGAGATAAGCGAGCATAGCTACCAGGCTCCCAGTTGAGGGCATCCAGCCTTAGGTACACATTGCAACTAATACACCCGAACCGCAAGAGGTTCCGGCGTCTGGTACGGGCTAGATACGGGCCTGTTACCGATACTACGGATAGAGGAAATCGAACCTCACACCGCGGTGTGCCCTACGCCTTTTCTTCGGTAAATACCTGAAAAGCTGGGCAGGTCTGCCCCGGCCTTCGCTGCGCCATTCATCCATGGGTTCGACGAGCCAGGCGGCCTGGAGGGCACGTCTGAAACTCGCTTTGTGCAAGCGTTTACCAAGGAGCAGCTCATACATTTGTTGCAGTTCGCTGAGGGTAAACGTCACCGGAAGCAGCCGGAAGGCAATTGGGGCTTGGTCAAGGCTCCGTTGAATGGTTTTGCTTGCGCCTTCGACCATCGCGCGCTGCCTCGGAGCGAGTGGCGGCAGGTCCGAAACCTGGAACCAGGTGTGGCCGGCGCCGGGCCTCGCGGTCTCATGCGGAATGAGCCCAACATACGCCACCGAAGCGTCAGCATCGCTCGGATGCCGCTTCCCATCGCCAAACGCTCCGATCTGTTCGATCCAGGTTGGCGATTCGCCGAGCGCGTCCCTGGCCGCAACGGCTGCGGCAGTGTCGAAGGTCTCGGATGTTTGGGGAATTCTCCACGGAAGCGACCAGCGCTCCCGCTCGCTCGAGTTCCGCGCCAGCAGGATCGCCAACTCGTTTCCCATCGCCGTTATCAAAACAGCATCAACTGAAAAAGGGCCGGTCCGGGAAGAGCGATCTCGCATCGTAGTGCGAATTAGTCACTTTATGTGACTAAAGTCAAGGCCGCACAAGATGTATTTGTTGGGAACACGTCGCGAGCTCGGCTGCGATCGTGTGAAGGTAGGCCTACAAGTGATATAACGATGTTCTGATCAAATCGTCAACAGAAAATTTTGGAGAATTTTTCTGTTGGCGTGTCAACAATTGTGCGTTGCAAGACGGAGTCCGCTCAGGGCGATCTGGTCGCCCTTTCTTCGCCTCTACCGCGGTTCACGTACGGTGGGATGCTGATCGGCAGATGACCAGAAATAGCTGAAGTGCCGAGCAGTGCTCGCGCTGCCGCCGTCTGCGAAACCGGAAAACCACCCCACGCAACGAGATACGTACCCACCCACGGCAGCTGCTGAAGGAGATAAGGATTGCCGAACGCGACAACGATCGGCTTTCGCCCGCGCTGGACGAGGGTCTGCACGAAATCCGTGAACGCCTGCGGCGCGCTGGCGGTTAGCGCGTCCCAGCTTTGTCCCACATAGGAGCTGACGATCGTCACATCGGATGAATCCGCTGCCGCGATCAGGCGGGGATAGTTGAGCGTCGCGTCTTCCGTCGCAACAAATTCAGTCCGCAAATTTGGCAGACTCGCCCGCAGCTCCGCATTGAATGCGTTCCCGGCCGGTAGATCAGCTCGACGCGCGAGCGTGACGGAAAGCACGCGCGCTGTGGGCACAGACAAAGGAACCTGCCTCAGCGAATCTTTGACGAGAGTGATCGACTTCTCGGCAACGCGCCGCGCGATCTGCAGGTTGGAGCTATCCCCGACAAGAAACCGTAGCGCACTCAGGTCGACCAGCTTGCTCTGCGCGAGACCCAGCTTACGCTTTGCCTCGAGAACTCTTCGCACCGATGAATCCAGACGGGCTTGTGTGTAACGTCCCTCCGCCACGCCGGCGACGACGGCGTCGATTGTCTGTGGCACGTCGAGCGGCTGAATGAGAATATCGATTCCCGCCGCGATCGCCCGCTTGACTGCTTCCGCGGCACCGAACTGGTCCAGAACGCCACGCATGTCCATGGCGTCAGAGATGATGAGCCCGCGGAACCCCATCTCGCCACGAAGGAGATCGGTCAAAACCTTGGATGAGAGCGTCCCTGGTACGCCAGAGGAATCGAGCGCAGGCATCGATCCATGAAACGACATGATCGCGCCCACGCCTCCATTGACCGCGGCCCGGAACGGCACGAGCTCCACCGTATCGAGCCTGCTTCGGCTCACCGTCACCACCGGCAGCGCCAGGTGTGAGTTGACGCCAGTATCGCCGTGACCGGGAAAGTGCTTCCCTGTCGCGATCATGCCGTGATCCTGCAGGCCGTGAATGAAGGCGACTCCCATCCGCGCGGCGAGATGCGGATCCTCGCTATAGGAGCGCGTGTTGATGACGGGATTGTCCGGATTGTTGTTGACGTCGAGCACCGGCGCGTACGCGATGTGTATCCCCAGCGCGCGCCCTTCGAGTGCGGTGAGACGTCCTTGTTCGTAAGCGAGCGTGGTGTCTCGTGTTGCGCCAATTGCCATCTCTGGTGGGAATACGATCGCCCCTCCCAGATCGATGGCGTTGGGAACGAAGTATCCGCCGCGAGCGCGAAATCCGGCGCCCGCCTCGAGGTCCGCTCCGAACAGAAGCGGAATCTTGCTCATCGATTGCAGCGCGTTGAGCTTCGCGGCGACCTCGATGGGCGATCCCACTGAGATCGTGAAGCCTCCGACTTTGTCCTGCTGGATGTACTGGGACAATCGTCGCCACTGTGGCGAATCGCCTGAAACGTAGTCGCCGTAGAGGCTCGGCCACACGATTTGCGCCGCTTTCTCTCGCAAAGTCATCGATGCCAGAACCGAATCAGTCCAGCCGGGCGAGGTGGTGCCTGATTGTTCGGAGCTGCCTGAGTGGAATCCAATCGTCGTGCAGCTCGTCAAAAGAAGTCCGAGCGCTAAAGCGGGAACCCTCTTCGACTTTCGCATCATCATGGCTTTCTCAGTGGCTTATCGTGCCCTTCTTGCTGGTATCGATGTCGGCCGAGGTGCCGCTCTTGAAGAGAAACGCCGTCATGTTCTTGGTGAGAAACGCCCGTGCCTGCGGATCCATCACGTTGAGCCCGTAATGGTTGATCAGCATTGTTTGCTGCTTGAGCCAATCAGCCCAGCACTGGGTGCAGATTTCGTCGACGACGCGTGCGCCGATCGGGCCAGGAAAGGGAGGCTTCACGAATCCTGCGCGCGTCTGTCCACAACGCGCGCAGGCAACGGTTTCAGGCACGCGTGATTCTACCTGCGCGCGTATGAGATTTCTGCCAGGCCGAAGATGGAGAGCAGCCGGAGATAGACCCAGCCGATGTCGAGCTCATACCACTTCGCTTTGAAACTGGCCGAGTGCGGATCGGCATGGTGGTTGTTGTGGAGCTCCTCGCCACCAAGCCAGATCGCAATGGGCGAGATATTCCGGCTCTCGTCCTTGACGTTGAAGTTCCGGTAACCCACGGCGTGCCCTACTCCATTGATGATTCCGGCTGCCCAGAACGGGATCCAGATCATCTGTACGCCCCAAACGAGCGGTCCGACGAAGAAGCCGAACAGATAAGCGTCTACCGCGAGCATTACGAGAATTCCAACCCAGTTCAGCGGCGACAGGAGATGTCGCTCGAGCCAATCGTTCGGCGTCCCTTTCCCGTACTTGTCGAGCACCCCTGGCTGACGAACCGTCTTTCTATAGTAGAAGGCACCCTTGAGAATGATATTCCGGAGTCCTTCCATCAGTGGGCTGTGTGGATCGCCCTCGCGGTCGGCAAACGCGTGATGCTTGCGATGGCAGGCAACCCATTCCTTCGTGACGATCGCCGTTGAGAGCCACAGCCAGATTCGCATCGGCAGGGCGGCAAGATAGTGCAGCTTCACGCCTCGGTGGGTCTGAGCGCGGTGCAGGAACAGGGTGACGGACACATTGGTGAGATGTCCCGCTACAATCACGAACAGAATCGGCTTCCACCACGCCGTCGCCCAACTTCCAAAATCCGGCATTACTTACTCCGTTTATCTAAGGCTTACTGATTCAATCTACCCGGGCAGCACCCACAAACCAAACGACCACAACTTTATCTCGTAACGGGTCCCGGTGTGTTCGCGGTCGGCGGTTTCCCCCACGTGTCATTTGAGGGATTCCAGTCGGGTACCGAGGGATCGGGCCAGAGTCGCACACCAGTGACATTTCCACGAACCGGCACTACGGCGTCAAATCGATCGGTGCGCGCCCAGATATTCACTGGAAACGAGAAATCCTGAGTTGTTCCGTCGGCATAAGCAACGCGTAGACGCACCGGAAATGGAATCGATGTGAATCGGTGCAGCGCTATCGTTGCGAACGTTTGTCCATCCGCGGAGTGCGTCGACACGCCGTCGATGCCTATGTCGAGGACATCCGTCGTATAGAAGAAGCTGCGCCAGAACCAGGAAAGATCTTCCCCCGTCGAATTCTCGATACTTCGAAAGAAATCACCGGGAGTAGGGTGCTTGAAAGCCCAGCTTCTTATGTACTCCCTGAACGCAGTGTCGAAGGACGCCGCTCCAACAACGTGGTTTCGCAGCGTCAGAAGAACGAGGGCCGGCTTTCTGTAGCCGATCGCACCAAGAGCAGCCGGATCGATATTGTCCGGCGCTGTCATCAATGGCGATTGCGTGCCGCTCGTTACGGCGTCGGCCCAGTTTCGCAGATACCCTGGATAGGCGCTTTGGCCGGGGTAACGCGCCTCATTCGCGAATGCATTTAGATAAGTATTGAATCCCTCGTCCATCCAGGCGTACCGGCGCTCGTTTGACCCGACGACCATCGGAAACCATTCGTGCCCGTGCTCGTGATTGATGGTTCCGAAGATCGACGCTGGATCATCGTTGCCGTAGTGAACCATCACGAACATCGGATACTCCATTCCGCCTACGGGGCCAGCGACGCTAGTTGCCTGTGGATAGGGAAACGGGAGAAAGAGCTCCGAGTATTGCCTGATCGTCCACTGAGTCTGCTCGGCGGCATGCTCCCAGGCTGTTCCAGCTTTCGGGAATTCGTAATAAGCCTGGGCCAGAATTCCGTTCCAGCTGGCTGCATCCCATCTGAAATCGGGAGCGGCTGCCCATGCGACGTCGTGAACGTTCCGAGCGCGGAAGCGCCAGGTTCTCGCACCTGGTTTTGGTTGAGTCTTTCCGGCATCTGCCTCTGCCCGCGTGATTATCTGAACCACGTCGCTGCTTCCTGCCGCCGCGGACAGTCTTCTTCTTTGTTCCGAGGTCAGGACCTCGTTGGGGTTCTGGAGAATCCCGCTCCCGGCGACCACGTATCCAGCGGGGACGGTAACCGAATAATCGAAGTCGCCGTATTCGAGGTAGAACTCTCCCTGACCCAGGTATGGGTCTGTATTCCAGCCCCGGACGTCGTCGTACACAGCCATCCGCGGAAACCACTGTGCGATCTCGTAAAGCGCGCTGTCCCTTCCCATGCGATCCGATCCGTGTTCCGGAACTCTGAATGAGTATCGGATCGCGATCGTCGCCTTTCCCCCGTGCGGCGCCAGCTGAGTAGGAAGGTCGAGGCGCATCATCGTGTCATTGATTCTCGGCCGAACAGATGCCCCGTTTACGCGAACGTCAGTCAAGTTGTAGCCGCCTTCGAATCCTCTGACTCCCCAACGCGAATCCGCGGGGAACAGCGCGGAGCCCTTGCTGCCGGTACGGTAAAGATTCTGATCGACCTGTATCCAGACGAAACGGAGTGTGTCGGGAGAATTGTTCGTGTATCTGATCTCGACCGACCCCGTAAGCTCGGTCGTGCTGGTGTCGAGAGTCACCACGATCGAATAGTCGGCACGTTGCTGCCAATACTCGGGGCCGGGTGCGCCTCTCGCCGAGCGATAGCCGTTCGGTCCAGGCCAGTCGATCCGGTTGGTTGTGGCGAATGGGTCATCGCGGTGCGTATCGAACACGCGACGGGAGACTGGTCCGGTGGTGGATGTGTCCCCGGTAGTTTCCATTCGCACTGGAGCAAGTACGACTGGTCGCTGCTGCGCGCAGGCAGTCAGTGTTATGAACAGGAAGGCGGACGATTTCACGTTCGGGCCGTTTGTTTGAGAGCGTTTTTTGTAAGCTGTAATCCCTGTTGAGCAACGTAAGGGCCACTCCACGGTACGTGTACCTTGCAATACTCGGTTGCTGCCGGTACCCTCTCCGCAATGGCCCGCCAGAAAGTCATTGAAACCCTCCTGCAGGGACGCGCGACACCCGAAGGCACACGACGCTTCCAAAAACGATTCGCCAGGAATCAGGCGGATCATTTCTATCGACCGATTTCAGGAGACACCGTCGTCTCCTCACTCGGCTTGGGAACATATCTCGGCGACTGTGACGACTCCGAGGACGCGCGATACACGTCGACCGCGACCGCCGCTCTCGAAAGAGGCGTGAATCTGCTGGACACGGCGATCAACTACAGGTGTCAGCGCTCTGAGCGTGCGATCGGACGAGCTGTGCGCGCAAGTGTGGCTAGTGGCGGGATCAGACGCGAAGAAATCTTCGTTTGCACTAAGGGCGGCTACATCCCGCTCGATAGAACCCCGCCCGCAACGAAGGAAGGCTATCGGGGTTTTCTGGACAGTGAATACTACGGACCCGGAGTGATGCAACCCTCTGATGTCGTCTCGGCCGGACACTGTTTGACGCCAGGCTATCTGGACGATCAGATCGATCGCAGCAGACAAAACCTGGGGCTCGCTGTTATTGACCTTTACTACCTTCACAATCCAGAGCAGCAGCTTGATGTAATACCTCGAGCGAAGTTCCTGACTGTCATGCGTGATGCGTTTTCGACACTCGAAAGCCACGTCAGCCGAGGAACTATCGACGGGTACGGTTGCGCAACATGGAACGGGCTTCGGGTCTCCCCCGAATCGCGAAACCATTTGAGTCTCGAAGAGCTGGTAGGCATTGCGCGAGAGATTGCCGGCGATGACCACCACTTCAGAGTCGTCCAGCTTCCCATCAACCTTGCAATGACCGAGGCAGTGCGTCTGCCGACTCAGTGCATCGAGAAAGACCGCGTGCCCCTTCTCGAGGCCGCGGGTCGCCTGGGCATCTCTGTCGTGGGCAGCGCTACGCTTATGCAGTCACAGCTGGCGCGGACGTTGCCGCAACAGGTGCACTCCGCCTTTCCGGGATTCGAGAGCGATGCCAGACGGGCGATAGCGTTCTCGCAGTCACTTCCGGTCGTGGCTGCCCTGGTCGGAATGAAAACGCTCGCTCACCTCGAAGAAAACCTCGCTCCCGCAAGCGCTAATTAGCGATTACGCTGTCATAGAAATGGCTCAGCAAGAAGATGCGCTTCCCATCCACCATCGTCCGGAAGGTGGTTTCAGAAATCCCTGGCCCTCCGCGGAATTGCATGGGTTCGTGGATTTCCTCAAATGGTCTTTGGTGGAGCGTCGCCGCAATCCTCGCCGGCCTGACCCTGATCCCAGCGTCTTCCCTCGAGCCATTCCGGATTTTGTAGTCCCTCGCGCCGCACCCGAACGGTTCACGATCACGTGGGTCGGCCATACGAGCTTTCTGCTTCAGATCGCGGGTCTCAACGTTCTTATCGATCCCGTCTGGAGCGATCGCGCGTCGCCCGTCCAGTTTCTCGGGCCCCGGCGATGGGTCCCGCCAGCCATCGATTTCGATCGCCTGCCACCAATCGATGTAGTCGTGTTATCACACGATCACTACGACCACCTGGACGCCACGACCATTTCGCGAATCGCGCGGCGTTATCCCGCGGCGGTATGGTTCGCGCCTCTTGGAGTGGGATCCTTTCTACGACAGCGCGGCGCGCGAGAGGTGACGGAACGAGATTGGTGGCAGGAAGGTGCACTCGGAGGATTGCGTCTGACATGTGTTCCAGCCCAACACTTTTCGGGAAGAACGCTGGGTAGGCGGAACAGCACTCTCTGGTGTGGGTGGACGCTCCATTCGGCGCACCACGCGGTTTTTTTCGCCGGCGACACCGCACTTCATCCCGAGTTTGGTGCGATAGCGAAAACCTTCGGGCCGTTCGACTTTGCGATCCTGCCGATCGGCGCTTACGAGCCGCGGTGGTTCATGGGCGCGGTCCACATGAATCCGGAAGACTGCATGAAGGCGATGGATCAACTTTCGGCCGGCCAGAGCGGAAGTCGCCTTGTCATGGTTGCCTCGCATTGGGGAACGTTCAAGCTCACCGACGAGCCGATGGACGAGCCACCGGCAAGAATGCGAGAGTTGTGGCAGGCAACCGGGCTCGCTAGCAGCGACCTCTGGATCATGCAACATGGCGAGACGCGAGCAGTCGAATAATCCTTAACGCGACCGAGATTTGTGCTTGCACGTAATACGGAATGTGAGAGGCTTGTTGTGCGCGAATCTTGCTATCCGTTCTACAAACCCTCCTACACGGAGCTTTCCCATGGCTGCAGCCAAGAAGTCCAGTCGTTCAAAGAGCGGTAGAAAGCGGTCGCGGTCCGGATCCTCCGGACGTAAGCGTGGAGGTGCAAAGAAACGCACAGCCAAACGGAGTTCCGGAAGCGCGCGCAAGGCGCCACGGCGCGGCGGGCGAAAATCCGCCAAGCGCAAAAGCGGCGGACGCAAGGCGAGCAGTCGGAAGGCAGGAGCGCGCAAGAGCCGCCCTCGGCGTAGGTCGCAGTCCCCGGTAGCTCGGGTGAAGCGCGTTGCGAGCGGCGTCGTTCACCAGGCTGCAGACTTGGGCGAGCGCGCTGTCGACACCGTTACTGAGTTCGTCCAGGATCGCTTCTAGTTCCAGTGCTCTTCGACAGCCGCCTCTATTCGGTGGCGGCTGTCGTTTCGCGGCTGTCGTGTGTGCGCAACCACTTCTCGACTTCGCTGAATACGCGCTCTCGTCCGTAGTCGACCGTGATGATGTGTCCGGCGCCTTCCGTCCAGACGAGTCGTTTTTCCCTGGCACCCAGTCTCTGGAGCGCGGACTGCGCGACATCTGGAGAGACGCGGGGATCTTCCCGCGACTGCACTATCAATGTCGGGGCGGTTACGTCGGGAAGTGCCTTCCGCGCGCGGCTCATGACCTTCGATAGCTCGAAGAGTGCGCGTCCCGTCACCGCACCGTAGGCCAGATTCTTTTCGCGCTCGATTGGGTCGTGAATCGAACGGGGATTTCTTCCATTCAGCTGCCCAGCCAATCCTCCCCAAAGCCAATGGGTAACTGCTGCGACGTGAAGCAGTCGTGGCATTCCCAGGTAAGGAGCGATCAGAACCAGAGCCGAGAGGTCTCGCGCGTCGGCGGCGAGAAGGACAGCGAGGGCTCCGCCCATTGAAAGGCCCGCGACGCTTACCCCGTCGCTCCGACTACGCAACTCGACGAGAGAGCCCTTTGCTGCCTCGATCCATTCGTCGGCACGGGACCGTGTGAACGCATCCATGTTGCGTCCATGGCCCGGCAAAAGCGGGACGAATACGCTGTAACCCGCCTTTTTCAATCTGCGGGCAAGGAGAGATAGCGTCTGGGGAGTGTCTCCAAAACCATGCAGGAGGAGAACCCCATGTGAGCCCTCCTCCCGCAAGTCAATCGTTTCAGCGCCCTTCAGTATGGCGGCTGTTTCAGCCTCTCGCCGGCGGACCATTCATCCTCATCAGCGGGATATCTCTCTCGCAATGGGAATCGCCGAATCCCCATTCCCATTTTCACCGAATGTGGATGTCAGTAACGCGGGCTCGATCAGGAAGGTCATGCCTTTTCTCTCAGCGATTCCCGCCGACACCAATCGGCTCAGTGCCAATGCAATCGATTCCCGCGTCGCACCGACCATCTCGCAAAGAAGTCGATGGTGACTGTTCTCCAGCTTGAGGCGGCCGTCATCCGTCGTGAAGCTGCGATCGCCGCTGAGATGTGAGAGCGTCGACATCAGACGCTGATCCACATTGAGCGCGGCCAGCTCGTGAAGTTTCTCGAGCAGATACGCTCGCTCCGACATTATCTGTGACAACAATGGAATCGTCTGGGCCGGACGTTCCCTCACGAGAGCACGGAACTGGGCACCACTCAAAAACATCGTCTTGGTTTCTTCCGATGCGCTTGCGTCCGTGACGTAGTGACTGTTCGGAGAGAGGCCTTCACTGCCGAATGTCTGTCCCGTCGTAGCGATGACTGGAACGAATCCACGCCCGACTTTTATTTTGTTGCGCAGAACAACGTGGCCGTCGAGAACAATGAAGACGCCATCAGCTGGAGAGCCACGCTGATAAAGTGGAAATCCGGGAGGCCAGCTCGCCTTCGCGCCGTATGCGCCCATGGGCGCTACTTCGTCCGGAGTGAGACGTGTGCGTCGCACTGCCGTTTGCCCGTTTCTCGTCTGGTTGTCTTTCATTAGGGCTCTCTTCGAGCGGTCGTACAACGCAATGTCCGGGCCCGAACACAACGACCACCGATTTCGCGATTCATGGTCTTCGTAGCAATTCCGTCGCCACCTGCAATGTCCGCGTCGCCGCATCAAAACGTTGGGCAAGATCTGTCAGCTCTTGCCCGACAACAAGCTGGTCACCGGCGCGGATTGCTTCATTTACCGAAGGCAAAACCATCGTGGCGTAACCATTGTTCTCGTCGGAGGCGTAAATGAGGTTTCTGAACCAGGGTCTGGTGACCAGACCCTTCGATCTTGTAAGCTGGCGTTCAGTTTCGAGCAGGTTCGCGTTGACTTGTTTTGCGGTTCCCGGAGCAAGCTGAACCGTAAGAGCTCGGTCTCGTGCGGCATTGAATGCAACTGCGGCACTCTCCATTCGGGTTATCGCCGCGGACAACCCGGCAGCCGAGACGTTCCATTTTTTGTCGGCTATCGCCTGGTCGACTTGTGATCCGAACCGGCGCATTGTCCGGGCGAATTCCACGTAGTCGTAAGGAAGGATTTCCGCATTCGCAATGCGCAGCAACATCGCCGCTCCGATGCGCGCGACCGTTGCATGGACGTCGAAAGTCGGGTCGCCGAATTTCGACATCCAGTGATAGGAATCGTATGCGGAGTGATAGACACCCTGGGGGCCCCCAAAACCCCAGTCGACGATGGGAATGCCCAGGTGGTTGTAGAATCCCGCGAAGTCGGAGCCGCCACCGGGGTCGCCCATTTGTGGCTCGAGCGAATCCGCCGCAAGGTTCGCTCGCTTTCTCCAGACATCATAGACGCTGCCTTGATGACTCGGGTCAGGAACCTCTTTCGCGACATCGCGAAGCAATCCGCGAAGTGATGGCGATCCCCCGGCGCTGAAATTCAATCCCTGCGCGACATCATCCTGGTTGAGGTAGGCAACGGCACTCCTGCTCAGACGCAGAGAATCCTCTTCCACGTATTCTGTCGACCCGATCAGTCCCCACTCTTCGGCGTCCCATGTCGCAAACACTATCGTGCGTTTCGGACGCTTCCCCGCTTTTACCTGTTCGGAAATCGCGCGCGCGGCCTCGAGCACGCTGACCGTGCCACTCACATTGTCGGCCGCGCCCGGCCCCCATGCATCACGGTGCCCCCCAATCATCACGATTTCATCCGGGAACTCACTCCCGCGGACGATTCCGAACGTGTCCCAGATTTCCTTGTAAGGATTCGTCTGTGCATCCGTCGTCACGGCCATTCGCGCTTGCACCGGACCCGGCCCCACATGGTACCGGAATGGAAGTCCGCCCTGCCACGGTTGCGGGATGGACTTTCCCGTCAACCCGCGCAGGAGCTCGGTGGCGTTTCCGTAAGAGATAGGCAGCACCGGAATGCGAGGCACCTCCATCTGGCTGAGCGGAATTCGTTTCGCGTTAGCAGTGCTGGGATAACCCGGCGTGCTCGGATCGCCGTTGGGATTCATCACGCTTCCTCGCTGAATCCCCTGAGAAGGTCTCATCGGACCGGCCGGGTAAACATCGCCGCGCGTGTAGCCATCGTCGGCAGGGTCGCTGTAGATCATCAACCCGACTGCCCCGTGTTTCTCTGCCTCGCGCGCCTTGATCCCGCGGAACGACCGGCCATAACGCGCTATTGCGATTTTCCCCTTCACGGAGACACCCATCGAATCGAGCTGTGCGTAGTCTTCAATCAATCCGTAGTTCACGTATACCACTTCGCCACGCACATCACCCGCTGCGCCGTACCCATTGAAAGGCGTGACTTGCGGGAACGAAACCGACGTCGTGTCTTCGGGAATCGGGCCCTCCTGCAAATTCAGCTCGGTCGGATTGGGGGAGATGCGCCACACACGAGTGCTCAGTGGATGTGGCATCCAAATGCGGTACGATCGCACCTCCGTTTCCAACCCCCATGATTTCATCTGGCTCACGACGTAATCACGCGTCCTCGCCTGTGCCGGTGTTCCGGCCATATGGGGCTGCAATGAAAGAAATTTCGAGTGCGCAGACGCAATCGTTGGCGACGGGCGCGTGATGACATCAGCTTCCGCTGCACGTTCGGCAGTCGCCGATTGGGGAGAATATCCGGATGTCGTCTGAGCGCCGAGCGGAATGGCGAACACCAGAGCTATCGAGAGCGCGAGTTGTCTGTTCATTCCCTGCGGATTCCTTTATTGGGGGTCGGTTGCAATTCGAGGTCTGCGATTCTCAATCGTCCAGCTGCTCGAGCGCGATGGTTATTGCTTCACGAAGCCTTGCTTCGCCCTCTACTCCCGGAGCAACTCCACCGGCGAGTGAGTTGAACTTGGACAACATCTCCGCGTTCACAAATTTCTCTGGTTGCCTCACGCCGAGGGACTCGAGCGAGCGAACTGCCAGACGGCGCAGCAGTGATAAAGTCGAGTTCTCGAGTTCCGCCAGGGATCGCGGGTCGGCAGGCTTTGCAACGAGTGCCCGGTCACGCTTGCGCCTGGGGGCATCGAGCAGAGACGAGATCGATCCCAGCTTTACTACGAAGGACCCTGGAGTATGCTCCCGCCATTCAATCAGGACGCCACGTCTTCGCAAAGCCGGCAACAGTGCGACGATCGCCGCGCGTACGGCGGAGACCCCTCCGGGACTTTGGTTGCCACGCCCCGTAATCAGCAGCACCTCGCTCGCTCGGCTTACCTGTCGTTCGCGCAGCCATGCTTCGGTGCGAAAGCGCGCGTCCGCGGCGGTCGGCAACGACTCGCGAAGATTCAGAATGTTCTTCGGCCCGAACTCGGCCTCGTCGAAAGCTTTCCAGACGGAATGGAGGGATACCTTACCGGATCGCATTCTGAAGTATATGACCGTCCAGCTTTTCCTGCGGTGTCAGGGATGTCTTCCGTCGTCTTTACTTGCACTGCGCTGGTGCGCCAGCAGCCAATCCGAACGCGGTTGTCACTGCTATTCTCCAGCCTTCCGACGTCTTCACGAAGATCCGTTCGGAGACACCGCTGGAGGTCGTGTCCTTTTGTGTCACGGTGTAACAGTACGACCCGTATACGACTCCCGGAGAGATCGGCAAAACACGCAGATTCCTGGCGGCCAAGGTGT
>Ga0193724_1000130_pt1 | contig 18351 bp, 17 predicted proteins | sample H2a1metaG_FD_146005 | JGI IMG/M metagenome (GOLD analysis project Ga0193724, IMG submission 146005) | Soil microbial communities from a riparian zone of the East river system, Colorado, United States - H2a1 | ecosystem: Environmental > Terrestrial > Soil > Riparian zone | place: USA: East River... | reverse complement strand
ATCTGCACGCGCAGAGATGCGATTGACCAGAGTGGGCAGGCAAACGACTATCGACCAGGAGGACGGCATCGTATGGGTCGAGCGTCGACGAAAATTTCTCACACGCGATTATCAGTCTGGGGAACAAGTGGGAAGCTACTCCTTCACTTACCTCAGTCGACTGGGAAATGAATAGACGAGGACTGATCGGCGGAATCCGGCTAAGCCTCATGATCATTGTGCCCGGCGCCTGTGCGAACAACAAAGATGTGCGTGTTCAACTGGACGCTCACCATCAGAGCTCGAGCGAACCACGCCAGCTGGATGTTGAAGCGCAGGTAACCGGACCACAGTCGGGTCTGCACTACAAATGGTTCTCAGTGCTCGGCGAATTCGAGCCGCAGGACTCTTACGTGCCAAAGAGCTCTTTCATGTTCTCGTCAAATTCGCCGCGTGATCGCGTATGGGTGGAAGTCTGGCGCGAGAACGAGCGAGTGGCACAAGGGCAGCTCGACGTCAGCATGGAAGGCGCTCCCGAGCGTCCCGTTGGCGAAGCACCTCCGCACGTGCAGATAGCAATCACGCAGATTCCCCGTTATGACCCCGCGGGCGGGCCGGATACGCACGCGGACATTGGCGGCAGGATCACCGGACAGTCGGCCAAGGGGTATCGAGTAATCGTGTACGCGCGTGCCGATGCCTGGTATATCCAGCCAGCGCCCTACGCATTGCATCCGATCCAGCCCGACGATACATGGACAACCTGGACGCATACAGGGTCGAACTACGCGGCGCTCGTCGTTCCCACGGACTACAAGCCATTCACGCGGCTCGATGTACTTCCGCCGGTAGAAGGAGCAGTTCTCGCGCGCACGATCGTCGAAGGCAAGAAATGAGGTTCGCGGCATCTCTCACGGAGAAACAACATGATGACCACTAATGACCGAGGCGCTAACAAGCCGACCATCATTCTGATTCACGGGCTCTGGCTCACCCCGCGAAGCTGGGAACACTGGATCGATCGGTACCAGAAGGCGGGCTACAACGTTATGGCGCCTTCGTGGCCGGGCCTCGAGGGAGAGGTGGAGGCATTACGGCGTGATCCGACGCCGCTCAAAGGCCTGAAACTCTCGACCGTGATCGATCACTACGTGCGGATCATAACCAGGCTTCCGAATCCCCCGATTCTCATGGGCCACTCTTTCGGCGGATTGATTGTGCAGGTTCTGCTCGATCGCGGACTTGGGGCGGCAGGAGTGGGCGTCGACGCGGCGGCAACGGCGGGAGTTCTCAACCTCCCGTTTTCACAGCTTCGCGCATCATTCCCGATTCTCGGCAACCCATTCTCGCTCAACCAGGCCGTCGCGCTAACGGCGGACCAATTCAACTACGCCTTCACGAACGAGCTCGATCCGGCCGCCTCGAAGAAGGTCTACGACCGCTATGCGATTCCCGGTGCCGCGCACATTCTCTGGGAGGCTGCCCTCTCCTCACTCAATTCGAATGCGGCATCCAGGGTGAATTACTCCAACACGACCCGAGCACCCCTGCTGTTGATTGCGGGCGGCCAAGATCACACGGTGCCGGCCTCGGTCAATAGGGCCAACCTGCGGAAGTACATCAATAACACGACCGCGGTCACCGACTACAGAGAATTCCCGAATCGCACTCACCACACGGTTGGCCAGGACGGCTGGGAGGAGGTCGCCGACTTTGCGCTTCAATGGGCGAGTCAGCACGCGATCGACCAGGTGACCTACGACGACGTGAGGTCCGCGTTTCCGGCAGAAACCACGTCATCTACGCCCCGCAGTCCAGAGCTGCGTGCGTGAACTTTGATCAATGGCGGAAGCCGGGCGTCTAGGCGGGACTTGTAGTGGCGCCCGGCCACTTGATTGAAACCGCGATCGAGAGTGTGAGCGCGACAGCAATCACGCCCAGTGATACCGCCGTCGGAGCCTCGACCACATCGCCCAACAGCAGCCTCGCGCCGAAGAAGATGAGAATCGCGGCAAGTCCGACCCGAAGAAAGCGGAAGCGCTCGACGACTCCTGCCAGGACGAAGTAAAGCGATCGCAGGCCGAGCATGGCGAAGACGTTGGAAGTGTAAACGAGAAACGGCTCCTGGGTGACGGCGAGCACGGCGGGAACGGAATCGAGTGCGAAGACGATATCGGTGGTCTCGACGATGATCAGCGCCACCAGAAGTGGAGTGGCAACGAGTCGGTTCCCTCGCTCTGCCTGCCGCACCACGAAACTGCCGCCGTGATACTGCGGGGTGATGGGAATGAATCGCGCCACCCAGGAATTGCAGACGGAGCACGCCGCGACCACAAGATCCTGCTCCTTCTTCTTGCCCCAGAGCAACCGCACGGCAGCGAAAATGATGAGCGCAGCGAATGGATACACCACCCAGTGGAACTCGCTGAGCAGGAACAGTCCAGCCGCTATGAGGAGGCCACGCATCACGAGCGCGCCAAGCACGCCCCAGAGGAGCACGCTCCTTTGCAGAGCGGGCGGGATTTTGAGCTCGGAGAAGATCAGAACGAAGACGAAGATGTTGTCTATCGAGAGCGATTGCTCCAGCAGGTACGCCGTGACGAAAGTCAGCGCCGCGGGCTTGCCGAACATAGAGAGCACCCCGACCCCGAAAAGCAGCGAGAGCAGAGCCCAGCCCACGCTCCTCGCCGTCGCGGCCCGAAGGCTGAGCTCATGTTGTTGGCGGCCTGAGCGGGTCAGGAGTCCCAGATCGAAAGCGAGGGCCGAAAGCACCAGCACGCCGAAGAGGGCCCAAGCCCAGAGCCTTACATGCACAGGATTGCCACGGAAAGTCGCGTTTTCACATCTTGGAAGCCGGGCGTACTCATGTTATGGATTCGTGTGATCAGCGCTTTGCCGAAGTTTCACTCTATGGCGATACCAAAGTCGAATGCAAAAAGAGTGTCACGACGGTACTCTACTGAATACCTGAACCGATTTCGAGGCTCATTTTCATGACGGCGCCGATAACCGCGGTTCCAGCACGACCAATACAGAATATCGAGCAGACATTTCCCAAGCTCACGTCCGCCCAGATAGCGCGCATCGCCTCTCACGGGCGCAGGCGGCGAGTCGAGAAAGGCGAAGTCCTGATCGCGGTGGGAAAGGCGATTCCGCTCTTTTTCGTGGTGGTGGAAGGAACCATCGATATCGTTCAGCCGTCGGGACGTACTGAATCGATCGTGAGTGTCTTGAATCCCGGCGATTTCAGTGGAGAGGTCTCGATTCTTGCTGGCCGCCGATCGCTTACAACCCTCCGCGTCGGAGAGCCGGGTGAAGTGGTCGAGCTGGATCGCGATGCGTTGCTCCAGCTCGTCCAGACCGACGCGGAGCTGAGTGAGATCTTCGTGCGGGCTTTTCTCCTCCGCCGAGTCGCACTGATCGCCGAAGGGTTTGGGGACGTCATCCTGGTGGGATCCAACCATTCTTCGGACACTCTGCGCATCAAGGAATTCCTGACGCGCAACACATATCCGTACTCCGCGATCGACCCGGACAGCGATCGTGACATTCAGGACCTGCTGGATCATTTCCAGTTTGCGATTTCCGACACCCCCGTTCTGATCTGTCGCGGCAAGACAGTCCTCCGCAATCCGACCAATCACGAAATCGCCGACTGCCTCGGATTCAATGAGTCGGTCGACCAGACGCAGAAGCGCGACGTGGTGGTAGTCGGCGCCGGTCCGGCGGGTCTGGCGGCGGCGGTCTATGCAGCATCGGAAGGACTCGACGTTCTCGTCCTCGAATCCAACGCCCCGGGCGGACAGGCAGGGACAAGCTCGCGAATCGAGAATTACCTGGGCTTTCCGTCGGGAATTTCCGGCGCGGAGCTTACGGCGCGTGCCTACACGCAGGCACAGAAGTTCGGTGCCGACATGTTGATCGCGGAGGGAGCGGCACGCATCAACTGTTCGCACAACAAGTCCTACACCATTCAGATCGCGAGCGGCGATCGCATCATGGCACGGACGGTCGTCATCGCCACTGGCGCGAACTATCGAAAGCTGCCTCTCGATAAGATGGCACGCTTCGAAGGAGTCGGCGTTTACTACGGCGCTACGCGCATCGAATCGCAGCTCTGTGAGGGCGAGGAGGTGATCGTGGTTGGCGGGGGCAACTCCGCTGGACAGGCCGCCGTCTATCTATCGCAAACAGCCCGGAGAGTGCACGTGCTTATTCGCGGACGCGCGTTGGCGGAAACGATGTCGCGGTATCTGATCCGACGCATCGAAGAGAGTCCGCAGATTTCGCTTCGCACCTGTACGGAAATCATCGCGGTAGAGGGAGACGATCATCTGGAACGGGTATCCTGGGCCACCGATGGAGGGCCAGTCGAGTCTCATAGCATCCGCCATGTTTTCGTCATGACCGGAGCCGAGCCATGTACGAAATGGCTGGAAGGCTGTGTGACTATGGATTCGAGAGGATTCATAAAAACGGGGCCGGATCTGTCGCGGGATGACCTCCAAGCCGCGCAGTGGCCACTCTCACGACAGCCTTACCTCCTCGAAACGAGCAAACCCGGAGTGTTCGCCGTCGGTGATGTCCGGGCTGGAAACGTCAAACGCGTCGCGTCAGCGGTTGGCGAGGGATCGATCGCGGTTTCCTTCGTTCACCAGGCACTTCAGGACTGACCATGGCTCCATTCTCTCGGGGCTTCCGCGGACATCGACCAGACGCGGCCGCGGCCGGACGACTTCCTCCCGGCCAGTACGAGACGCGCGATTTCCCGGTACTTTCAGCCGGACCGACTCCACACACGCCGCTCGCCAATTGGAGTTTTACGATGCAGGGCGCGGACGGTAAGACGGCCCGCTGGAGCTGGGAAGAGTTTACCGCGCTGCCGCATCAGACGACCACGAACGACATCCACTGCGTCACCAAGTGGTCCAAGTTCGGGACGACGTGGGAGGGCATCTCCATCGACACACTTCTCGCGGAAGCCGCAGCGAAAGGTATCAAGCCATCACCGTACGTTATGGCGCGGAGCGATGGCGGCTACACTACCAATGTGCCGCTCGCCGACCTGACGAACGGAAAAGCGTGGATCGCGTTCATGTACGATGGCAAGCCGCTTCCCGCGGAACATGGCGGCCCGGCACGCTTGCTCGTCCCGCATCTCTACTTCTGGAAGAGCGCCAAGTGGGTGCGCGAGCTCCGTCTCATGGAGAATGATGCGCCAGGATTCTGGGAATCACTGGGTTACCACAACTACGGTGATCCATGGCGCGAGCAGCGCTACGCCGGCGACGAGTGAGCGCCGATGCCGCCGCGCCTCGAATTACCTGGCGGCTCGCGACCGTGATCGACGTCGTGCCTGAGACACCAAGAACGCGAACGCTCGTGCTAGATGTGCCGGCGTGGCCGGGCCATCGCGCGGGACAACACGTCGACGTGCGACTAACGGCAGAAGATGGCTATCAGGCCGAGCGGAGCTACTCGATCGCGTCGCCCCCAGAAGACGCTCGGCTGTCACTCACCGTCGAGGAACTGACTGATGGCGAAGTTTCCCAGTATCTCTCCGAGGTTCTTCGTTCCGGAGACACGCTGGAGCTGCGCGGTCCGATCGGCGGATACTTTGTTTGGGATATCCCTGTGGGTGGGCCGCTCTTGCTGGTCGGCGGAGGATCAGGGATTGTGCCGTTGATGGCGATGGTCCGTCACCGCAACGCAGCGCTTGCCACGGATATGGATGCGCGCCATCGACTACCCGCGCGATTGCTTTATTCGTCGCGCCGCTGGGACGAGGTGATCTATCGCGATGAGCTCGCGCGACTCGTGGAAAAGGATCCAACGCTCGAGGTAATGCACACGCTTACACGCGAGCTGCCCGAGGGCTGGACCGGGTTCACTCGCAGAATCGATCGCGCGATGCTGGAGATGGTCGCGTGGCCGCCCAGCGAACAGCCGCGAGTATTTATCTGTGGACCGACACCTCTGGTCGAATCGGTTGCTACGACGCTGGTCGAGCTCGGACACAATCCCGCTTTGGTCAAGACGGAGCGGTTCGGACCCACCGGTGGTTCTGTCTAGGCCACCACTGCATTCTTATTCGTGGAATGAAAAGGAGCGTAAAATGAGCTTTGTTTCGGGAGAATCGCCTGAGTCAGGCGGCCGTGAACGCGTCGGCGACGCGCGTCGAGTCGATGGAAACGCGGCCGGTGGAATGTTCAGCGAGATTTTCGTCCCGGATCTCACCACCGCGCGCGCAAAGTGCGCTGGCTGCGGCGCCGAGGGCATGATTGGGTCGCTGCCCGTCTACGCCCACGGGATGGGAACGGTCGTGCGTTGCCCGAAGTGCGATCGTGTCGTACTGAGAGTTGCGCGTACTCCCCAGCACGTTTGGCTCGACGCGACGGGCGCTACGTGCATCGTTATTTCCCGCGGCACCTGAGGTGATTCATCATGTTTCCTGACGCACCGTGCGAACACATCAAGTCCATCGACAAGGTCAAGCTTCCGAAAAAGCGGGAGTGCGAAGAATGCGTCAAGATCGGCGCGCGCTGGGTGCATCTCCGCACCTGCCAGCAGTGTTGGAAGACGCTCTGCTGCGACGACTCACCCAACAAGCACGCATCTAAGCACGCGAAAGCGAGTGGTCATCCGGTAATTGCCTCGGGAGAGCCGGGTGAGCGTTGGCTGTTCTGCTATCCGGACGACGCGTTCTTCGAATACTGAGCGTGGAGGGTCTTTAGGTCGCCCTAATCATCCCGGGGTGCGCTAACAGATCAAGATAAAACGGAGCGCGATCGGACTGGCCTTGACGTCTCCAAACCCCGACCATAAGGTGACAGCCGCTCCATCTGGCCAAACAGTCCTGTTCCGGAGGTCCGCATGCGCATTTCTCTCCCTTTAGCTCTCGCTGCCACGTTTGCTGTGGTGGCGTGCTCCGACAATCCCGTCGACCCAACTCGAGCTCCGTTGTCGGCCAAGCTCAGTCAATCGGTGACCGGCCAGCTCACATTGGGTGATCGGACGGTCTTTCGACCGCTATCGCTGGCGAGCGGGCAGTCGGTCGGCGGGTTCTTCACGCCAAAGGCGGAGAATCCCGCCGGAACCGAGAAATTCTCCCAGCCCGACATCCACTATTGGGGCGGAAGTCTGATCGTGAGTCAGCGGCTCGCCGCAATCTATTATTCGAAGACCGCAATTTTCGCGAATGGTCCCAGGCCAGGATCCACCGGCAGCGGCAGCAGCGACCAATCACTGGTCGGGTATTTCCTGAACCACATTGGCGGATCGTCGTACTGGAACATCAATACCACGTACTATCAGCAGGTTGGTAAAGACAAGCAATTCGTCAACAACACGATGGATTACACGTCGTTCTGGGCAGCGAACAAAAACGCGCCGAGGTCGGGCGATGTCGTCACCGGCAACGACATGGTCAACCTGGTCGAGGCCGGCTTCGCCGCCGGCACGCTCACCTACGATCCAAGCACACTCTACATGATCTTCACCGGCCCCGGAGTGAACCTGGGCGGCGGCTTCGATCCCAATCATCTGCAGTACTGCGCCTTCCACTCGGCGTACATCCGCAACAACGGTCAGATCGTGCAGGTTTCGGCGATGCCGTACGACGCGGACTTTACTCCCGCTCATCCATCGAACGATGGATTCCTTTGCGTGCTGCAGGACGGCGGAGCGAATGGCGATATTGGAGCCGACGCGGCCGTGAGCGCCGTGGCGCATGAGACCGAAGAAACCGCGACCGATCCCTACATCAACGGATTCCTTGGCTGGTTCGACTCACACGGTGAAGAAAACGCTGACAAGTGCGCGTACACCTATGGCGGGGTCTCCAACAATGGGCTTGGCTTCTGGAACATCACCATCGGCACGAAGCCATTTCTCGTGCAGCAGAATTGGGCCAACACTACTCCCGAGGGCTGCTTGAAGAGTTATCCCTAACCGCTATTAGCGGCGATACGAAAAGGGCTCCCGGAGTTTTGCGGGAGCCCTTTTTTTCTTGCTGTCCTGCTACGCGAGATCTTCCAGCGGTTTCCCACTCGTCACAACCCGGGCGGCTGCTCGCGGTATCGGGTGTTCAGCAGTCCGCGGCTTGTACACACCGAACTTCCTGAATACCCACTCCCTCCACTCGTCGAGAATCTCGTAGAACGTCGGGATCACGACGAGGGTCAACAGCGTCGATGTAATCACACCGCCAATCACCGCGCGTCCCAGCGGTGCGCGGAACTCGGCGCCTTCGCCGATGCCGAGTGCGACCGGCAGCATACCCGCGATGAGTGCCAGCGTCGTCATCATGATCGGACGCAGACGAATAGCGCCCGCCTGAATCAGCGCTTCGCGCCTCGGCATTCCGTCCTTCTCGCGCGCCCACTTGGCAAAATCGATGAGCAGAATTGCGTTCTTGGCGACGATGCCCATCAACAGAATCACACCGATCAGGCTCATGATGTTGATCGTCGTGCCCGTGATCATGAGCGCCAGCATAACACCGATAAGCGACAGCGGTAGCGAAATCATGATCGCCAGTGGCTCGAGGAACGAGCCGAACTGCATGACGAGAATGAGGTACATCAGCATCACCGCGATGCCGAGCGCCGAGAAGATGCGCCCGAATACTTCGTTCTGGCTGTCGACTTCACCGCCCTGCGTCATGTGCACGCCGGGCGGGAAGGTGATCTTGGCAATCCGCGCGTTGATGTCCTTCATCACTTCGGTCAGCGGACGATTGGAAGTGTTCGCCTGAACGGTCACGACGAGATCGCCATTCAAGTGGGTGATCTGCGCCGGCCCAAGTCCCTGCGTAACTGTAGCGATCTGGCCCAGAGGCAACGTTCTCGGTTGACCATCGGGTCCGGTCACTACGAGGGGAAGTTGCTCGAGGTCCGCGGCACGCTGCCTCGATTCCGGAGCGAGGCGCACGTTGACCTCACGCGTCTCGTCGGTCGGATCGACCCAGTCGCCGGCTTTGATTCCGGCGAATGCAGGACGGAGTGCTTGAGCCACCTGACCTACGGTGACTCCGAGCGTACCAGCCAGTCCGCGATTGAGCTCGACGTTGAGCTCCGGCTTCTGACCTTTGGTCGATAGTCCGACGTCCACGGCGCCCTTTACCTGTTTCGCCTGCTCGGCGATCGCTTCAGCGGTCGTCGCCAGTTCCTGCGACGTGCCACCGCGCAATTCGATCTGGATCTGCTTCTGCGCTCCCTGAAAATCATTGGTGAACACGGACATCGTCGCGCCGCCGATGTGCCCGACTTCCTGGCGCAGCTGACGGCCGAACTCTTCGGCACCGACGCTGCGATCAGCTTTGGGTACGAGCCGCACGTAAATATTTCCGACGTTAACGTCGCCGGTGCTTCCACCGAGCGTCGTAAAGGTGAAAGTGACTTCTTTATGCAGGCGCGCCATTCGAGCCGCTTCTTCAGCCTTGATCCTCGTATAGGCGAGATTCGATCCGGGAGGCGTCTCGATAGCGACGTTGACCTCCGACTGATCCTCGGCACCGAAGAAGCTCGCACCGACTAGCCCAACCGCTGGCAGCGCGAGTGCGATAATGAACGAAGCCAGCGCGAGCAGAACCACTGCCACCCGATGATCGAGCGCCCAGGCAATCAGCCCCTTGTAGCGCTGCGCCATCCGGTTGAACCAGTGATTGAACTTCTCGAGCGTGCGCGCGATCGGATTGCGATGCTCGCCCGCCTCAACCTGCGGATCGGCCCAGTAAGCCGACAACATGGGGTCGAGTGAGAACGATACGAACAGCGACACAAGCACCGAGGCAGCGATGGTGAGAGCGAATGGCTTGAACCACTGTCCCGCTACTCCATACATGAACGCCACCGGAACGAAGACCGCGACGATCGAGAACGTCGTGGCAGCGACGGCAAGACCTATTTCGTCTGTGCCCTCGTGCGACGCCGTCATGTGATCCTTACCCATCTCGATGTGACGCACGATGTTCTCGCGCACCACGATAGCGTCGTCGATCAGAATTCCTATGGCAAGCGACAGCCCCAACAGTGACATCGTGTTGAGCGTGAATCCGAACGCCCACACTGCTATGAACGACGCCATCACCGACACTGGCAGCGCCAGACCTGTGATGACGGTCGACCGCCATGAATTGAGGAACACGAACACTACGAGCACCGTGAGGAGCGCGCCGATGAGCAGCGCCTCTTCGACGTTGGTCACCGATGCTTTGACGCGGAGACCGGAATCCTTCACGACGTCGATCTTCACGCCTGCCGGAAGAGTCTTCTGGATCTCAGCCACCTTTGCGCGAACCTTCGAGCTCACATCGGTCGTGCTGTAGCCCTTCGCCTTCACGATGTTGATGCCGACCGCCTCATTCCCGTTGTAGAGGGCGAGCGAGCGCTGCTCCTGCGTGCCGTCGATCGCGTCGGCGACTTGACCGAGTCGCACGATCTGACCATTTCGCTCGGCGACCACGAGGTTCATGAAATCCTGCGGCCCCTCGAGACGCCCCTGCAGACGAATCGTTCGCTCGTCCAGATTTCCGTTGAGCCGTCCAACCGGCGCGGCAAGATTCTGCGCTTCCAGCGCGCCCACGACCTGACCGACGCTGATGCCCGCCGCCTGAAGCGACTGGGGCCGTAGTTGGATCGTCATCTCGCGCTTCACACCGCCGACCAGCTGCACCTGGGCGATGCCCGGAATTCCTCTCAGCTTGCTGGTGATGTCAGGATCGGCGAGTCGCGTGAGCTGCGCCGGAGTCAGTGCCGGCGAAGCGATCGTCATCGACACGATCGGCTGGTCCGACGGATCGAATCGCTGTAGGACCGGCTCTTTCATCTCGACCGGAAGGTCGGAGCGGATTCCGGAGATGGCGTCGCGAATGTCCTGCGAGCCTATCTGAGGATCCTTCTCGAACAGAAAGAGCGTGATGATCTGAGCGTATCCATCGCCGGCGGTGCCGTAGATCTTGTCGACGCCGGAGATGCCCTTGATCGCGTCCTCGACCGGCTTCAGAATCTCGCGCTCGACGCCTTCCGGTGATGCGCCCGGATAAGGAATGAACGTCAGCACGACAGGCTGCTGAATGTCGGGGAACTCGTCGGTCTGCAGGCGCCAAAGCGCGAACAATCCGAATACGACCAGCGCCACCATCGTTACGACGGTGATCATCGGCCGCTTGATCGCAAAATCTGAAATAATCATAGAATCAGTTCCCTCTCACGCTATTTACCGCCGTGCTTGCCGTAGGCGCCGAGATCTTTATGGGAGTTCCAGGAGTTATTCCCATGGCCGCGCCCATCAGCAACGTGTCGCCCGGCTGAATGCCCGACAACACCTCGATCGTCTCAGACGTCTTGTCCGTGAGGCCGATCTTTACAGGGACTTTCTCGGCCTTTCCCTGCCTCACCCGTACCACCGATGGAATCGATCCACGCACGTCGACCGCCGATTGCGGAACGACCAGGCCCAGCTTCGTTGCGGTAGACATCCGGCCGTTCGCGAACAGGCCGCCGACGAGCGCACGACCTTCATTGGGAATCGAGACGTAAATGCGGACCTGGCGTGTCGTCGGATCAGCAGTTGGGTTGATGCGAGTAATGCGTCCCACAAATTGCCGGCCCGGGTATCCGCTGACGGTAAAGTCGACCGGCACACCGATACGGATCGATGCTAGCTGCTCGGCCGGTACCGATGCTTCGAGTCTCATACTCGATGGGTCGACGACCGTGAACAGTGCCGTACCCGGCTGGACAACATCGCCGGACGAAACGGGGCGCTCGCTCACGATTCCGTTGAAGGGCGACGTGACCGTCGTGCTGCGATAAGCCTTCTCGGCGCTCGCCAGCCTTGAGTTCGCATCTTCGAGAGCTGCCTGCGCGGCAATCGACGCCCGGCGCGACTGGTCGATGTCCCGTTCGGCGATCGCCCCGGCGGCGAGGAGCTTTTCGTTACGGGCAAGATCCCTCGCCGCGACGTCCGCCGCATTGCGGGCAGAAACGAGGCCGGCGCGAGCCGAATTGTATGCGTCTTGAATTCCGCTCGCATCAATTCGCGCCAGCACGGTGCCAGCGTTCACGACCTGACCCTGATCGGCGTACGTCTGGAGGACGCTGCCGGTGACCTGCGCGCGCAGCACGGCTTCGCGGTCAGGCTCGAGCGTTCCCGATATCGATGGGCCGGTCATGATTGATCCGTTGGCGGCAACCGCGATGTTCTCGGGCCCCACGATCATCGTCTCCGTCTTCGTCGTCTCGGACGCGGACGCCTTGTCACCCTTGCTGCAGGCGTTGACGACGGTGAGCGCGGAAAGACTCAGCAGAACAGCGGCACTGGTTTTCAAAATTGTTCTATCTCGCTTCATATATGGTCTCGTCTGAATTGCTTACTGTGGTGGAATGCCGGTGGTTTGCTGTCCCTGCGTCTGCTGTTGCGCGGCCTGCGCCGGCTGACTGGCTTGCTGCTGCGTCTGCTGTGTACCAGTCGATTGAGTCTGTGCCGACGCGGAGCCTGTGGTCTGCAGCGGAAGGTCTGGCAACAGCGCCAGCTTCACGCGAGCGACCTGAAGATTTCTCGCCGCCAGTGCCCGATTCGTCACGGCCTGCTCGAGCAGGATTCTCGCGTCGTTCAACTCGATCTGCGTCGAGATTCCGTTCTTGTAGCGAACCTCGGCGATCGCGTATGCGCGTGCCGCCTGCTCCGCCGTGCCCTGACTTGCCTGCCAAGCCGAACGAGCTTGCAGGAGATTGTTTATCGTCACCCGGGAATCGAGCGCGGCGAATTCGCGCACCTGATCGTAGCGCGCCTGCGCTTCACGCAGGTTGGCTTCCGCCACCAGCTGATCGCCTTTGATGCGGCCACCCGTAAAGAGCGGAACCTGCGATGCAACGCCGATCGTCCAGTTCGTCCGGAAATCTCCCGATTGGGGAAATGAGCCCAACGGAAACGCGACTTTGCCGTATGCCGAAGTCAGCGAAAGCGTGGGATATCGCTGCCCCTTTGCGACTTTGAGCAGCCCGCGTTGGGCATCGATCGCCTCGGCCGCCTGACGGACTGTTGCGCGATCGATTGCCGCGGTGTCGCTGGGCACGCCGATGCTGGCGAGCGCGGCGTTCGTCGCGGAAGAATCATCGACGGCTGTGGTCAGGTCGACCGCGGAATCCAGCGGAATATTCATGAGCTGTTTGAGCCGCAGGTATGCGACCTCGCGATCGCTCTGCCGTTGGATCACGATCGGGCGCTGATTGGCGCTCGAAACCTGAGCACGCAACAGATCGAACTCAGACACGTTCCCAACGTTACGCGCGAGCTGAGTCTGTTTCAGCACATTCTCGGTCTGAACGGCGGACGACTCCGCGAGCGCGACCAGTCTGTCGGCAAGCGCCGCATCGAAATAAGCCTGCGTCACATCCAGCCGAAGTTGCGCCTGCTGCGCGGTCAGCTCGATGTCAGCCGACCGGCGGCCGGCGTCAGCGACATTGTTTTGCGCATTGATGCGTCCACCCGCGAAGAGACTCTGCGAGAAGGAAAGGCCAAGGTTGTACTGGTTCTTGGCGCCGAATCCGAGGCTGCCGAACGATGAAAACGGATTCCCGCCGAGGGCGCAGCGAGATGCGTCCTCGAGACCGGCGAGGCGAGCGTCTGTGGTCCCGGTTGGGCCAATGAGATATTGGTCGCAGGGAGCCGGCGGTGGCACGGGCTTGGTAGTGTCCGGTGCTGGCCCGGCGGCGACAGAAAACTGCGACGCCAGGGTGCGAGTGTAAGCAGCAGATCCCGAAAGCTGCGGCAGGCGCTGGCTACGCGCCTGGTACTGTTGACCCTGTGCCCGCTGTACTCCGGCGCGCGCGATTCTCACGGCCTCGCTCTGTGCCTCGGCGATGCGAACCGCTTCGTCGAGCGAGATCGTACGACGTGTACCGGTCGTATGGACCGTGGGCAAGGTGGGAGTTGCCTGTGCGTGGGCGATTGTCGGCGACAATAAACTCCAGCCCGCCAACACTGTCACGCCAAGAGACAATTTTTGGAATCTGCCGAGCCCGGGGGCGCGGACGAGGGGTTTTCTGGAAGACACTGTTCAGGATGAGAGTTGTTTCGATCGTTTGGTCTGCTTATGCGTCGTTTTGGGTGACCCGTTTTCGACACCCAATGCACGGAGTAGCAGCTGCGTATACTGTTGCGCGGCCTTGGCTTCCGGTTGTGGGAAGACTTCCGGCATCATTTCTCGGCCCATCGCATCGGAAAAGATCGCTCCCATGAGCATCGCGGCTGCCGTCTTTGGCTCGAACTTTCCGCTAGCCATTCCCTTCCGTTTGAGTGCAGTGAGGTAAAGACAAAGCTCGTTCGAGGCCCGTTTTGGTACCTTGCCCGCGAATTCGCACATGTCAGGTCGCTCTTCCATCTCACTCATCGACTTACGTATGATCGGGCTCCGAAGTCTCAAATGCTTGAGAAACGATTCGCTCCACTCGGTCAGCTCGAGCTCCGGATCCACTGGTGTATCGGGCAGGGCCGCGAAGGTGGCAGATTCTCCGAGGTGGACCATTGCTTCACGGATCAGCGCTTCCTTTGACCCGAATTGACGGAAGAGCGTGATCTCGTTTACGCCCGCGGCATCGGCGATGCGACGGGTAGTGGAGCCGCGGAAGCCATGCTGGGCGAAGACTCCGGCTGCGGCGGTAAGTATTGCATCACGATGGTTCATGGCGCGGAAGCTACGGGGCCGGGTCGGGTAATGCAAGTAGTTACTTACTTACACACGCGTTTCTACGATTCGGTCCAAGGAGCAATCATTGGCGACTACTGCTGAGCTGAAAACGGCGTTCGATGCGGCGATTGCGCAGACGCGGAAGAGTTTCAAAGCCGGGATGAAGACCATCGCCGGAGAGTCGGCGGCCGCGCACCTCGAGAAGCTGCAACAGGAGCTGACACTCGAGCGGGCCCGAGCGCTGGAGCGTGGCGGAGTCGACCGGGAATGGTTTCAGAAAACCGTTCGCGACCTGATCGAGTGGGCCCCTGAGACCGAGCTGTCACTCGTTGCCGCGCTCGGACGCATCGCCCGCGCCGCGCCTACCGCGCCATCTTAAGTCGTGGCGTCGATTCCCTCGTGGTATTTTCCCCGCACGCAGAACACGTTCAAAATGCTCGACCGGTCATCATATCCCCTTGGTGCGCGCTAGGACCTCCTGATCGCTTCCTCATCCTTCGATAGTCGCCGTTTGCTCAGAACGGCAGCCGTCATTGTCTTTCTTGCCGTCTGCGCGGGAGTCGCGGGCGGCGCGACGCGAGTGTTGCTGCACGCCACACTTCTCCGCTCGTCACCGGTGGCGAACAGCCATCTCGCAAAGCCTCCCGAGAGCATTCGCCTCGTCTTCAGCGAACGGATCGTCCCCCAACTGAGTCAGATCACGCTCGGTCGACCTGACGGCGGGGCCACACAGCTTCAGGTCGGAACGGACGCGCACGATGTGCATACACTCGTCGGAACTGTGGTTGGGAGCTTGCCGAGCGGGCGTTACAAGATCTCGTGGCATGCGGTGTCGGCAGATGGTCACCCGGTCGGTGGGACATTCGGCTTCTCGATTGAAGCGCAAAACGATAGTTCGCGATTGCCCACTGTAGCGTCACCGCCGACTGTTACAGCGGCGCCTTTGCGCGACTCGACAGCGGCCGATTCCGTATCACCGCAGTCACCCCTGACCCCAACAACCGATGCGGAAGGAGTGCCGATTTTCGCTGCGCTGTTCCGCGGACTGGGACTCGGCGCACTGATGGCTGGAGTGGGGGTTCTCTTTTTTGGCGTGAGCTCGGGCGAGCGCCGTAATCTCGCGCCGCAAAAGTTCATCGTGAGCGCGATCGGGATCGGGGCGATTCTGCTCGTCGCGCATCTGATCGCGTGGCTCGGGCATCTCTCTGCCGGTAAGGGCCTGAGCAGTGATTTCGTCGGATCCGTGCTGGGAACGATGGTCGGGCGGGCCGAGTTGCTTCGAACAATTCTCGCGCTGCTCACACTCTGGGCTGTCGCGCTCACGCGGCGCCATAAACCGGCGCTCGTTCTGGGAGCGGCGTGTCTCATCGTGAGCGGCGCGATCGGCCATCCCGCCGCAATCGATCCCTACTGGACGATCCCGGGGAAAATGTTGCACCTGCTCGCCGGGTCGGTATGGATTGGTGGCTTGGCGTGGCTGGTTTGGCTTTCGCGCTGCGATGAAGCCGCGTGCCGAATCGAAGCCGGGCGCGTTTCGTCGGTCGCGCTCATCGCGGTTATCGTGATCGCTCTCTCGGGACTGTTGCAGACATTTTTCTTTCTCAACACTCCCGGCGACCTGATCGCTTCCACTTACGGACGCCTGGTGATCGCGAAGATGACCGGTCTCGCGATCCTCATTGGATTCGGAGCCTACAACCGATACGCGCTCCTTCCCCGGCTGGACACGGCTGATGGCACCAGAGATTTGTCGCGCTCGGTAAAGATGGAGATCGCAGTTCTGGTGACGATAATTCTGATCGGTGGCTTTCTCGCGTACGAGCCGACACCGCCGCGTCCAACTCAGATCGGCCAGGGTGGCGGCGCGCGAACAGATAAAACCAACTGAAGACGACCTGCCAGGGGCTATCAGAAGCGCAGTTGATGGCTTCGGGCGCATAATCCTCGAGCCCATCTCGTTAATCACCTTCTCGCTTGACTTATCATCTTCTCGGTTGACCCACCAAGATTTCTTGATATATTAGAGATCATGGCGATATCGACGCATCACACGACCGAGCGCGCGATCGAGCTCTTCCACGCGCTCTCCGACGAGACCAGACTCGAGATCATCGAGCTGCTCCGCAAAGGAGAGCGGTGCGTGTGCGAGCTGACCGACACGCTCGATGCGGCGCAGTCCCGCTTGTCCTTCCATCTTCGCGTTCTCAAGGACGCGGGAGTCGTCCGCGACCGGAAGGATGGCCGGTGGGTTCACTACGAGCTGGTCCCCGATGCCTTCGAAGAAGTCGAGACCATCGTATCCGCAATGAAGCCACGCGTGCTCAAGCGCTCCGAATCGTGCTGTGCCTGATTTTTATTTCACCTATACATCAACAAATTTTGTTGGAGACTGAATGACGGCGCCCGACTCTGCTCTGAAATCCAGTGTAAAGGAGAAGTACGGCCAGGCCGCGCTCCGTGTCAGCGAAGGTGCGACGGACGCATCCTGCTGTGGCTCGAGTGCTTGCTGCGGCGCAACAACCGAGGCGTGGGATCCAATTACCTCAGATCTCTACGACGAGAAGCAGAAGGCGGGAATCCCGGTCGAGGCGGTACTTGCATCACTCGGCTGCGGCAACCCCACCGCTCTTGCCGTGCTCAATGAGGGCGATATCGTCCTCGACCTCGGCTCCGGAGGCGGGATTGATGTGCTTCTCTCAGCCAAACGCGTCGGTCCGACGGGAAAGGCCTATGGACTGGACATGACGGACGAGATGCTGGCGCTCGCCAACGAGAACAAGCGTCGTGCTGGTGCGACGAATGTCGAATTCCTCAAGGGCGAGATCGAGCAGATTCCGCTGCCCGACGCATCGGTTGACGTCATCATTTCCAATTGCGTGATCAACCTCTCCGCTGACAAGCGTAAGGTGCTGAAAGAGGCTTTTCGGGTACTCAAGCCGGGCGGGAGATTTGCCGTGTCGGATGTCATCGTGCGCGGCGATGTTCCGGCCGCCGTGAAGTCGAACATGGAGCTTTGGATCGGGTGCGTCGCTGGTGCGCTGGAAGAGCAGGAGTTCCTTGACCTGCTAGGACAAGTCGGGTTCAAAAAGGCGTCGATTGAGCCAACGCGAGTCTACCAAGCCGTGGATGCCGCCGCGTTTCTGAGTGGAAGTGGTCTCGACTCCGATGAATTCGCTTCACAGATCGATGGACGGTTCATGAGCGCTTTCGTTCGCGCGACTAAACCGGTAGCTGGATGCTGTGGTCCCGATTCTTGCGGTCCTGACTGCTGCGGTGAAGAGTGTCTTTGATTTCGAGAGGCGCGTGCGGGAGAGCGTGAGCGCGGCGCAGCGGAGGGGATGATGCGAATCAGAAATGCGACCAATGCGGATTTGCCCGCCGTCGAGAAGCTGCTCTCGGCGAGCGATCTTCCCATTGATGGAGTGCGGGACAACTTCTCGAGCTTCCTTGTTGCCGAGAACGATGGAAAAATCGCGGGAGCGATCGGTCTCGAGGAGTTCGGCGCAGTCGCTTTACTTCGCTCGGTAGTAGTTTCGCCTGAGCATCGTGGAAGCGGGATCGGTCGTCGGCTTGTCGAGCGCCTGTTGGAAGGCGCCGAGGTGGCAGGAATCGAGGAGCTTTATCTTCTGACGACGACCGCCGAGAAGTATTTCCCGCGCTTCGGTTTCACGCACACGACG
>Ga0193724_1000129_pt1 | contig 18378 bp, 16 predicted proteins | sample H2a1metaG_FD_146005 | JGI IMG/M metagenome (GOLD analysis project Ga0193724, IMG submission 146005) | Soil microbial communities from a riparian zone of the East river system, Colorado, United States - H2a1 | ecosystem: Environmental > Terrestrial > Soil > Riparian zone | place: USA: East River... | reverse complement strand
CTGCAACAGCCCGGCGGCCGCAGGACCATTCTTGGCAATCTAGCATGGGCGTTTGGTTACAATTTCGTCGCGATCGGTCTGGCGGCCGCCGGGCTGTTGCAGCCGGTGCTGGCGGCGGCGGTGATGGCCGGCTCGAGTCTGCTGGTGGTGCTGAATTCGCTACGGCTCGGGCGCTTGCCCGATCCGTCGGCGGAAGGCCTGCGGGAAAACGCGCCGACCGATCTCGAACGGGCGATCACGGCCCCGGGAATGATCGCGGTGCCGGCAGCGCGCTGAGCAAGGCTTTTGGTCGCTTCTTAACCAAACAGCTCTTTCGTAAACGTCTCGTACCAGTCGACCGCCTCGCGCGCGACGCCGCGACGGGTCTCGGCGCTATCGCTGATGCGACTGATATTGACATGGACGGCCTTGATCCGGCCAGCGACGGGTTCGAATTGGGAAGCATTGCGCCAGGCGTCGTCGGCGGTCAGATGCACATAACAGGTATTGGTCAGACGCGGCGTCGCCGCCTCTTTGCCCGCAAAAGCCGCGGCGATGGCGACGGCGCAGGCCTTGGCCTGGCTGCTGGCGCCGAACGCCGTTTTCGGCATGTCGCCGCCGATGATGGCGTCTCCGACCACGTGAATGGCTGGCTGCAAACGCGACTCGAAGGTCAGCGGGTCGACGGGACACCATGACGAAGCGTCGGCAAGGCCGGTCTGCCGCGCCAGATCTCCGGCGCGGTGCGCCGGGATGACGTTGACGACCGCGGCCTTGAAGCGGTCTTCCTCCGTGCGCAAGGTGAGCGTACCAGGCTCGACCGCCTTGACACCGCCGGTGAATTGCGCCGGCAGCCATTCGATCATGCCCGGATAATAGCGATTCCAGGCATCCTCGAATAAATCCTGTCCGACAAACGTATTCTTGGCGTCGATCACGATGATCTTCGAACGCGGCTTGTGCTGCTTGAAATAGGCGGCGATCAGCGACACCCGCTCGTATGGCGCCGGCGGGCAGGGGAACGGATCGGGCGGCGCGACCATGACGAACAGCCCGCCATCCGCCATGCTCTCCAATTGCCGCCGCAGCGTCAGCGTCTGTTCGCCGGCCTTCCAGGCATGCGGCATCAAATGCATCGCCGCCGCGTCATAGCCCTCGATCGTGTCTTCGCGGATCGCCGAACCCGCCGCCACGACCAGGCGGTCATAGGAAAGCGTTGCGCCGCCGCCAAGCCGCACCGTTCGGGTGGCCGGATCGATCATGGTCGCAACGTCATGGATCATGGTGACGCCGGGCCGCCGCGCCAGCGCGTCGTAGCTATGCGTCAGCTCCGCAAAGGTTCGCAGCCCGGCAAGATACAGGTTGCTGAAAAAGCAGGTCGTATAGGCGCGCTTCGGCTCGATGATGGTGACGTCGGACACGGCGCCGTCGCTGAGGCAGTTGGCCAATGTGGCGCCGCCGCTTCCGCCGCCGACCACAAGCACCTTGGGCCGACTCTGACTTCGTGCCACATGAGGCGCGAGCAGGGTGAACGCCGCCAGCCGGCCGATTTCGCGCCGCGTCCAGCGCTTGATCAGCGGACGCATCGGCGTCCCTTCGGTTTTGCAACTCCAAGGATTGAACGGACCATCGGACGGGTTTGCCATCTTCAATCGGCCGTAGTTTCAATCGACAAGGAGCGTATGGTTCAGAGCATAGACCGCCCCAAAATCTTCGTTCCAGATGAAATCCAGGCGGCCGCTCGTCGTTACGCGCAGGGAGAACGAAATGAACGGGTTGGCGGCGACCGCCTCGTGCAGATCTGTGCGAAACACCACCTCGCCGTTATAGCGGCAGATGAACTCATTGATGATCTTGCGCGGAATGACCTCGCCGTTGCTGTCGAGACGCAGGCCGGTTTCCATGGGATGCTCGATCAAGGTCTTGATCTCGATCACCTCGCCACGCGTCGCCGAGCGCGGTACCTGCACCCGTGGAGTTGGTGTCGCCATCGCCGTCTCCTCACACCGATCTATTTGCAGCCATTGGTTTCCACCTCGACGAACGTCCGCGCCATCAGCAGCGCGCCGTCGTTCATCTCCGCGATCGCCAGCACATCCTGCTGCTCGGCGAGGCGGATCCGCGTCGATACCACCGGCTCACTGCGCCCCGGCACGAAGTAAAAGGTCGCAACCGGATTGATGGGATTGCGCGGCGCCAGCACCTGAACCTGTCGAACATGATCGGTATCGGTCATTTTGCTGTCGATACGGAGCGTGAACGGCACGATATAGCCATTGGGGAAGTGCGACGGCATCAACAGATGCAGACGCGGCGACAGCGTCACGACCTTTCCGGTCATCCGTCGCGCCTCTTTGACAGCGTCGGCATCGGCCTCGGGTGTGGCGGCCACGGCAACGCCGGCCAAGCCGGCACCGCCGGCAATCGCGGCGGCGAGGATGGTCCGCCGTGTAACCTCCTGCGCCACGGTCGTTTCCGCCATGGCTCTCTCCCCTGGCATTTCCGACGTCAAAAATCCATGTCGCCGCCATGGTGGTCATGGTCGTGGCCGGGCAACTCCGGCGGCGGCGGTTTCGGCAGTTCGGCAACTATGGCTTCGGTCGTCACCAGAAGACCGGCGATCGAGCCGGCGCCTTGCAGGGCGGTGCGCACCACCTTGGCCGGGTCGATGATGCCCTTGTCGATCAGGTCGCCATATTCGGCGGACTGTGCATCGTAGCCGAAGGCATAGGTCGGGTTGGCGAGTATCCGGCCTATCACCAGCGAGCCGTCGAGGCCGGCATTGATCGCGATCTGCCGCGCCGGCGCCGACAGCGCCCGGCGGACGATGTCGATGCCAGTGTTCTGGTCGGCGTTGGCGCCGCGCCGCGGCTTCAATGCTTCGCTGGCGCGCAGCAGGGCGACGCCCCCACCGGGCAGAATGCCTTCTTCGATCGCGGCTCGCGTCGCATGCAGGGCGTCATCGATCCGGTCCTTGCGCTCCTTGACCTCAAGTTCGGTGGCGCCCCCAGCGCGGATCACGGCGACCCCGCCGGCGAGCTTGGCGATGCGCGCCTGCAACTGCTCGCGGTCAAAGTCGGACGTGGTGTCGTTGATCTGGCCCTTGATCCGTTCGGCCCGGGCGGCGATTTCGGCCGGCTTGCCGGCACCCTTGACGATGATGGTGCTGGACTTGTCGATGATGACCTGCTTGGCGCGACCGAGCATCTCCAGCGTCACGTTTTCCAGCTTGATCCCCAGATCCCCGGAAACCGCGGTGCCTCCGGTCAGGATAGCGATGTCCTCGAGCATCGCTTTGCGGCGATCGCCAAAACCCGGCGCCTTCACTGCCGCGAGCTTCAAGCCGCCGCGCATCCGGTTGACCACCAGCGTTGCCAGCGCCTCGCCCTCGACCTCCTCGGCGATGATCAACAGCGGCTCGCCGGTCTTCATCACCGCCTCCAGCAGCGGCAGCAGTTCCTGGAGCGTCGAGAGTTTGTTGTCGCAAATCAGGATGTAGGGCTTTTGCAGCTCGATCCGCATCCTCTGCGAATTGGTGACGAAATAGGGCGACAGATAGCCTCGGTCGAACTGCATGCCCTCGACGACTTCCAACTCGGTCTGCCGCGAGGTCGCCTCCTCGACGGTGACGACACCATTGCGGCCGATTTTCCGCATCGCTTCGGCGAGCATGTCGCCGATCTGACGTTCGCCATTGGCGGAGATGGTGGCGACCTGCGCGATCTCTTCGTTCGCAGTGATCTGCCTGGCGTTCCTCTTCAGATCATCGACCACGACGCGGATCGCGATGTCGATGCCGCGTTTCAGGTCCATCGGATTCAGGCCCGCGGCGACCGCCTTGGCGCCTTCGCGGGCGATCGCCGCCGCCAGCACGATCGCGGTAGTGGTGCCGTCGCCGACGGCGTAGGACGTCTTCGATGCCGCTTCGCGCACCAACTGCGCGCCCATATGCTCGAACTTGTTGTCAAGTTCGATCTCTTTCGCGACTGTCACACCATCCTTGGTAATGCGCGGTGCGCCGAACGTGCGCTCGATCAGGACATTGCGGCCGCGGGGCCCGAGCGTGACATGGACTGCGTCGGCGAGAATGCTGACCCCGCGCAACATCTGATCGCGGGCTTCGAACGAGAATTTGACGTCCTTGGCAGACATCGACTCCCCCGACATTCGGCTTCGACGCATTTTGCCGTCGCCTCGACGGCCACGATTGCGGCACGGGAAGCGCGAATAATTTTCGTTAGGCAAGTGTATCGCCCATCGCCAGAAAGGGCCAGAAGAATGCGGTAAATCGCGCTTTTTTACTTGTCAGATCGCCGGAGCTTTCAGCGTTTATTATGGCAGCGATAAGTAAATCTTAGTGTCAGCCGACGTAATTTATCCGCTGGATGAACCCGCGGCTTCGCTGAAGCTCGGACCAACATGCTTGGAAAACCGGTCGCTTCCCGCGCGGCTAGCTAGCCGTCCTCGTATCGTTGCCATGGTGATGATGGCGCGAAACTGCGCCGGCGACGCTATCTGCAACGAAGCCGATATTTTCGTCCGATCTAGACGATCCCCAGACTGGCTGGGTGGCTGCGGGGACAGGATTTGAACCTGTGACCTTCAGGTTATGAGCCTGACGAATGGTGGGCCGACCGGGTCGCCAACCGGGAGTCTCGCTTACGGACGTGATTGATCATCTCCGTAGGATGCAGCGCGGCCGCGCCGAACAGCTTCTGCTGCCAGTCGGCGCTCGATGTAGTCGTTGATTGATTTGACCGTGATGCGTCGCGATTTACCTTCGGTATAGCTTTCCAGCTCTCCTGTGTTGATAAGTTCGTATAGCTTTCTGCGCGAGACTTCGATCGCTCTCATCGCCTGATTCGGCGACGCTACGAGCGGGGCTTCAAGCGCGATAGACACGGCGTGAGACATATGAGCATCCTGTTGTCCCCGGATGTTTCTGAGCATGCCAGACTGGATTTTCGGCGCAAAGCATTCATGGGACCATGCGCATTTTTCGCATGGCCGGTCGTACGACTTCGCGCTCTTTTCGGTTCACAGCCTCGATTTCATCTTGTAGAGGATCGCGAGTGCAGGATCGGAAAGCGGCACGACGTGGTCCTGGTGCATCTTCATGCGTTCGCCGGGGATCTTCCAAGTCGATAAGGCGCGATCGATCTCGGACCAGCGGGCATCCACCACTTCGTTGGTGCGGCAGGCCGTCAAAATCAGAAAGCGGAGCATCGAAGCTGCGGTGCCGCCTGCTGCGGACAGGTCAGCCACGAACTGCGGTGCTTCGGCGTACAGTAACGCTGGATGATGCCTCTGCCACTGTACGTGTTCTGCGGGCGGCATCTGTTGGCCGCCAAGCTGCGGCCGGCGAATATCGACGCTGCGCCGGCGCGGTGGAGCAGATTGCGCGCATCGTGACGCAGATCCGGGCGCGCTGGCCGCACACGCGGATCCTTCCGCGCGCCGATTCAGGCTTCGCCCGCGAGGCCCTGATGGGATGGTGTGAAGCCAATGCGGTCGACTACATCTTTGGCCTGGCGAGGAACGCCCGCCTCAAGGACACGATTGCAGCCGAGCTCGGCGAAGCCCAACAGGAGAGCCAACAAACCGGCAAGCCGGCCCGCCGCTTCAAGGACTTTACCTGGTCGACGCTCAAGAGCTGGAGCCGCGAGCGGCGCGTCATTGCCAAGGCGGAGTGGACCCGGAGCGAAGAAAACCCGCGCTTTATCGTCACGACGCTGACCAAAGGCGACGGCCGCCATCTCTACGAGGATATCTATTGCGCCCGCGGCGAAATGGAGAATCGGATCAAGGAGTGTCAGATCGACCTTTTTGCCGACCGCACCTCGACCGCCACCATGGCGGCCAACCAGCTTCGCCTGTGGTTTGCCTCGATGGCTTACGTCCTGATCGAGGGTACCCGTCGGCTGGCTCTGCAGGCGACCGATCTCGCCGATGCCACCTGCGGCACCATCCGCCGCAAGCTCTTCAAGATCGGCGCCCTCGTCACCATCAGCGTTCGTCGGATCAAGTTCGCCATAGCCTCCGGCTGTCCATACAAGGCTGTCTTCGCCACGGCGCATCGTGCCCTCGATACCACTTGAGCCGACACCGGCTCGCCAACAGCGCCAATTGGGGGCCGCAAACCGATGCCGCGCGCCCGTCTCCACCCGCAAGCCGTGCAACCTTGGACGCCGAGACTCGCCCCGCGCGAACTCTGCGATCGCAGCGGACCGGAAACACAAAATCAGCCCGAAAACGGCTCCCTGTGGCACAAACCGTTACCTCACGATTGGTGGTGTGAGATATCCGGGCTAGGCCCCGCCTCGGTGTGCTCTGGAGAAACGGCGTGACTGTATGAAAGTCGAGCATTTTCGAATTTGAGTACGTTGGGGACATTGAACCCGCCCTGGATGCGGACGGCGCTATCCTAGAATTTCACCCGCAGAGTCGTTACCAAAGCGTGCGGCAAGTACCCCTCAATCGCTATGGCGCAGGGCCGTTTTGCAAATTTAAAGTCTCAACGAAAGTTCAAGTCAGCGGCGTCTACATCCTCGCGATAAACGGCGAGATTCGGTACGTTGGGGAGCGCTCTAATCTCTCGGCGCGCTTCAATAGTGGGTATGGGAACATCTCGCCAAAAAACTGCTTCAAAGGCGGTCAAGAGACGAATTGCCGCCTCAACAACCTCGTCTATTTGTCAAAATGACCGTTCGCTAGCTGATATTTTGCGTTGTCCTAAAGAAGGGTCGCCAATTCCAGATACCGACAAAACGCGTTCGCTAGCTGCATTTGGCGCGGCGTCCTACACTCCGCCTCGAAAACTCGTGGAGACGCAACAACAACACAGATGCACTTTGCGCGCGAAGTCGCAACATTAAATCGATTGGCGCCGTAGAGAAATTCCATCCCGCAAGGAGCGTCGGCATGACTAGACGTAGTCATCGAGTAGATCACGATCGGAGCTTCCTGACCTTGAAACTTGTCAACTGTTCCGATACGGGCGCCAGGAACTCGAGGGTGGCTCCGCGATCCAGCGGCGTACGCTCTCTGGAGCCTCACTGTGCTGCAATTCGTGGCGCACGATTTGCGGCACGAATACCTTCTCAAACAGGGCAGGTAGAATTTCGACTTGCTCGATCAATACAAGGTAGTTCAGCGGACTGGTATCGGCAACGACGAGCCGCATTGGTCTTCAGAACCCAAGACGCCGAAGGTCATTCCTGTCGTGATCCAGGTCGTCGAGCGTGTACGGGGTGAAGAGGCCATGGGCCTTGAGGAAAGCGTCCAACGCTGGTCGTGTCCCGAAGCCGAGCAAACGACGCAATTCCGCCTGCGTGAGGCGCCCCAGTCGGAACTCTTCGACCGCGAGTGCCTCCAGCACGCGGCGCGGCAAGTCACCCGAAGTTCCAAGGCGGGTCGCGAGATCGTCGGGAATATGAATGGTTATGTCCATGGCCGCATCTTACGCGGTCACCAGCGGGCAGTCAAAAGGCGCAGCGGTCGCGGCCAAAACGGCGCGCGAACGCGTACAACGCGAAACCAACGCGCATCGCATCATAGCGCCACGGCGAAGCAATAGTGCCCAACTTCATCGGCCGTGGCGCGCCAAATTGCCACCATTCAGAATAAAACCGCAAACCCGATCATTATGGGGGCTTGAGATCCTCCAACAGTAAACCGGCTAGAGCTTCTTCGGCAATGGAGAGCCGGTGTCGCTGCATGGCAGCAATCAACTCTTCGTCCCACAATGCTCGGACAGCCGTTCCCGTGAGAGTCTGTCCAAGACCTGTGGCCCAGTCGACGGCGGCCTCATAGTCGGCGGCGCCGAAGCGCCAGGATTGGGCGCCGTGCTCTCGCATGACGTGGTTGCCAATCCGTATTCCCGGCCAATCGAAATCACCATGATAGCAAAGCTGCGCACCTGCTTTCGCCAGTTGCGACAGCAGGCATCGCTGCGCCGCGGCGGGCATGCCGTCGGTGCAGACCAGCGGCGCGCAATCGGGGCCCCAGCGATCGGCGGCGATCGCAACCATGTTGGGATTCTCACAGACATAGACCTTGCGATTCGCTACATCCCACTGCGGCGGCGAACGCAACAGCGACCGCAGCGATGCGTAAACAGGCTCTCCCGGCGATGGATCGCGGCGTTCCGCATCGCGCATGGGCAGGTTCAGAAAGAGCGCCGGGCGCGCCAATTCATTGACGAGCACGCCGGCCTTGGCCCAGACGTCGCGGTCGCGTTCCGCGCCGTTGTCCAGTTCCATCTCGCTGCCTTCCGTGGCCTCGATATCGACGCAATCATGGTTGGCGTCGGTCCCGGCGATCACCTGACGCCAGGCAGCCAGCACCAAGGTCGCCGTCGGCTGGCCGCTGTCGAGCGCGTGCGCGTCGCCCAGCACCTCGGCGGCCAATTGCGAACGCGTGATGCCGCTCGCCGGCAGGCGTTGCAACACCGCTTCGACGCGATGACAGAGCTGCAGCGCCGCCGGCGGGCTCTGCCTGGAAAGACGCTTGAGCAGCCCGATGCCCGCCGGAGCCTGCAGCAATTCAATCAGTTCACGATTGGCGCAGGCGCTCAGCACGTCCGACCACAGCGCTTGTAGCGTGAGGCGCGTCGTGGCTAGATTCGTAATGGGGCCATCGAGCTGCACGAGTGCGTCGCGCAGCGACGTGGCGATGCCGGCGTTCCGGAACGCAGCATCGACGAGGCGAACATCGACTTGCAAGGAATTGGCGTAACGCAGCGGACGGCCGAGCAGCGAAGCCAATGCGGCATGTTCCTCTCTGGTGAGCTTGCCGATACGAAAGGTGTCAACCACGGCGTCGAGCGGGGCGCGTTCGAAGCGCCGACGCAGGCGCTTGCGCAGCACGGCGAAATGGTCGCCGCCAAGCAGGCGTTGCAGACGTGAGTCGGCCGAGGAACTCATGGCGGCGCAAATCTGCGGTCGGGATCATCCTGGCGGATCTTGGCGCGGCCGTCCCAACTCCAGCGCGACACGAACACCGCGTCGATGCCTTCACGCCGCTGCAGCTGGCAGATGGCGACGCCGGGTAGTTCGGCGTAGCAGGCCCATTCACGTTCGCTGGTGATGACGAAGTCGAGATCGAACTCGCGGATCAAACCCATGCAATGCGCCCGTGCGGTATCGTCGATGCCGGCGAAGGCTTCATCGAGCAGCATCAGCCGCGGCGCCAGGGAGGAACTCCCCTGGCTGTAGAAGCTGGCGACCGCGGCGAACAGCGGCACGGTGAGGCCGAGCGCGCGTTCGCCGCTGGAGGCCGGGCCGGACAGCTTACGCCAATGACCGTCCTGCCAGCGCTCGACCCGGAAGCGATGCCAGCGCCGATAGTCCAGCGCGCGGGCGAGCTGCTCGATGAGGCTGCCACCGCCATCCCTGCCGGCGCCCGCATCGGCGAGCTCGCGCTCGGCGGCGATGCGCTGCTGCAGCATGGCGCCGACCACCGCGCGATCCTCCGCCGACCACAGATCCGCATTGGTGTTGAGCAGGCGCTTGCGCGCCGCTTCGAGGCCAACCGGCGCGCCTTCCTCTTCGGCCAGCGGCTGCCACAGCAGACGATAGCGGACCCCGGTGGAGGTCGGGCGGGCGTAGAGTTCGCGGTTGATGGCATCGCGCTGAGTATCGGCCGCCTGCAGCAGCCGCTGCACCTCGGCGGCGATTTCGGCCTGCAGGTGATTCTCCAGCACCGCGCGCTCTTTCGCGGTGAGCAATTCGCCACGCTGGGCGATCTCCTGGGCCAACCGCGCGGCGAGGCGATCTGGGCGCTCGGGCCGATTCTGATAGATGATGTGGGCCACCAGGCCCCAGTCGCTCTGCTCAGCCTGGGCCTGGTGGCCAAGCGCGCTGAGCGCGCGCTGCAGCTCGGTGAGGTCCTCGCCTATCTGCCGTTGCACCCGGGTCCAGGCGTCGTCGTCGTCCTTGAGCTCGGACAATGCCTGTTCGGTGCGGCGCGCCAGGGTCAGCGCGGGATCGATGGTCCAGGGGCTGTCCGGATCGGGCAGTTCGGTCTGCGGCAACGCGGCTGACAGCAGGCCGGTAGCCGCGAAGCGCTGGAATCGCACCACCGCTTCGCTGCGCGCGTCGCTGCGATGCTGGAACGCCGCGTTAGCTGTCGTGGCTTGCTCACCGGCGATCGCGCGGGCTTCGCCGGCGGCAGCCAGCGTCCTGCGCGCCAGTTTCAAGGCCTCATCGCTGGCAAGCACGGCGGCGCCAGCCTCGGCCAGTTGCCGGTGCAGTTCCTCGACCTTGGTCCCGACCGCATCGCGCAGCACCTGGTGCCGGACCGCGGCCTCTTCCGCCTCGATACGGGCCATCGCCAGCTGTTCGGCCTGCCTGACCAGTTCGTCGCGGGCTTCGCTCTCGCGGCGGCGATGCCGCTGCAGATCGGGCAGTGCGACACGAACCTCGCGGATCGCCTGCGCGAGGCCGAGCTGGGCATCGTGGTACTGGTTGAGCGCTGTCTCGACTGCCGGCAATTCCGCTGCTGACGCGGGCAGTCGCAGATCGGCGGCATCGACCGCCAGTCGTTGCCGCACCGTCTGCAGCGCTTGGTCGGCCTCCTGGTGCTGACGGTCGGCCTCGGCCAAGAGCTGACGAGCAGTCTGGACTTCGCGGGCGCTGGCGGCGGCGGCGAGATGGGCGTTGCGTAAAGCCTCGTCGGCCGGCGCCAGCCGCCATTCCTCGGCGGCCAGATCCTGATCAAGGGCAAGTTGCGCGGCCATCGCCCGCACGACTTCGAGCTCGTCGGCGAGTTGCGTCAGGCGCTCGGCGATCTCGGCTAGCCGCCGCGCACGGGCCACGGCGCGGGCGGCATAGCCGATATGGACCGCCGCGGGTTTGGCCCAGGCGCCGGCCAGCGCGGCGAGGCGAAAGCGGCCGTCGGGGGCGACCCAGGCTTCGCTGTCGGCGGGATCGTCGTCGGCGCAGGCGATGCCCGCCAGCACCTGCTCGATCAGCGCGGCCGGCACCGTGCCATCGGCCGGCACATCGGGGTGCAACCATGCGGCCAGCGATTGCGGATGCGGCTGCCGCTGCAGGACCTGGGTGTCGTGCAACAGCACACCTCCGTCGCCGGCCTGCAGCCGGCCGTCGGGCGACACCCACGCATCGAGCAGGCCGGCCGCTTCGAGCGCGGCTTCGAGGCCGGCGCGCTGCGCAGCGGTAACGGTGTCGCGAAAATCCACCAACTGCCAGAGCGGCGCACCCGCGCGCGCGGTTCTTACGGCGGCGTCACGTGTCGCGGGCAATGGCGGCGCGGTATCGATGCCCGCTTCGAGACGGTGGCGTTCGTCGTCGAGGGCGTCGCGCTCGGCCTGCAGGGTCTGACGCTGCCCGTCGAGCGAGACGCGCCGTTGCGCCAGACGCAGGCTGGCCTGCTGTTGCGCCGCCTGCAGGCAATGTCGCGCCGGATTGTCGCCATCCAGCCCGAGCACCCAGTCGGCCAGCGCCGCAAGCGCTGCGACACTGTCGTCGGAGCTGACGTGCAGCTGCTGGATGCTGCCGAAGTGACGCTCCCAGGCCTCGATCAGTTGGCGGCCCTGCTGCTCGACCTCCGTATCGGTCTGCTCGCGGCGTTGCGCCGCCGCCTCGACGGCATCCTGTCGTTGGTCGCGGGCCTGCCGGCATTGCTGCTGCCGGGATTCGGCCGCCGCCAGCTCGGCGTGGCGCTGCCGCAACACCGCGATCTGTTCGCGCCGACCGAGCACCAGGCTGCGAAGCCCGGCGCAGGCCTGGTCGAAAGCCAGTGGCGCCAACGCCGCGAGATCGGCGGCATCGAGAATCGCCAGCGGGCTCTCGCTATGCGAGACGGTCAGGCCTGCGGTTTCGCCGTGAGTGGCGCAGTCGCGACGCAGGCCGGTCATGTGACGTTCGGCTTGCGCCATGCGCTGCGCCGCGTGTTCGGTTTCCTCGGTGCTGCGTCGCAGTCGCCGCCGCGCCTGGTCGACCGCGGTGGTGGCGGCCTCGCGCGCACGTTGCCGCGCCGCGGCGTCTTTCGCGGCGGCGTCCAGCCGATTGGCGTCCTGCATCGTCGGGTCTTCACGCAGGGTGTCGAGCCGAGTGCGCTCACGGGTCAGCGCCAGCTCCGCCGCGTCGTGGGCCTGCTCGGCGCCGGCTTCTGCGATCGTGGAGGTTTCTAGCCGGGCCTGGGCTTCGCCGCGCGCCCGGCTGGCGCTGTCGAACTCGCTCTGGGCCTGGCGTAGCGCGCGGGCCTGCCGCCGGCTCTGGGTGCCGGCATACACGCGGTAGCGCTGATCGAAGCGCTCGACGGCCCGGGCCAGCGCCTGGTATTCCTCGAGTTGGCGGCGATCTTCCTCGAGCTGGCCAAGCGCCTCGGCGACGTCGCCGAGTAATTCAGGGGCCAGCGGCGGCAGAGCTTCGGTGAGCGCATCCGACAGCGCGCTCTCGTCGGGTTTCTTTGACAATTGCGGCTGCCGCAGCTGGATCAGCGTATCTATCAGGGCGTCGTAGCGCCGGGTGCCGAGATGATACAATCGCTCATCCACGGCGCGGCGGTAGCTCGCGGCAGTCTCGAACAGCTGGCCGCGGCCCTGCAGCGCGTCGCGCAACCGTTCCCTGGTCAGCACCACGCGCTGGTCGCTGGTCAACCAGAGATCCTGGTTGATGCGTGCGCCGCTGGCATCTTCCAGCACGAAGAACCAGCTGTCGACCTGCGGACGCGCCGCGACCGCGGAAAGCCCGGCGCCGAGTGTAAGGTAACGCGGCGTGCCGTCGTCGGCGAGGCGGGCGAACTCGATCCAGGCATAGCCGATGCGGCGGTCATAGCTGCTCATCAGCAGATTCCAGGACATCCTCTTGCCGCTGTCGCCGTCGGGCTCGACGCGCGAGGACTTGAGCTGGGCATCGAGCAGGAACGGCAGGGTCAGCGACAGCACTTTGGACTTGCCCGTGCCGTTGTTTCCGCGCAGCAACAGGTGGCCGTCGCGGAACCAGAATTCCTCGCTATCGTAATGGAATAGCTCCACCAGTCCGAGCCGCAGCGGCTGCCAGCGTTGCCGGGTCGGAATCGGCAATGCGGGTCGCTCGGACAGTGCGGCGAATTCAGCCGGGCGCTCGTTCATATCGGACCGAACGGCAGATCGGCGGCGGCACGCGGCCGGCCCCGGGTTTCACGGATTTCGGCCGCGCCGAGCGCGAAGCGGGCGAGCGCCGGGCGCGGGTGGATGGTGTCGGCATCGCGCACGATCAATTGCAGCTTTTCCAGTCGCTCAAGCGCTATCTCGGCTAGTTCGCGTTCGGCGCCGGGTTCACGGGCCGATTTGCGCCAGTATTTGCCATAGCTGTTCTTGCTGTCGCGCAGGAAATCGATCACGTCCTGCCCGCGGATGATCGCGGCGAACAGCCGCGCGTCGCCCGGGATCTCCCGCCGTCGCCGCTGGGCGGTGGCCAGGAATTCGGCGACCAGTAGCGTGGCGTGGGCATCGGTGCCTTCGGCGGGCATCGCCACATCGGTCAGTGCACCGGCCTCGTCGGCCAGAGCCAGGCCTTCGGCGCGTTGCTCGGCGATCAGCCCGGTGGCGTCGCACAGCCGGGCGGCCATCACGCCGCGCTGGTTGATGAAATAGGCCCGGGCCTCCGCATCCAGGCTGTCGATATAGACCACAGGATCGTCGAGCAGCCGGCGTGCCAGCTGGCGGCGCAGCGCAGTGCGTCGGCCCTCGTCGCTGTCAGCCACATGTTCGTCGACCAGGGCATGCAGCCGCTGCTCGAGTGTGACCGGCGCATCTTCCGGCCGGAACGTCGACGGCCCCCGCACCGCAGCCAGCATACCGGCGAGGGCGCGGCGCTGCACGTCGTACAGCGCATCGGCCTGATCGCCTCCGGCATTCACAAAGGCGTCTTCGTCGCCGGCGACCCGCTGCAGCACGCCGAGGTCGAGCAGGGTGCGGCACACCGCCACCAGTTCGCGCCGCTCGTGGACAGCGCCGAGCGTGAAGCCGAAGCCGGCAGCTGCCAGCGACGGTTCGGCGGCAAAATGCAAAAGTCGCTCACCCAGCAGGCGCAGGGTGATCTGCGGCTCGGCGCGTTCCAGCACCGCGCAGGCCAGGCACAGCAGTACGTAACGGCGGCGATCATACTGCGGCAGGCCGCGCATTGTGCTGGCGAGGTCTCCTGGCCTCTTATAAAGCCGGGCACCTTCGTGTTCGATCTGCAGCGGCCAGCCGGTTTCGCGCGCAAAGAAATCGCGCAGCGCGTCGGCCTGGCGGCGGATCGCGGGAAAATCCTCGTGGTCCGGGCTGATCAGCGGCGTCATCAGCAAAGCCCGCACCGCGCTGCGAAATTCCTCGTTCTGGAACCGGCGCTGTTGCTGGCCGATGCTGCGGCTGTCCCTGCTGCTGCCGACAGTGGCCGTCATCTGCTGTCTCGCGTCGGGGTGATGGTGACCAGATGGTCGCGCCCGGCAAACAAGCCGTGCGGCGTCCGGATCGTGGCTTGGCTGTCGGCGGTCAGCGGCGTCAGGCTGATATGCAGCAAGCCGTCGCCGGTCTGCCGTTGTGCGCTGCTGTCCGGTCCAATCTGCTCGGTCAGCACCTCACCGAGCAATCCCAGCAACAGATGGAAGGCATGGACGTCGAGTTCGCCGAGATCGGACAGTCGGGTCGGCTGGCCGGTGGCGAGGCGCAGCCGCGCCGCCTCGATCTGCAGCGATTCTTCGGCGAGTTCCAGCGCCAGCCGCGCGCGGGCTTCGGCGCGATCCCGCACCCGTGCCAGCGCGCCGCGCGGCGCGGCCTCGCCATATTCGCGCAGCCGCGGATGGATCGTCAGCGGCGGCGCGTCGGCCCATCGCGTCGAGGCCGGCAGGTCGGCCTCGGCGTCGGTATTGAGCGAAAAATGCCGTGCCGGATTGAGCGCGAAGGTGGCGCGCGCCAGCCGGTGCGCCTCGCCATCGTCGGCACAGCCCGCGAACCAGCCGCCGAGCACGCGGAAATCCGCGGAGCGGTCGCTGCGGCCGCTGCGGCGCTCGTTGAGCGCGGCGATCGCGCCCAGCAATTGCGGGATCGCTGACCGGGCCCGCGCCCGCAACAGTTCGGCCTGGGAGGGCTCGTGGCCACTGCGGAAAAACCAGCCGCGCAGACCGGTCCAGCGTTCGCGCCAGGCAGTCCGGTACAGCGTCTGGGCGTCGGCGCGATCCTGCGCATCGCCGGGGGCGGCATCGCGCGCTTCGCGCGCGGCGACCTGCTGCAGCAGGGCGTCAATCTTCGGTTCCAGGACGACGATCAGACTGGCGATGGTGTCGGAGCGCCGCACCAAATCGCCCATGAAACGCTCGAGATAGTCGATCAGCCGGCGCTTGTAGCTGGCCACTGCATCCGCCTCGGCCTGCGGCAGCTCGATGCTGCGGGCAACGCCGGCCATGAAGGCCTGGGCGTTTTCGGCCAGGCTCTCGAACACCCGCACCAGGTCGCGCAGCGTCTCGTGGATCTTGGCCACGTCGGCTTCGGGGGCATCGGCCAGCGTCCGCAGCGCCTGCAGCCGGCTGGCGATGTCTTCGAGCGCCACGGTTTGCAGTTCGGCGCGGCGCTGCAGGGTCTGCACGAACAGGGCCAGCGCCGCCTCGACCGCTTCGCCGCCCTGCGAGAGCCGATAGAGAAAGCGTGCGCGGTAGAAATCGCTCAGGCTGGAAACCCGCGCAGTATCGGGCTGAGATTCAAGGTTGCCCCAGGCTGCAAGCTGGGTGAGTGCTGTGCTGACGTCTTCGATGCGGGGCGGAGCGTCAGGCCAGCGGGCTTCGGCAAGCACCTCGTCGGGGCGGAGTTGCAGGCGATATTGTCGTTTGGCCGCGGCGAAGACATCCATGATGCAACGATAGAACGCCGCTTTCTCGGCACTCACATGCCTGAACAGCTCGGCTGAATCGCTGACAACTCGCATCGGCTTCGTCCCGAAGACTTCCCATTATAGGTTACCGGTTCGCACACAAAGTTAATGTATTTGCCAGCCCGTTGCAGCCAAATTGGATTCCGTCCACTGTTTCTGGAATTGTGCGCGGCGGAGATGCACTTTCGCTTCGGTCAGACCCAGTTCTCGGCTCTGATTCCCGGCATGCGGCTGAAGTCGCACATATTATTGGTCACGACGATCAGGCCCTCGCTGCGGGCATGGCCGCCAATCTGCATGTCGTGCGGGCCGCAGGGAGTTCCCGCGCGCTCCAGTTCCGCCCGAACCTGCCCGTAGTGCGCAGCAGCTTTAGCCTCGAACGCCAAGACATCGAGGCGCGCCACAAAATGCTCGATCGCGGTCAGATTATCGGCGCGGCGAGCTGATTTCTCCGCACCATAGTGCAACTCGCCAAGCGTGATGCTGGAGATGCAGAGTTGGTCGGCAAGTGCGTTGAATTTTTCCAGCAGATTCGGCGGATAATTCTTCATCACATAGATGCAGATATTGGTATCGAGCATGTAAGTGAGCATCAGAGCGGCTCGCGCTCCTCGGCCTGCGGCTGCTCACGCACGACCATGAAGTCGTCACTTGCGTGCGGCCCCTTCTGAAACAAGTCGTCCCACCGTTTGCCCTGCGGCACGATCAAGCGGCTGCGGCCAATCTTCAAAATATCCACCTGATGTACTCCCGCTGGGAAGGCAACGGCCTTCGGCAACCGGACGGCTTGGCTGCGATTGCTCGTGAATATCGTGGAAGTTGTCATCGCCTTATCTTCGTGTATATCCAATTGGGATATACATTTAGATGGGCCGCCGCGATTTCGCAAGGGGTGTCGCGCGAAAGGTCCCGGTTGGGCCCAAGGGGCCGCGAATGAGCAAGGGCTCTCCGGGTTACGAGGCATCGGGCACACGTTACAATGCTCCGTCAGCAACCGCCTGACAATCGAGCTTGGCTACTTGTCTTGTAATATCAATAACATACGAGTTCGCGTTTTTGTTCTGAATGGCGCGCCAACAAGATTGAGACGCGATCTCGATGTTTGGTGACGATAAAAAGCGAAGCCCATCACAGTCTCATCAGGACTCGGGACAACGCAGTCGCCGGGTTGGCGGCTTAGATCGCCTCCGACGCGCGTCGCGCGCCATGATGAAATCGGCGGTCGAAGAGACCGGTATCTTCGTTTGTGTGAAGGGTGCACAAACAAAGGCATGCGCAGTTAAGCTCGGCTCTCGACCGAATTTCAGAAAGGATTACGCTGGCTTTCCAAACCCTATCCCGCCCAGAAGCAATCCGGGGATCAACCATCGAAATACGAAAATTTATCTTATATTTAAATAAGATATGGCGGGCCATGAACGACGATGATGAGCACTATGTCTACGCTATATCCCTATGATGGTGCCGACCCGCCGGCGCCGCAGTAGCGCGACAGCCACGTCACGTTGACATGTGCGTCACATGTGCTTATGTTTAGCACATGACCGCGATGATCCAAATTCGTAATGTTCCGGATGCTCTGCACCGTCGGCTCAAATCGCGCGCGGCGCTGGCGGGCATGTCGCTCTCCGATTACCTGCTCAGTGAAATTCGCCAAGTCGCCGAGCGGCCGACGCTCGATGAATTGCGCGCGCGCCTGGAGCGCCGTCCCGGAATGACCCCCTCGGTGTCACTAGTTCAGGCAATCCGCGCTGAACGTGATCGCCAATGATCGTCGTCGACGCCTCGGCCTTGCTCGAGGCGCTCCTCCGCACACCGGCGGCACGGGCGGTGGAAGAACGGCTATTCGAACCTCAACAGACGCTGCATGCGCCTCATCTGCTCGACATCGAAGTTGCGCAGGTCATCCGCCGGTATGCGGCAAAGGGCGAGATCGACAGCGAACGCGGCCGCGCGGCTCTCGCCGACCTCGCTGACTTTCCCTTCCGCCGATACCCGCATGATTTCCTTTTGCCGCGTGTCTGGGATTTGCGGAACAATCTCACGGCCTATGATGCCGTCTACGTCGCCCTTGCCGAAGCGCTCGACGCTCCGTTGCTTACGCGCGACCAACGTCTCGCCGCTGCGGCTGGCCATCATGCAAGAGTCGAATTGGTATGAACGCCCCTGAGAGACGCCTGGCACAAGCGAGCCATCGTATGGCCGAAGGCTGCCGGATAGCGCGGCGGGCTGCAGCGTAGATCTGGCGGAGGGAGAGGAACTGGGATCGAACCTTCTCCGCGTGCTCCATCGTACCCGGACGGGCCAGGCCGAATGTGGTTCGTTTCAGGAGGCCGTGGCAGGCCCTGGCCGGCCACACTGACGCGGCATCGGCACCCAGCCCTTTCCCTTGGAAAAGGCAGCGGGGACTCCTAGCCATCAGGTCCCCCGATGAGGGCCGCCAGCTCGAACACCTTTCGCCTCAGGTCCTCGACCTTTCGAGCTAGCAGCAAATCCTGCCGATCCGCCATCAGGATGGCCCCCCTCCACGTTGCCAACAATGGCT
>Ga0193724_1000127_pt1 | contig 18446 bp, 16 predicted proteins | sample H2a1metaG_FD_146005 | JGI IMG/M metagenome (GOLD analysis project Ga0193724, IMG submission 146005) | Soil microbial communities from a riparian zone of the East river system, Colorado, United States - H2a1 | ecosystem: Environmental > Terrestrial > Soil > Riparian zone | place: USA: East River... | reverse complement strand
TGCAGTCCAAGCGCCTGCGCAAGTTATGCGCATGAAAGCACCGCGCCCAACGAATAAGCAAATGCCCCATCCTAAAGCTGCGAATAAAGAATGAGCAGCGCGCATCGATCTCATACAACCATTTGAAAACAATAATAGATTATGGATAGCCGCCGCGTCCGGCATAGTTGTACACAATGGCACGGGCTTTGCTTAATTCATCCCTAACCAATTCCGGCTCGGGGGTGTGTGCGATGGCGAGCTCGAACTATCCAACCAGCGGCACGGTCGCCGCGCAGCCAACCCCCATCGACCTCGACTGGGCGAAAACTGCTCTCGTCATCATCGACATGCAGCGCGACTTCATGGAGCCCGGCGGCTTTGGTGAAACGCTGGGAAATGATGTCTCGCGACTTGCCAGTGCGGTGAAGCCGATCGCGGCGGTACTGGCTGCCGCGCGCGACAGCGGCATGCTCGTCGTTCACACCCGCGAAGGACATTTGCCCGATCTGTCCGATGCGCCACCGGCCAAGGTCGAACGCGGCGCGCCAAGCTTGCGCATCGGCGATCCCGGCCCGATGGGACGGATCCTGATCCGCGGCGAAGCCGGCCACGACATTATCCCGGCGCTCTATCCGCTCGACAACGAGGTCGTGATCGACAAGCCCGGCAAGGGCGCGTTCTACGCGACCGAGCTCGACGACGTCCTGCAGCGATACTGCATCGAGAATCTTTTGGTGTGCGGCGTCACCACCGAGGTCTGCGTCAACACCACGGTGCGCGAGGCCAATGACCGCGGCTACCGCTGCGTGGTGCTGGCCGATGGCTGCGCCTCCTATTTCCCCGAATTCCACGAGATGGGCCTGAAGATGATCAAGGCCCAGGGTGGCATCTTCGGCTGGGTCAGCGACTCGGCCGCGGTTCTTGAGGCAATGACACCGGAGACTTCAAAGAACACCTTGGCAGCGGGAGCATCACGATGAGCACAAGCATGACCGCCGGAAAGTCCGATTTCCAACCGGCACTGTGGACACCGGGCGACTGGAACGCCTTCTTCGGCTTCGGTACCAATATCCTTGTCAACATGCTGGTGCTGACGGGGCTGCTGCGGTTCGTGCTGAAAATGCCGGATTCGCTGGTGTTCGGCCGCATCTTGCCGGCGCTCGGCCTGATGATGTGCCTCTCCACATTCTACTACGCATGGCTCGCCTATCGGCTGGCGCAAAAGACCGGCCGCAGCGATGTCTGCGCGCTGCCGTCCGGCGTCAGCGTGCCGCACATGTTCATCGTCACCTTCGTGATCATGCTGCCGATCACCATCAAGACCGGCGATCCCTTGAAGGGCTGGTCCGCCGGACTGGTCTGGGTGTTCTTCCAGAGTTTCATCCTGATGATCGGCGGCTTCATCGCGCCGTATATTCGGAAGATTACGCCGCGCGCGGCCCTGCTCGGCACGCTCGCCGGCGTCTCCGTGACATTCATCTCGATGCGGCCGGCGCTGGAGATGTACATGACACCGCAGATCGGCCTCGTCTGCTTTGCCATCATCCTGGTGAGCTGGTTCGGCGGGGTGAAATACCCGAAGGGAATCCCCGCCGGCCTCGTCGCCATCGCGGTCGGCATGATCATCGCGTGGGGTTCGAACCTGTTCGGCCTTGGGCTCGGCGGGCTAAGCGTCACGGGCGTCGGCGACGCGTTCGCGAGTTTCGGCTTCTCGGTGCCGCTGCCGGCGTTCGGTCAGGTGTTTTCCGGCTTCGAATTCCTCGGCATCATTCTGGTGACGGCGATCCCGTTCGGGATCTACGATCTGGTCGAGGCGATGGACAATGTCGAAAGCGCCGAAGCGGCTGGCGATGAATATCCGACCACCCGCGTATTGACCGCCGACGGCGTCGTCAGCCTGATCGGCTGCCTGATGGGCAATCCCTTCATCAACGCGGTTTACATCGGCCATCCCGGCTGGAAGGCGATGGGCGGCCGGATCGGCTATTCGGCGGCGACCGGGCTCATGGTGGTGGTGCTGTCGTGGTTTGGCATCATCTCGGTGCTGCTGGCACTGGTGCCGGTGGTCGCGATCTCGCCGATCCTGCTCTACATCGGCATGCTGATCGGCGCGCAGGCGTTCCAGACCACGCCGATCAAGCACGCACCGGCGATTGTGCTCGCCCTGACGCCGCATCTCGCCGCATGGGCCAAGCTGCAGATCGACACCATGCTGGGAGCAACGCTGAGTGCAGCCGAGAAGGTCGGCGGCCTCGCGGGCGACAAGGTCGTCGCCGTCAAAAGCGCCGCGATCGCCTCACTGCCTCAGCAGGGCGTGCTCTACCATGGTCTGGAAGTCATGGGTGGCGGCTCGATCCTCGCCGGCCTCGTGCTCGGCGCGATAGGCGTATTCGTCATCGAGCGCGAGTTCGTGAAGGCCTCCGCCTTCGCCTTTTCCGGCGCGGTGCTGACCTATTTCGGTTTCATGCATGGCGAGGCGGTCGGCATCGGCGGCGGATTCGGGGTGACGCCGGGCGTGGCGCTGGCTTATGCTGTCGTGGCAGCCGGATTCTTCGCGGTGGAGAAGTTCGGCACCAGCACTGACTCCGTTTCGCATCCGGAGATGCCCCTTGCAGCACCTGCCGAATAAGTTACCTCGCGGGCCGCACGTCTTGCCCGAACGGGGCAGCGTGTGACCGAAACCGTCGCTGCGCTTATCGCCGCGCATCGCGCAGGAACCATGTCGCCTGCGCAAACCGTCGCGCGCAGCTTTCAGCGGATTCGCGATCATAACGATCCCGCCATCTTCATCAGCCTGCGCGATGAAAAACAGGCGCTGACCGAAGCGGAAGCCTTGACCGCGAAGGATGCGGCCCGGCTTCCGCTCTACGGCATTCCGGTTGCCGTGAAGGACAATATCGACGTCGCCGGATTGCCTACCACCGCCGCCTGCCCGGCCTTCGCCTATTCGCCAGCGCACGATGCGACGTCGGTGGCGCGATTGCGCGCCGCTGGCGCCATCGTCATCGGCAAGACCAACCTCGATCAATTCGCCACCGGTCTCGTCGGCGTGCGCTCCCCCTATGGCATTCCCAACAATCCGATGCGCGGCGATTTGATTCCGGGCGGATCGAGTTCGGGATCGGCCGTCGCGGTTTCGGCCGGGCTGGTGCCGCTGGCATTGGGCACCGACACCGCGGGCTCCGGCCGCGTTCCTGCGATGCTCAACAACATCGTCGGGCTGAAGCCGAGCCTTGGACTGATCTCCACCGCAGGCCTGGTGCCGGCGTGCCGGACGCTGGATTGCGTGTCGGTGTTTTCGCTTGTTGTTGACGACGCGATGACGGCGCTGGCGGCGATGGCTGGGCTTGATGACGCCGATCCGTTTTCGCGCAACCGGCCGCTGGCCAGGATGACCGCGTTTCCCGCCAATCTCCGGCTTGGCGTGCCGCGCAACGGCCAGCTGATCTTCTTCGGCGACAAGGCGTCGGAAAAAGCCTACCGCGACGCGCTCCAGCGCTGGACCGCGCTCGGCGCCACGCTGGTCGAGTTCGATCTCGAACCGTTTTATGAAACCGCGCGGCTGCTCTATGAGGGACCGTGGGTCGCGGAGCGCTATCTGGTGATCCGCGATCTGTTGGCATCATCGCCGGAATCAATTCACCCGGTGACGCGCGAGATCACAATCGCCGGCGCGCGGCTCAGCGCCGCCGACACATTCAGTGCGCTGTATCGGCTGCAGGCGCTGCGCAAGGTCAGCGAGCGTGCGTTCGCCGGCATCGACGCGCTGGTGCTGCCGACGGCGCCGACCGTGTACAGCACAGCCCAGGTGCTGGCCAATCCGGTCGAGCTCAACAGCCGGCTCGGGACCTACACCAATTTCGTCAACCTGCTCGATCTCTGCGGCCTCGCCCTGCCGGCGGCGATACGGCCCGACGATATCCCGTTCGGCATCACGCTGCTGGCGCCCGCCGGCCAGGACGCGCATCTTGCCAGCATCGGCCGCGTCTTTCATGCCGATACCAAATTGAACATGGGCGGCAGGAGTTTGCCGCAGGCGCCTCTCGCGGCCTTGCCGCAGGACTTGGGCGGAGACGAAATCGCCATCGCGGTGGTCGGCGCGCATCTGTCGGGCATGACGCTCAATTGCGAATTGAAGGCGCTCGGCGGTCGCCTGCTGGAGGCCGCAACAACCGCGCCGGACTACAGGCTCTATGCGCTTCCCACCACGCCGCCAAAACCCGGCATGCTGCGGGTGGAGAAGGGTGCGGGATCGTCGATCGAGCTGGAGCTCTGGGCGCTGTCGGCGGCAGCGTTCGGAAAATTCGTCGCCGCGATCCCGCCACCGCTGTCGATCGGGACGGTGCGTCTGGCGGATGGCCGCGGCGTGAAGGGTTTTATCGTCGAACCCGCCGACGTCAACGGCGCCCGCGACATCTCCGCCTTCGGCGGCTGGCGCGCGTTTATGATGGACGCGGCGGCGGTGTAAAGGCTTCGTGTCCCGGACGCGGTGCAGCGTTCTTTACGATGCACCGCAGGGCCGGGACCCACAGCTACGGTGCATGGACCCCGGATCAGCTGCGCACCGCTTACGCGCTGCGCAGCATCCGGGGAATGTACCTGTCGGCGTCTGATTCACACCGACACGGCATAAATCTCGTATTCGCCACGCACCAGTTCGATATGCGCGCGCATCGCGGCGGCGGCGCCGGCCTTGTCGCCGCGCATGATCGCCACCACGACGCGGTCGTGCTCGGCATGTGATTTTGCGAGGCGGCCAAGATTGCGGAACTGGGCGCGACGAAACGGCTGCACCCGCACCCTGGTAGCCAGAGTCATTTCGGCGATATAGCCGTTCTGCGAGCCGGCATAGATCGCGTTGTGAAAGCGCTCGTTGACTTCGTGAAACCGGTCCGGATTGCCGGCATAGCTCAGCACCCGCAATTCCTCGTGAACCGCCTCCAGCCGGTGCCGCTCGATCGGCAGCATTCGCTCCGCGGCAAGGCCGGCGCACAGCGCTTCCAGCTCCGCCATGGCCTCGAACATCCCGGTCAGCCGTTCGATCGAGGGCCGCGCCACCACCGCGCCGCGATGCGCCCGTGTATCCACCAGACCGCTGGCCGCGAGCTGGCGCAGCGCCTCGCGGACCGGCGTGCGCGACACGTTGAAGCGCCGCGCGATGTCGGTCTCGTCGAGCGCCGCGCCCGGCGGCAGCGCGCCGCGCACGATTTCATCGGCCAGCTGCAGACGCAACTCCTCCGCGCGCGTGATCTTGTCCGGATAGGATGAGGCGCGGTCCACGCGCCGAACCACCGTCTCCGCCTCGGGCACGGGACGTTGCGGAGCGCCGGTCGGAAGATCGTCGAGACTCATGCCTTCTGATCCATATCTTTGGAAGATCCGGGTTCGTCGATGATGCTGACATGGGCGGCGACGATCTTCCAGCCCTCGGCGAATCGCACCCATGTCTGCATCTGCCGTCCCACTCTGCCCGGAGCGGAGTCGCGATAAAACAGCGTCGAGGCTACCGCAGTGTCGCGGCCATAACTTGCGATCACCGTCTGCGCGGTCTTGCGCATCAGCCCCGTCGGCGAACGCGCCGCCCGAAACGCGGTGATGGCGTCATAACCATAGAGATTTTCGCCGATCCCGTAGCGGAGCGTGCGGGCATCGTCGCGGAACAGTTCATCAAGCACGGCGACATCGTTCGACACCAGCGCCTTCTCATAGCGCGCGAACTGCTCGGTCACCTCCGCGAGCACCTCGGGCAGATCGACGTCCATTTCTAAAGTCCTCTTGGCTGGGCTGCGGAAACCGCGCCGGCACCTTCAAGCGCAAAAGCCACGCGCAGCGCGATATCTTCCCGCCAGGGAGCGGCAATGATCTGCACGCCGATCGGCATCGGTTCGAGCGGAACCGGCACCGCGACCACCGGAAGCCCGATGAAGGAAATCGGCTGGGTGTGGATGCCGATATTGGCCCGCACCGGAAGCTCGACGCCATCAAGCACGAACGTCGCCTGCCCGAGCTTCGGCGCGGTGCAGGGCGTTGCCGGTGCGATGATCACGTCGACCGATTTGAACAACTCCAGTACCTGGGCGCGGTACCAGCGGCGGAATTTTTGCGCGCGGTCGACCATCGGCGCCGGGATCATCGCGCCCGCCAGCAACCGGTCGCGCACCGCCGGATCGAAATCGTTCGGGCGTTGCCGCAGGCGATCAAGATGCAGCGACGCCCCTTCGGTCGTGGAGATGACATAGGCCGCGGCTCGGGCGCGCGCGGCTTCGGGGATTTCGACGGTTCGCGTGGCGCCGAGCGCCTTGGCAACGCGCGCGACCGCCTCGACGGCCTCGGGGAAAATGTTGCTCTGGAAATATCCGCCGGCAATGGCCATGCGCAAACCGCCGATGTCCTGCGCCAACAGCGGCGTCACCGGTTCGGCGGGCCGGGTCGTGCACGCCGCATCTTCGGCATCCGGCCCCTGCATCGCATCATAGGCCAGCGCGAGATCTCGGACGTTGCGCGCGAACGGCCCAAGATGATCGAAACTAGCGACGAACGGAAACGACCTCGCACGCGACAGCCGTCCATAGGTCGGCTTAAGTCCGAAGATTCCGCAGAACGACGACGGCACCCGGATCGAGCCGTTGGTATCCGACCCCAATGCCAGCGGCACCAGGCCGCCGCCAACCGCGGCGCCGGAGCCCCCCGACGAGCCGCCTGTCATCCGCGTCACATCATGCGGGTTGCGCGACGGACCGTCGTGCACGTTCTCGCCGGTGAAGTCGTAGGCGTATTCGCCCATATTGAGCGCGCCGACCAAAACAGCGCCGGCCGCTTCCATGCGCTCTATCAAAGTGGCGTCGCGCGCCGACGGCTTGAGGTCACGGTTGATCTTCGATCCGGCGCGGGTCGGCAGACCCTGCACATCGAACAGGTTCTTCACCGCGAACGGCACGCCGGCGAGCGGGCCGGCATTTTGTCCGGACGCGATCATGGCATCGACCGCCCGCGCCTTGGCGCGCGCCCGCTCTGCCGTTACGTCGGTAAACGAATTCAGGGCTGGATCGTGCCTGGCGATCCGCGCCAGCGCGGCTTCGGTTGCGCTGAGCGCGGACATTTTTCCGGCCGCCACAGAATGCGCGATTTCCGAGGCCGACAGGTCGTCGGGGTTTGCGATCATGGCGATATCAGGCTGCAAAGACACTGGCGGGCTCGGTTTCGTCCGGCAACGTGAATTCATCGACCAGCCGCGCCAGCCTCAGCGACACTTCGAGATTGGCCCGCACCGCCGGCTTCCAGGCCTCCTCGACCGGCAGCGCCAAGGCCTTCGATACGGCGTCGATATAGGCGTCCAGCGGATCAGGACTCTTAACAATCAACCTTCTCTCCCTTCTCGTCATCGCCCGGCTTGACCGGGCGATCCAGTAAACGCCAGCGTTAGTGATTACTGGATGCCTCGCCGGAGCCTGTCATCCGGCCGGCCAAAGGCCGGACCGGTTGGCGGGCATGGCAATCAAGCCGGCAACGGCGGATGCGGGATCGCCGTCAGCAGCTCCTTTGTATAGGCATCCTGCGGGTCGCCCAAGACCCGTTCGGATGGACCCTGTTCGACGATTCGGCCCGTCCGCATCACGATGACGCGATCGCACAACAGGCGCACCACATTCAAATCATGCGACACGAACAGATAGCTCATGCCCATGGACTGTTTCAAGTCGTGCAGCAGATTCAGGACCACCGCCTGCACCGAAACATCGAGCGCGGCGGTCGGCTCGTCGAGAATGACCAGTTTGGGATGCAGCGCGATGGCGCGCGCGATGCCGACGCGGGCCTTCTGTCCACCCGACAATTGATGCGGGAAGCGATCCAACAGATTGATCGGCAATCCGACCAGGCCCGCAAGCTCCTCGCAGCGGGCGCGCAACGCGTCACGCCCCTTGATGTCGCCAAGCTGCATGATCGGATCGACGATCGCGCGCGCGGCGGTGAAGCGCGGATTGAGGCTGTCGGTCGGATCCTGAAACACCATCTGGATGCTCTTGCGCAGCGGCAGCCGCGCGAAGGCATTGGGCAGGATGGCGCCGATCTCGTCGCCGTCGAACACGATGCGGCCCGAGGTCTGGTCCAGCAGCCGCATCACCATCATCGAGGTGGTGGATTTGCCGCAGCCGGATTCGCCGACCAGCCCGACGCTCTCGCCATGGCCTACGCCAAAGCTGATGCCGTCGACGGCGCGGAATTGTTCGGTTTCGACCGGTGGCTTGCGCGCGAACAGTTTTGCCAGCGTCGCGGTGGCGCCCTGGCGCGGATATTCTTTTACAAGCTTCTCGACGAGCAGGAGTGGCTTCTTCTCGCTCTCCCCGCCTGCCTGGACCGCGGCAGTTCCGGGCGAGGGTGACGGAGGCGCTGTGGCTTCATCCTCCGGCAAGAGGTCTCGCAAGGAGGCGCCGATGCGCGGTGTCGCGCGCATCAGCTTCTTGGTGTAGGCGTGTTCCGGCTTGGCGAAGATATCGGCGGATAGCGCGGTTTCCACCACCCGTCCCTTCTCCATCACCACCACGCGGTCGCAATAGGCCGCGGCCAAGCCAAGATCGTGCGTGATCAGGATCGTCGACATGCCGCGCCGCTTGGTGAGTTCGACGATCAGGTCCATCACGGCTTTTTGCGTGGTGACGTCGAGACCGGTGGTCGGCTCGTCCGCGATCAGAAGCTGTGGATTACAGGCCAGCGCCAGCGCGATCACCACGCGCTGACACATGCCGCCGGACAGTTCGAACGGATAGGCGTGATAGCGTTCGCGCGGCCGCGCGATCTTGACCTGCTCCAGCGCCTCGATCGCCTTCTCGCCGCGATCGCTCGCCGCCGACTGCACATGCTGGCGCAGCACGTCCTCGATCTGGTCGCCCACTTTGCGGATCGGATTGAGCGCCGCCCGCGGGTTCTGGAAGATCATCGAGATTTCGCGGCCGCGCAGGTCGCGCATCTGGTTCTCGGTCGCCGCCTTGACGTCGATGCCGGAAAACATCACCGAGCCTTCGGCGATCTTGCCGGCACGGTCGAGAATCCGCATCACCGCGTAGGAGGTGACGGATTTTCCCGAGCCGGATTCGCCGACGATGCCAAGCGTCTCGCCCTTGGCGACGGTGATGTTGACGTGCTGCACCGCCTTGACGATGCCGCGCCGGGTGGCGAATTCCACGGTGAGATCGTTGACGTCGAGCAGCGGCTGCGCGGTCATGGCGTGTCCCCGATCTCCACACCGTCATGCGCGGGCTTGACCCGCGCATCCATCGAGAATTTGAAAGTGCTCTTCCAACGATGGATTGCCGGGTCAAGCCCGGCAACGACGACGGCATCTGGAATAGCACCGCTCATGCTCTACGTCCTTCGCTGCGGATCGACGATGTCGCGCAGACCGTCGCCGAGCAGATTGAAGCAGAATACCGCGATCATCAGCGCGAGGCCGGGAAACAGCGCGATCCACCATTCGCCCGACACCATGAAGCCCGCGCCTTCCGCGACCATGATGCCCCATTCGGCGGTCGGCGGCCGCACCCCGAGCCCGATGAACGACAGCCCGGCCGCATTGAGGATGGCGTAGCCCATGGTCAGCGACATCTGCACGATCATGATCGGCATGATGTTGGGCAGGATGTGCACCAGCAGGATGCGAAACTCGCCATTGCCTGACAATCGTGCCGCCTGCACGAAGCCGGCGTCGCGCCGCACATTGGCCTCGGCGCGGGCGACGCGCGCATAGAGCGGAAAATTCACGATCGCGGTCGCAATGATGATGTTCTGCACGGTGTTGCCGAGCGCCGCCACAATCCCCATCGCCAGCACGAACAGCGGAAACGCCATGATGGTATCGGCGATGCGGCCGACGATGCGGTCGGTCCAGCCGCCAAAATACCCCGCAGAGATGCCGGCGAGCCCGCCCATCAAAAACACCAGCACCACGGAGGCCACCGCGATGAAGGTGTCGAGCCGCGTCGCCACGATGACGCGGCTGAAAATATCGCGGCCCAACTGGTCGGTGCCGAACCAATGCGCCGATGACGGCGGCTTCAGCGCCGCCGCGGTGTCGGACGCCAGCGGATCGTATTGAACCACATAAGGACCGAACAGCGCCGCGAACACGATCACGATCAACAGCCCGAACGCGAATGCGGTGACGCGGTTCTCGCCCAGCACATAGCGGGTGTGCTCGAAGATCGCGGCGAGACCCGAGCTACGCGCGGGGGCAACGGGCTCAACGGCAGGTGCGACGGTGCTCATGCTTCCAACCTCACCCTTCCAGCCTCACTCTTGGATCGATCACGCCATAGAGAATGTCGATCATCAGATTGAGCAGCACATACATCACTGCCATGGTCAGCACGAAGCCCTGCACCGGCGCGAAGTCCGACGAGATCAGGGCTTCGACCGCGTAGGAACCGATGCCGGGCCAGGCGAATACCTTTTCCACCAGCACGTTGGCGCCGAGCAGGAATGAGAACACCATGCTGAGCGTGGTGATGACCGGCAGCATCGCGTTGCGGAAGGCGTAGGTGACGATCACCGTGCCGGGCGACAGGCCGCTGGCGCGCGCGGTGCGCACGAAATCCGACGACAGCACCGCCAGCATCGAGGCACGCGTCATCCGCGCGATCGGCGCCAGCGAGAAGATTGCGAGCGTCAGTGCCGGCAGGATCAACTGGCTGAACGCCGAACGGAAGGTTTCGAAATCGCGCGCGATCAGGGCATCGATCAGATAGAAACCGGTCGCCGCCGCCGGCGCGCTGTAGAACACATCGAGCCGCCCCAGCGGCGCTGGCGACCATCCGAGCTTGAAATAGAAAATATAGACCAGCACCAATCCGGTGAAGAATACCGGCAGCGACACCCCGGCGGTCGTGGTGATGCGACAGAGATGGTCGATCCACGAGCCCGGGCGGGTTGCGGCGAGTACGCCGAGCGGTAGCGCGATGGCAACCGAAATGACGAGGCCGAGCAGCGTCAGTTCGGCCGATGCCGGCAGGCGATTGCGGATTTCAGTCGCGACCGGCTGGCCTGTGGTGAGTGAATTGCCGAAATCGCCGTGGGCGAGATCGGCGGTGTAACGGAAGAACTGCTCGATCAGCGGCTTGTCGAGACCGAGTTTCTTGCGGATCTGCTCGATCGCCTCCTTGTTCGCCGCAGGGCCGGCGAAATACGCCGCGGGATCGCCGGGCAGCGCCCGCGTCAGCAGGAACGTGACGATCACCACCCCGATCAGGCTCGGGATCGCGAACATCAATCGCTTGCCGATCATGGTCAGCATGACGTCCCTCGCCGCCGTTTGCGTTACGCCTTGACCATCGCCCGGTAATCCAGGCGGCGGTGAAACCAGTACTGGTAGCCGGAAACGTTTTTCTGCATCGCGACGTTGACGTAGGGCTGATACAGCGGGATGCGCGGCATGTCGGTGAAAGCGCGATCGATAAAGCCCTTCACGTCGGTATCGTAAGTGGCCCTGTCGCCATTCGCCCCCGCGGCCACGGCGCCGTCGATGAAGCCGTCCATCTCCTTCGACTGGTAGCCCATGGTGTTGAAGATCGAATTTCGGCCGTGATAGCACCAGATGAAGAAGTATTCAGGATAGTCGAGCCAGCCCGAGAACACGTTGGTGTAAAGCGGCATCTCCTTCTTGTTCAATTCGGTGCGCCAGTTGGCGCCGGGAATCTTGTTGATGGTGGTCTTGATGCCGATCTGGCCAAGGCTCTCCTGCACCAGCACGCACAGCGGCTCATTGACCCCGGCGAATCCAAGGTCGAATGACAGCGTGGTCTCGAAGCCGTCGGGGTAGCCGGCTTCGGTGAGCAGCGCCTTGGCCTTCGCAATGTCGATGTTATACATGTGCGCCTGGGGCCAAACCGCCTCGGTCGGCTTGCCGGCGGCGCCGAACATCGGCTTGGCCAGCCCGAACAGCACGGCATCCATGATCTTCTGGTAAGGCACGGCGTAGGCCACCGCCTGGCGCACTTTCGGATTATTGAACGGCGGCTTGGTGACGTTCATGCCGAGATACTGGATGCCGTTGGAATAGGGCATCGAGACGATGTTGAGCTTGCCGCCGTCCTTCAGCTCGACGAAATCCTTGTTAGGCAAATCATACGACACATCGGCATCGCCGCGTTCAAGCAGCGCGCGGCGATTGCCGGCCTGCGGCACCATGCGCCAGATCACCCGCCTGATCTTCGGCGCGGGACCGCCGACCCACTCGTCATTGCGCTCCAGGATCACTTCGGTGCCGGCGGTCCATTTCGTCACCTTGTAGGCGCCGGAACCAACGGTCTGCTGCTTGGCAAATTCGAGGCCCCAGGGATCCTTCTCGCTGGCATTCTTCTTGAGAAGTTCGGAATTGACCACGCACGGCACGATCACGGCGAGGTCGGGAATCGTCAGGCGGTCCTTCTTCGCAAAATCGACTCGCACGGTGGTGTCATCGACGACGACGAACTGCTCCGGCTTGGTCAGCGAGCCGGCGCTCATCTGGAACGCCGGGAATCCGCCGACGCCGATCGCGCGGTCGAGCGACCACTTGACATCCTTGGCCGTCACCGGCGCGCCGTCGTGGAATTTTGCATTCTTCTTCAATTTGAAGGTCGCCGACATGTCGCCGACATTCATGTCTTCGGCGAGTTCGGGCTTGATCTTGTCGCGGTCGTAATACGGCACCCCGCCAGGACCGGTTTTCATCTCGTGGGTGATGAGCCGGTCATAGCAATTCCACGACACCTCGTAGCCGGGCACATTGGTCCCGGTACCGTGGATGTCGAGATTGTTGGGACCACTTTCAGAAACGATCAGCAGGGTCTCGGAGCGGGCGTCGGCCTTGGCGGCCGACCAGATCGCTGGGGCGGGCACCATGGCACCGGCGGCGATCCCGGAGACGGATTTCAAGAAATCGCGACGCTTCATGTGATGCTCCAAACGCCCGAGGGAAACGGCCTGGAACAGCTTCGCAAGGTTTGTGCCAAAACTTAACGGAACCCTAACTCGGGTTTAAGCGCATGATCTAGCTATGGAATATTTGAAGGGCGCCCTTACCAATATCGCGAAGGAGCGAGCCTCATTGCATACAAAGAGGATTCTTTGCCCATATACAGTGCAAATATTCGGGACGCTTTTTTTGTGCGTCACCGGCTGCGCGTCCGCGAGAACGCAGCCCTGTCCGTCACACCGGCCAGAGCAACTCCTGTAATTCGAACAAGTCACCGGCCTTCCGTTGCCAATCCTCGATGCAGATGTGCCTGTTGGGATCGCTGGAGCGATGAAGCAGAAGCAGCGCCATCAGCCGGCGCTTCATGGTGAAATTCGTATCCGCGTTCGAATAGCCGAACCCTTCGAACAGGCTTCGGACGCGGCGCGGCATCCCGGCGGTCATGAAGGCGCTCGGGCCCAGCAGGTCGTATTCGCCCCATCCCGTCATGACGTCGCCGAAATCGATCAGCCCTGACAGCCGCCAACCTCCGCTTTCGCGGCTCAACAGGAAATTCTCCGGAATGTATTCTCCGGTCAGCATCACGGGCGGTGTGTCCAGCGGAATAAGCGCTGCCGCATCGCGAAGAAGTTCGTCCAGTCCGTCGAGATATTTTTGCGGCAGTCCGAGACGCTCATGCCGCGCGCGACATCCTTCGATCTGCTTTGACATGAACTGGCGCCAACGCGGTTCAATGCCCGACAAATCGCCCACCGGCACCCGTTGTACTTCCGCGATGGTCTCGCCGATCCGGGCGAGGATACGCTCTTTCTGATCCTCAGGCAGCGCAGGCCACGCTTCCTTGCCGAGGATGCCGGACAGGCGCGTGATGACCAGATACGGCCATTGGTCGCGCTCGCCTTCGAGCACGATTTCCGGAATCGGGACGCTGAGCCGTCCACGAAGCTGCGCCAGCGAAATGCGCTCGGACACGAACTGGCTGCGCAGGAATGGCGGGAAAATCTTCAGGATCAGCCGGTCATCGAGCCCGACGACAAGATTGGTCCCGGTCGCGAACAAGTGCGGATCCGCATGCGGCAATCCGTGACTGCACGCGATATCGAGCGCCGCCGACAGGCATAGCGACGCGTCGGCGCGCCATGCCTGGAAGGCCTCGAAATTCGTCAGGCTCGGTAGTGAGTGCATCAGATGTAGCAACTATCGGTCCGGATTCGCCCGCTCGAATTGACGCAGCAGCCGGTTGCCGCGCTCGACGGCGGAATCAAGTGCAGCTTGCGCGGATTTCTTGCCGCTGAAGGCCTGCTCCAGTTCGTCGTCGATCACATCGCGAATCAGAACGAACGATCCAAGCCGGACTCCCCTCGAATTTTCGGTCGGCGTTTTCAAGGTGATCTGCTCGATCGAGATCGCCGTACCGGGATTGCGTTCGTAGAAGCCCTGCGCGCGGGTCAAATCGAAGGCGGCTCGGGTAATCGGCAGATAGCCCGTGTTCTGGTGCCAGGCGGCCTGAATCTCCGGCTTCGACAGGAATCCGAAGAACTTGGCGACGCCCTTGTATTCGGCGCGCGGCCGGTCGCGCAGCACCCACAATGTGGCGCCGCCGATGCTGGTGTTTTGCGGCGCGCCTTCGACGTCGGGCCAATACGGCAACATGCCATATCCCACCTCGAATTTCGAGTTGGCCCTGATATCGGCGCGCGTCGCCGAGCTCCCTAAGAAGATTCCGCATTCGCCATTTTGAAACCGTGGTTCCGCCGAGGTGGAGCGGCCGCTGTAGTCGAACACCTTGGTGGTCTGCCATTCCGCCAGCTGCGCAATGTGGTGCACCATCACCGGATTGTTGAAAGTCAGCACCGCATCGAGACCGTCGAAGCCATTGGCCTTGGTCGAGATCGGCAGATTGTGAAATGCCGAAAAATTCTCGACGTTGATCCATGAAGGCCAGGACGTCGTCAAACCGCAAACGGTCCCGGAAGCACGCAACCGCTTCGCCGCCGCGCCGACTTCGGGCCAAGTCTTCGGTGCCACTTCGGGGTCGAGCCCGGCGGCGCGAAACTGATCCTTGTTATAATACAGCATCGGCGTCGAGGCATTGAACGGGAATGACAGCATGTTGCCGGCGACGTCGGCGTAATAGCCGGTGACGGCCGGAAGATACTCAGCCGGAGCAAAGGCCTCCTGTTCGTCCCGCATCAATTCGAACACGGGATAGATCGCGCCTTTCGCAGCCATCATGGTCGCGGTCGCGATTTCGCTGACCTGGACAATGGTGGGCTGGCTCCGCGAACGAAACGCGAAGATCGCCGCCGTTACGGTTTCGGTATAATTCCCCTTGTAGCTCGGCACGATCCGGTATTCTGATTGCGATGCGTTGAAATCCGCAGCGAGCTTGTCCAACTGCCGGCCGAGTTCGCCCGACATGGCATGCCACCACGTGATTTCGGTGACCGCCCAGGCCGGAGAGGCTGACATGAACGCCACGGCGACAGCAGCGAGTTGCAAAAACCTCAAAGCCGATCTCACAATAAAACCATTCCAATCTGGCGCGGTCGAAACGCAATTCTCACGTCATGCGCCCAAACCCCGCGCCGGCGGGTTCAAATCCGAAAAGGCCGATCGCGGCGCAGCATTGACGATATTAGCGACGCTGTCAGGATAGCCTAATCTCACCGGCTTCTGCTAATCTCACTGGCTTCTTCTAAAGTTGCATTGAACCTTTTTTTCCCGCCGTAGACATCATCATAAGGGAATGAAGTTGCCTGTGTACAGCCGCGCCGGCCTTTCGCGGACCGTAGCACTCGTTGACGCGCTGTTTTTGACGGCGGTCTCGACGAGCGCGGTCGCGCGTGTATTTTGCTCGGCTGCTACCCAGAGCGAGGATTATCCGACCGTCCAGGCGCTGCGCTTCACGGGCAGCGTGATCGCGGAGCCCGGCGAGCAGAGGCGCGCCGGGGCCATCGATCGCACTCGGACCAACGCCGCGTTGATCGGAAATTTCGTGCTGGCGAAGAATGCGCTGGCGATGCCGTTTCTGTTTCGCTCCATTGAGCATTTGCAGAAGCTGACGGACGGACCGATCGGCAACGAAATCCTAAACAGTTTCGACCCTTATCAACGCGATCCCGCAACCGCGGAACCGATCGAGCGAAGTCGCAAGGTGGAGTGAATTGGTCTTGGGTACACCCGAGCAGGACCAGACTGCGGAACGGCCGGCGAGCTTCGCCGCGCGCGGTCGTTTTCGCATCGTCACGCTGCTTCGGGCGGTACCGATCCGCTGGCGCATCCTGTCGATCGCCGCGCTGAACTCGGCGGTCGTCGTGGTGCTTTCCGTCATGATCTGGAACGGCGCGCAGGTGCTCGGTTCGGCCTGGGACGACGTCCGGCAAGTGCGCGAGTCGGACAAGATCCTGGCGTTGCTGGAAAGCGAAACCGGCCGCCTGCAAAATCTGATTCATCGTTACATCAATCAACCGAGCCCTGAACTGTTCGCGGAGATATTGCTGTTGCGCGAGGCAGTTCTCGGTACGCTTACCACCCGCGCGTCGACCGATCCGATGCTGTCGGGATCGGTCGAGGAGCTTGAGCGCGTCACCGAGCGCTTCCTGAACGGCTTCGGCGAATTGCGCGGCGTCCAGGCCACCATTTCGAAAACCTACGAGGAGCAGGTCTTGACCCCCGCCAGGGAAATGGCCGGGCTTTATTCGATCATCGAAGGCGCGACAGGGCACCGCGATGCGTTGATCTGGCCGTCGCTTGGCAAGTCCCGCGAGGCGTTTACCGCCATGTTGGTCGCCGCCAACGCCTATTATCTCTCGCTGGCGACGGCATCGGCCGAGGAAGCCCGTCGCAGCACCGAGACGATCGAGAAGACCATTCCGGTCATGTCCGACCTCGCCGACAACGACCTGCAGCGCATGGCCTTGCGACGATTGAATGCGCGGACGGTGGCGCTGCGGGAAGGCCTGGCGAAATTATCCGAGGAGCTCGCGAGCCGGACCGAGCTCTTGCGCAATACCATCGACGCCAGCCAGGCCGACGCCATCGGCGCCATCGATCGATTGTCGGTCAAGATGCGGCAGCGCGAGCAGAAAGCGCAGGAGACATTCGATCGGACGCTGGCCGATATATCCCGCAGGGTGATGTCCATCGCCGTGATTTTTCTCGGCATCATCATCACCGCGGGCGTCCTGATCGCGCTGAGCATCCGGCTGCCCTTGCATCAGATCATGGCGGCGATGCACGCGATCACCACGGGCGATTACGACCGGCGCGTGCAGGGCACGGATGCCACGGACGAGGTCGGCGCGATGGCCCGCGCGGTCGAGGTATTCCGCGAAAACGCCATCGCCAAAAGCAAGACCGAAGACGAGCTGCGCAATTCCAAGGAGAAGGCCGAGAGCGCCCTGCTCGAACTGAACGCCGCCCAGCAAAACCTGATCGACGCCGAACGTCTGGCGGCGCTTGGCGGCCTGGTCGCCGGTGTCGCCCATGAAGTGAACAACCCGATCGGGATCAGCCTGACGGTGGCGTCCAGCTTCGCGCGCCGCGCGGAAATGTTCGAGGCCGAGCTGAGATCCGATGGCCAGTTGCGCCGCTCTCAACTGGAGGAATTCGTCCGGACCTCGCGCGACGCAGCCCAGCAACTGGTGGCGAACCTGCATCGCGCCGGGGAACTGATCCAGTCTTTCAAGCAGGTGGCGGTGGACCGCTCGCATGCGGAACGCCGGCAGTTCGGCCTGAGCGAGGCGACCGACCAGATCATCGCCAGCCTGCGGCCGGTCCTGAAGAAGGCGGCGATCGCCCTGTCGGTCGACGTGCCCGAGGGCCTGGTGATCGACGGCTATCCGGGCTCCTATGGGCAGATCCTGACCAATCTCTTCCTCAACGCGGCAAATCATGCATTTCCCGACGGACGCTCCGGGACGATCTCGATTTCGGCCAGGCCCCGCGGCAGCGACGACGTCGAGATCATTTTTGCCGACAATGGGGCCGGGATGACGCCGGACGTGCAGCGGCAGGCGTTCGACCCGTTCTTTACCACGCGCCGCAACGAGGGCGGCACCGGGCTCGGCTTGCACATTGTCTATAATCTTGTCACTCAGCAGCTTGGCGGCCGGATGATGCTGGATTCAAGGCTGGGACAAGGCACCACATTTCGCATTATCATGCCGCGGGCCGCCAAAGGCGGCTCCACAACCGCAGACGCAACCAGCGACGGGACCCCTCAATGGCCGACCAGGACGATGTCCTCCACCTGATCGACGATTCCGGAGTAGCTCCGGAGGCATCGACCGCGCGCCGATGGAAGGTCGCGGTGATCGACGACGACCAGGCCGTGCACGAAGGCACGCGATTTGCGCTGAGTGACTACAATCTCAATGGGCAGAAGCTCGAGATCCTCTCGGCCTATTCGGCGGCCGAGGGCCGGGAATTGATGCGAGCGCACCCCGATATCGCCGCCGTGCTGCTCGACGTCATCATGGAAACCGACGCCGCCGGCCTCGATCTCGTCGAGTAC
>Ga0193724_1000126_pt1 | contig 18581 bp, 17 predicted proteins | sample H2a1metaG_FD_146005 | JGI IMG/M metagenome (GOLD analysis project Ga0193724, IMG submission 146005) | Soil microbial communities from a riparian zone of the East river system, Colorado, United States - H2a1 | ecosystem: Environmental > Terrestrial > Soil > Riparian zone | place: USA: East River... | reverse complement strand
TTGAGGCTTTGATGTCAACATCGCCACCTTTCGCATAGTTGTCGTCCCCGCCATTGCCTCCAATGCCGGCCGCCACGTGCTGACTCATGTCCGCAGCGAGGAAGTTTGACTGGTAGGCCGTGGTGCTGGCATCCACGTCGGAGGTGTTATGGCCGCTGTAGGATTTCTGGTCGCCATTCGACTCGGCTTCTCCGCCGTATGCCTTCGCAAACGCCTCCGCCTTCGCGTTGGCGCCTCCGGCATCCCAATCCGCCTTCTGGTGAACCGTATCGCCGGTGTTGACATGCACGTCGGCGCCTTCCGCTTTGTTGTACGGGTTGAAGTCGATACTCGGGCTGTTGCTGATCTTGCCCGAGAAATAGCCGTCTCCACCGTTTCCGGCGCTGTTGCCGCCGGTCGAAATTTCCTTGAGCGAAATCGTGTCGGAAGGAAATGATGCTTTTGTCATGTGAGTCTCCCTGAGTTGGTGGCACACTGTGCGTCCCAATTTGGACGGCCCCAATTTTGGTTTTGTGCACCGTATCGGCCAAGCTGCCAAAGCTGATGCCATCCGAAAGGGTTACGCCCAGAAGGCTGCCGTCTCGCAGCCGACGTCGGGCAACTCCATGCCGCTAGGCGTGACCCAGCAAGTGAAGGTCCGACAGCATGTGCATGGCGAAATCGCCGCCAAACGCAGCGTTGCCGTGGCCGCCATCGCCACCAATTCCGGCGATCTGGATCGCGCTCTGATCGAACTGGACGTTGTTGGTCTGATGAGCGTCGGCTGTGGAATTGAAGCCGGCGACCGCAATGTTGATCGGAGCGTAGATCGCTATGTTGAGGTCGATGAGGCTCCCGGTGAAATGCCCGTCACCGCCTGAGCCGGCGCTGTTGCCGCCAGTCGCAATGACGTCGGAGCCGATCAAGCCCAGGAGGGAGGAGGTGAAACCGGTATCTCCGCCAATCGCAGCATTGCCGCTTCCGCCGTTGCCGCCGACACCGGCCATCTGAAAGGCGGATTGATCGAACTCCACATTGTTCGACTGATCGGCGTGGGCACTGGAATTGTATCCCGCCACCGCGATGTTGATCGGGTCGTACAACGCGAATGACGCGTGAACGAGGCTGCCATAAAAGTATCCATCGCCGCCGTTGCCGGCGTGGTTATCCCCGCTCGCGATTGCACCGGAGCCGATCCCGCCGTGGTCGGACGCGTGGCCGGCTCCGACGATGGAGTGGGGTGACGCGCCAGCCCCCCCAAGGACAGACGTGTCGCCGCCAATCGCCGCATTGCCATTCCCGCCATTGCCGCCCCCGCCCGCAAACTGGCTGGCACCTTGATGGAATTGAGCCGTGTTCGACTGATGGGCATCAGCGATGCCATGATAGCCCCCCACTGCGATGTTGACCGGATCGAATACCGCGACGGGAGTGTGCACCAGCGTTCCCGAGAAGTGGCCATCGCCACCATTCCCGGCACTGTTGTCTCCGGTCGCGATCACGTCGGAGCCGAAAGATCCGAACCCGCCGACGCTTCCGCCCACTGCGGCATTCGAATCGCCGCCATCCCCGCCAATCCCGGCTATCTGGGTCGCCGCCTGATCGAAAATCCCGATGTTGGTTTGATGAGCGCTGGCTGTGGCGTGGGCGCCCGCCTGCGCCATATTGAGCGGCTCGAACGCAGCGTAGCTGCTGTCGATCAGACTCCCGGCAAAATAGCCGTTCCCGCCATTGCCGGCGTCGTTGCCTCCGGTGTCGATCGCGAAATGGGCCAGGGAACCCGCCGGAAACCACGACGGAACTGACGCCTCGCGTCCAAAGGAATCCTTTCGATCGAGGTGAAAGCCGTCCGATACATGCCGAAGATCCATGGCCGCTGCCCCTTACCGAAATCGATCACGCCGACTGTACGGACGTCTCCCGAGATCAAGAAAGAATGTCACCTCGGCGAGCCTGAAGCCGAGTCGTCAATTCGGATTGCGAACGTTCGGGTGATGGACATGATATCGGTTACGCCCGTTCGGGTGCGGAGTAGCTGTACCTGCCGTGCCCCCGGACACATTGGCGATGCCGCCGCGCTTGGCGTAACCCCTTCTGCCAACGGTTCTCGCGGCCGCCGGTCGGCTCGACCACGAACGCGTCACGCCCCCTGCAGCCGCTGAACCAGATCGGCAATGGGGTCCGACGCATGGCGTAATGGGCGCCGTCGCGGGGCAACGAAAGAGATCTGGCAGCTACCTCAGTCCTGAATGCCGTAGCGATGCAGATCGTTGCCGTGGGTATCGAGCCAGGTCTTGGCGCGCTCGACATGACCGCAGACCCTTGCGACCACCCGCCAGAACCGCGCCGAATGATTCATTTCGACGAGATGCGCCACCTCATGGGCGGCGAGATAGTCGAGCACGTAAGGCGGCGCGAGGATCAGCCGCCACGAGAACGACAACGAGCCTGCGGAGGTGCACGAGCCCCAGCGGCTCGACTGATCGCGGATCGACAGCCGCTTCACCTTGACGCCCAGCGCGTGAGCGTAGGACTGCGCCGCCTTCTGCAATTCGCCGCGCGCCTGACGCTTGAGGTAATCGTGGACCCGCCGGTCGATATGCTCGACGCCGCCGGCGACGCAGAGAATCCGCTCGCCGCTGTCGCGCACTTCGGTCCACACCGTGCCGCGCAAGCCCGCCCGATGCACGATGCGATGCGCAACGCCGCGCAGCGGCACGACGGTACCGGGATGGAACGGTGCGGCCTTCGGCAAGCGACCAAGACGCGCGGCGATCCAGCCGCCATGACGCTGCGCGAAATCCTTGGCGTCGGCGATCGTGCCCCGCGGCGGCATGGTCAGGATCGCTTCGCGGTCGCTTGGATGAATGCGCAACGTGTAGCGTCGCGCGCGGCGATGCCGGCGCAGCCTAACCGAGTAGATTTGCGAGCCGTGTTTGACCAAAAGGCGAGAAGGTTCGGCAGGCCGCCGATAAAGGAGGGCGCGAGTGGCCATATCTGCAAATCCAGGCATCAGGAGTTCGCCCGGATTCTGCCATATCCGCCGCCAGTGAAATCGTTCGGCGCAAAAACAAATCATTTGCCCAATATACAGGGGCTAACCGGCCATCCACCCCTACAGAATGGGCCCGGAACAAGAAATATTGGCCGAAAATACCGTCTGGAACACGTTTGAAAGAATGAGGTCATACTCATTCTTTCAAAAAGCCGAGAATCAAGGTTTCCGTGGGCCTATTCAGAGGGTTACCGGCCCCATCGATTCAACATCGACGTTTCGATTTCGAACATCGACTCCGTTTTATCGACGCTTATTCCGCCGCTGCGCGTACCGAAGGCTTCGTATTCGCCGCCAATAGCATGAAATCGGAGATGCGTGGCACGATTTCCGATTTGAATCGGGAACCGTTGAAGACTCCGTAGTGTCCAACACCCTTTTGCACATAATGCACGCGGCGATCGTCGGGAATCGAGCTGCATATTGCGTGCGTCGCTTCGGTTTGCCCAAGACCGGAGATATCGTCTTTCTCGCCTTCCACCGTCATCAGCGCAACACGGCTGATTTTGGACGGGTCGACCAGCTTGCCGCGATGGGTCATCTCGCCCTTAGGCAAGGAATGCTTGACGAACACGGTGTCGACCGTCTGCAAATAATACTCTGCGGTGAGGTCCATGACGGCGAGATATTCGTCATAGAAGTCGCGGTGCTTGTCGACCAGATCGCCATCGCCCTTCACCAGATTGCTAAATAGCCTCTTGTGGGCATCCTTATGCCGATCGAAATTCATGCTGATGAAGCCGCTGAGCTGCAGGAAGCCCGGATAAACGTTGCGCATGACCCCTGGATGCGGAAACGGCACCTTGGTGATGACGTGAGCGCGGAACCAGTCGATGCCGCGCTCGGCGGCGAGATTGTTGACGGCTGTCGGATTGCGGCGGGTATCGATCGGACCGCCCATCAGCGTCATCGAGGCCGGAACGAAGGGATCGCGTTCGGCTTCCATGACGGAAACCGCCGCCACCACCGGCACTGAAGGCTGGCACACCGCGACGACGTGCATGTTGCCGCCAAGCACGTGCAGCATCTCGATGATGTAATCGACATAGTCCTCCAGATCGAAGCGCCCCTCCGTCAGTGGAACCATCCGGGCATCGGACCAATCGGTGATGTAGACCTCGTGGGTCGGCAGAAAGGCTTCGACGGTACCGCGCAGCAGCGTCGCATAGTGCCCGGACATCGGCGCGACGATCAGCACGCGCGGCTGCGGCGCACGTAACGGCCGCGTCAGCTTGCGGTCGAAGTACAGCAGGCGGCAGAACGGCTTTTCCCATACGGAGCGGATTTCAATCGGCGTGCGCACGCCGCTGACTTCGGTGTCGTTGAGGCCCCATTCGGGCTTGCCGTAGCGGCGGGTCGTCCGCTCGAACAATTCGCAGCCGGCGGCGACGGATTTGCCTAACTCGGTGTGCGCCCACGGATTGAGCGGATTCTGAAACAGGATTTTTGTCGCGTCGGTCACGGCCCGCGCCGGATTGAGCGACGCCTGCGCCATCTCGTACATCCAGTACATCGGCGTCGTCAGCGCCGGACTGCCTTCGGCCACCAGCGGAGGTGCACCGCCAAATTCACCTATCGGCATTTATCCCTCAAGTCTCTTTTGCATCGCAGCATAGTGCCGAATGCGTAATAATGCGTCAATCAGCAGATAGGTATCTCTACGCCGGTGGGAAGCCAAATATCGCTCAAATTAAGGGATAAATTACTCTATTCGCCGCCCTGGATCAGCGAACCGTGGCGCCGTGCACTGCGCAAAAGCACAAGAAATATCGCAAATGATGCAATAAATAGCACGACGTTGATCAGCAGCGCCTCGATCATCAGATCGGCGCGAAACACATGGTCCATCAACAGCGACCGCATTCCCTCGAAGACGTAGGTCGGCGGCAACGTCCAGGCGACATATTGCAGCCAATGCGGCAGCACCGTCACCGGATAGTAGATGCAGGCCAGCGGCATGATGCCGAACATCAGCGTCCAGACGATGCTTTCCGCGCCCAGGCCATTGCGCAGCACCAGCCCCGAGACGAAAATGCCGAGCGACCAGCTGGTGAAGATCAGGTTGCAGAAGAAGGCGATCAGCGGCAGCCCGATGCCGTAAAAGTTGAAATCGAAGAAAAACATCGCCAGCAGCGTCATCGGGATGACGCCGATCGCGAGCCGGATCAGGCTCATCACCATCAGCGAGATCAGAAACTCGATCGGCTTCAACGGACTCATCATCAGGTTGCCGAGATTGCGCGCCCACATCTCCTCGAGGAACGAGATCGAAAAGCCGAGCTGCCCGCGAAACAGGATGTCCCACAAGATCACCGCGCCGATCAGCGTGCCGCCGGCGCGCGCGAAAAACCCGGAAGTTTGCGAAATGTAGTTCTGCAGGAATCCCCATGTGATGATCTGCAGCGCGGGCCAGTAGATCAATTCCAGCAGGCGCGGCCACGAGGACATCAGCAGATACCAGTAGCGCAAGATCATCGCGTTGATCCGATGCAGCGAGATCCCGCGGTGCCTGACGAGCTGGCTCATGGCGCACTTTCCTGAACGCGGCCGCGGGCGACGTCGAGAAACACCTCCTCCAACGTCGCCCGGTTGTAGCGAGCCATGATGTTGTCCGGACTGTCATCGTCCTCGATGCGACCGCGCTTCATGATGATGACGCGGTCGCACAACCGCTCCACTTCAAGCATGTTGTGCGAGGCCAGCAGGATGGTCGCGCCGTGGGTTTTGCGGTAGGTCTCCAGATGCTGCCTGATCCAGTCGGCGGTATCGGGATCGAGCGACGCGGTTGGCTCGTCCAGCAACAACAGTTCGGGCTGGTTGATCAGCGCCTTGGCCAGGGCGACGCGTGTCTTCTGCCCGGCGGAGAGTTTGCCATTGGCACGATCGAGGAAGTCGCCAAGATCGAGATCGGCGGCGAGTTGCTCGATGCGCTCGCGCAAATTCTCCACCGCATAGAGGCGGCCGAATATCGTGAGATTCTGCCGCACCGTCAGCCGCATCGGCATATCGACATAGGGACTTTCGAAATTCATCCGGCCGAGCACGTCAGCGCTTTGCTCGGGCATCGAACATCCCAGCACCTGGATGCGCCCCGAGGTCGGCAGCACCAGGCCCATGATCATGGCGATGGTCGTGGTCTTGCCGGCGCCATTGCCGCCGAGCAGCCCGGTGATGCTGCCTCGCGCAATGCGAAACGACACATCGTCGACGGCGCGGGTGGTCTTGTAGAATTTTACCAAGCGCGCAACCTCGATCGCGGCGGATCCGGCCGGATCGTTCGAAGCCAATGGAGGCGTGACGGCGTCGCGATTGTTCATGCGGGCCGTTCATTGGGCCATCGCGACGGCAAGCGCAAGACTTTGGCAATAACCCGGACCGGGCCCAGAGCGCGAATTTGTGGTCGGGGCCCTGCGCGGATAAGCTCCCGATATGACCGAAATCGCAGCCTCCGATCTGCGCCATCCGCGCCGCTATGTCCGTCTGGATACGATACTGCGGCTGCGCTGGCTCGCGGTGCTCGGCCAGCTCGCGGCTATTTTCATTGTGGTGCAGGGCCTCGAATTCGACCTTCCGGTCATCCCCTGCGTTGCCATCATCGGCCTGTCAGCGCTGCTCAACCTGGTGCTGCAGACGGCCTTCAACCCGATGCGGCGGCTGGAACCGGGCTATGCCGCGGCATTGCTGGCATTGAACATCGTCGAACTGGCCGGACTGCTGTACTTCACAGGCGGCCTGCAGAATCCGTTTTCATTTCTGTTTCTTGCCCCCGTGCTGATCTCGGCGACGGCGCTGCCGATCAGGCTGACGATCGCGCTCGGGGCGCTCGCGGTTGCATGCGCCTCCGCGCTGGTCTTCTTCCATATGCCGCTGCCGTGGGAGGGCGAGGAGCCGCTGGTGCTGCCGCCAATCTACCTGTTCGGGGTCTGGCTCTCGATCCTGGTGGCGATTGGCGTCACCAGTCTTTACGCATTCCAGGTCACCGAGGAAGCCCGCAAACTGTCGGACGCGCTGGCTGCCACCGAGCTGGTGCTGACCCGGGAACAACATCTCACGCAGCTCGATGGTCTGGCCGCCGCCGCCGCGCATGAACTCGGAACGCCGCTCTCGACCATCTTCCTGATTTCGCGCGAACTGGAGCGGAACGTGAATGACACCAGTCCGTTGGCCTCCGACCTCAAGACCTTGCGCGAGCAGGCGCAGCGCTGCCGCGACATTCTGGCCAAGATCACACAGCTGTCCTCGACCGGTGCGCCATTCGACCGGATGCCATTGTCCACCCTGATCGAAGAACTGGTGGCGCCGCATCGCGACTTTGGCATCAATATCAAGGTGCGGATCGCTGTCGCCGGCACCCGCGAGCCGGTCGGCACGCGCAATCCGGCGATCCTTTATGGTGTCGGCAATATCCTGGAAAACGCCGTCGACTTCGCGCGCGCGACCGTGGAGGTGAACGCGTGGTGGAACACCGAGACCGTCGAGATTGTCGTTTCCGACGATGGACCGGGCATCGCACCCGACATGCTGAACCGCATCGGCGAGCCCTATCTGTCGCGGCGGCGCAGCGCCGACGAGGCGCAAAACGAGCATGATGGCCTCGGCCTCGGGGTGTTTATCGCCCGAACCCTGCTTGAGCGCACCGGGGCAAAGGTTTCCTTCAGCAACCGGACCTTTCCCGATCACGGCGCCGTGGTTCAGATCGCCTGGCCGCGCAACCGGTTCGAGGCGAGCGAAATAGCTGCTGATTCAATGATTTAGTTCCACCATCGGTCGCTATGACGGTTGACCTACTTTGTACGGTCTTGGCAGCGCAGCACCACCACGCCATATGTTACACTGTGCGACATGGAGATATCCGAACCAGTGACAGTCATCGCCGAACTGACCGACCACACCGACCGCTCGCTCCTGATCGTGGAGGACGACAAGCCGTTTCTGGAGCGGCTCTCGCGCGCCATGGAAACCCGCGGCTTCACCGTAACGTCCTGCGACAGCGTATCCGATGGCTTGGCGCAGATCGGCCGCGCCGCGCCGGCCTTCGCCGTGGTGGATTTGCGGCTCGGCGACGGCAACGGCCTTGACGTGGTGTCGGCGCTGAAACGCAAGCGCCCCGACGCGCGCACGATCGTGCTGACCGGTTATGGCAACATCGCCACCGCCGTGACGGCGGTGAAGATGGGCGCGGTGGACTATCTTTCAAAGCCCGCCGACGCCGACGACGTTGTCGCGGCATTGCTGGCGAGCGGTACCGAGAAGTCAGAACTGCCGCACAATCCAATGTCGGCCGATCGCGTGCGCTGGGAGCACATCCAGCGCATCTATGAGATGTGCAACCGCAACGTTTCTGAAACGGCACGTCGGCTGAACATGCATCGCCGTACCCTGCAGCGCATCCTGGCAAAGCGCGCGCCGCGATAGCTGTCCGGAATCACCGTGACGTCGCGGATCGACATGCGAGCGTGTCGGCATCGCAGGCCCATGCGCGACAATGGGCAGAATTGAATCTGCCGCTTCTTTGATCACTGTAACCGGCATTTTGCGACTTGGGCGTCCCGGGAATTAAGGCCGCGTTAGGCATAAGCGGCGATAAACGGGTCATCTGTTACCGTCACCGGCGCACCCGGCGCCTGTTGTCTGGACAGAGGGGACCAGCCAGCAAGGGACGAGGCCGATGGTCGCTGCGATTAGTCGCATCAGCAACCGAACGAATACGCCGCCGCAGCCCGAAGGCGGCGACGAAGAGTCGGATATTTCCGTCCTGATCGCGCGATTGACCGCCGAGGTCGATCAGATCGCCTGCGAGAAGACCCGGTCGATCCAGCAAATCACCAACCAGATGAAAATGCTGGCGCTGAACGCGCTGATCGAAAGCTCGCGCGCCGGCTCGCTCGGCGCGGGCTTTGCCGTGGTGGCGCAGGAGGTCCGCAGCGTCGGCCAGAAGGTGGAGACCATCGCCCGAGAGTTGGAAACCCAGTTGACTGGACGAACCGCCAACCTGGTGCACTCGATCCAGGAAATGACCGAGCGATCTCGCGGCGAACGCATGGTCGATCTCGCACTCAACGCCATCGAACTGATCGATCGAAACCTCTATGAGCGCACCTGCGACGTACGCTGGTGGGCCACCGATTCAGCCGTGGTGGATTGCGCCGCGGACCCAAACGCCGCAAACGTTTCCCATGTGTCGGAGCGCCTTGCGGTGATCCTGCGCGCCTATACCGTGTATCTCGATCTGTGGCTGTGTGACCTCAACGGCAATGTGATGGCCAGCGCCCGGTCGGACCGCTACGGCGTCAAAGGGGCGAACGTCGCCGCGATGCCCTGGTTTTCCGACGCGCTCAAGCTGAAATCCGGCGACGATTATGTCGCCGGCGACATCGAGCGCCAGCCGCTGCTCGGTAATGCCCAGATCGCGACCTATTGCGCCAGCGTGCGCGAAGGCGGCAAAGCCAACGGCAAGCCGCTCGGCGTGCTCGCGATCCATTTCGACTGGGAGGCGCAGGCCCGTGCCATCGTCGAAGGCATCCGGGTGGACGATAAGAAGACCCGCGTGCTGCTGGTGGATTCGAAATTCCGCGTAATCGCATCGTCCGACGGCCAGGGCCTGCTCACCGAGCACGTTCCGCTCAAAGGCGGCCGCAGCGGCTTCTACACGGACGGCTCCGGCCTGCAGGTGGCGTTTCACCTCACCCCCGGCTACGAGACCTACAAGGGTCTCGGCTGGTTCGGCGTGATCCTCCGTTAGAGGTCGGCGGATGTAGCGCCGCCCGCTGCGAGTTTGTTCTGGGCATCAACGCCACCCACGCCCGCGTCGCCGTCTCCCCGCGCCGGTTCGCATCGCCCGCAGAGCAAAGCCGATCTTCTAAAACTCTCCGTGCCCTTGCGGATCGACCAGCCGATTGATCCGCTGCGCCGCGGCCATGGCGAAGCGGACCGTCATCAGCTTGCGGGTCGGCGCCGGCAGCCGATGCTCCGGCGCCTCGCAATGCAGATGGGCGCCATAGGCATCGGCGACGATCAGGCCGGTTTGCTCCGGAAAAATCTCGCATGGCAGGTCCTGGGTGAAGGCAAAAAACAGCCGGTCGCAATGCATCCGGTAGTCCTGCCATTTCTGGTCGGCGCGCAGATCCTCGATCGACGATTTGATCTCAACGATCCAGATCTCGCCGCGCTCATTCAGCGCCACCAGATCGGCGCGCCGGCCCGAGGGCAGCGGCAATTCGCTGATGCAGGAAAATCCCAGCGACCGTAATAGCCGCGCGGTGCCACGCGCGATCGCCAGCGCCGTCTCCGACTGGCGGCGGTCCGGGGCGGGCACGAGAGCGACCTGGCGAGCGGGCGATTCCATCGCTGAACCTTAACCCGTTTCGGGCCGTCAAACACGCTGGCCCGCACCGGGTCAGCCGTAAATTTGTCCGTGCCTCGCCCTGTTTTCGACCTTACGGGAACCCGAAGCGACGGGAATCTCGGTTCCGAGGGACGTTACCACCGGAGGAGAACCATGAAGCCAGCCATCACCATCGGCGCATTCGCGTTCGCGCTCGCGACCCTGCCATTGTCGTCCGCCGTTTCCACGGCCATCGCCAAGCCCGCCGTCGAGGTCGCGTTCGTGCTCGACACCACGGGCTCGATGGGCGGTCTGATCGAAGGCGCCAAGCGCAAGATCTGGTCGATCGCGACCGCGATTGTCGACAGTAACCCCGACGCCGACATTCGCATGGGCCTCTACGCGCACTGAAGCCCGAGCAGCGCATGGACGAACTCGACAAGCAGATGAAGCAACGCAACGCATTGAACCAGAAACTCTCGGCACTGGTTGCGAAGCGCGACAAGTTCGTCGCCGAGCAGCGCGACAAGGCGCCGCCGAAGGCGTCATCCTTCGATCGCGTCGTCGAGGATACGTTGAAGGCGCAAATCAAGCGGTGAAGCTGTGACCTGGCGTCCTCTCCACGAGTCGTCCCCGCCTAGTGCGCAATTGCGCACGGGAGCGGGGACCCATCACCACAAGGCTATGTCGCGAAAGAAGGTGTCGACCATCGCGCATAACTGCAGGGTGGGTCCCCCCGAGTTCACCGGGACGACGGCGATCTTATGCGCTAGTACTGACCATGAGAGATCGATGAGTCGCTTGCTGCCCATGCTTCGAGACGCTCGCGTCGCTCGCTCCTCAGCATGAGGTTGTTGTGTTTCAACAAGTTAGACCTCATCCTGAGGAGGCCACGAAGTGGCCGTCTCGAAGGATGGGCTGCAATACCGATTTGTGATTCCAGGTACTAGGCGACGCGCCGATGATCGCACCTTCATTGCCGCGCAGATCCAGTACGCCGTGGATCTTCTCGCCTTGTCGGTCGAGCAACGTTGAAAGCAGAATTTCACCGTCAAGGCCCGCGGCATCCGACGCGATCGAAACCGGCTCCGCCCCCAGGTTCAGCGCGACCACGACCGTCGCTCCCTCGCGCTGCCTGCGGTAAAGCAACAGATCGCCCTGCGCGGCAATCGGCACGTAATCGCCCGACATCAGTTGCGGTAATTTCTTTCGTAAGCTGATGAGCGCCCGGTAGAGACTGAGGATCGATCGAGTGTCCGCCTCGAGATTGACCACGTTCTCCTGCGCAAAATCGTCCGACAGCGGCAGCCACGGCGTCGCGATCGAGAACCCCGCATAAGGCGTCGCATTCCATTGCATTGGCGTCCGGCAGCCGTCACGGCCGACGCCGATGCCCGGAACATTCTTCTCAAAGGGATCGCGCACCTGATCGGGCGCGATCGCCACTTGATGCATGCCGATCTCGTCGCCGTAGTAAAGCGTCGGCGTCCCCCGCAAGGTCAACAGCAGCATCGCAGCGACGCGGGCCTGCGCCTGCCCCACCCGGCTGGCGACCCGCGGACGATCGTGATTGCCCAGCACCCAGTTCGGCCACGCCCCCGCCGGGAGTGCGGCTTCGTAGTCGGCGATGATTTTCTCGACCGACCGTGCGTTCCATGGCGCCGACAACAGCGCGAAGTTGAACGGCAGATGCGCGCCTGAGAGATCCTTGCCGTAATAGGCAACGAGACGCTCGAACGGAAGATAGATTTCGCCGATCAACACCCGGGCATCGAATTCATCGATCACGCGCCGCATCTGTGCGATCACGTCATGAACTTCGGGCTGGTCGGTGGAGTAGCGCGTCAGAATCTTCTCGTGCGGCGGCCGGCCCTCGCGATAATCCGGATTGGACGGATTGTCGCGAAACTCCGCGTCCTTGATCAGGTGCCAGATCACATCGACGCGGAAGCCGTCGACACCCTTGCGAAGCCAGAAGCGCATGACGTCATGGATGGCCTGGCGCACTTCCGGATTGCGCCAGTTCAGATCCGGCTGCTGGGCGAGGAAGGCGTGATAATAATACTGTCGCGTCGCGGCGTCGTAGGCCCACGCGCTGCCGCCGAATTCCGACATCCAGTTGTTCGGCGGGCCGCCGTCCGCGGCCGGCTCACGCCAGACGTACCAGTCGCGCTTTCGGGCATCGCGCGAACGCCGGCTTTCGATGAACCAGGGATGCTGGTCGGAGGTATGGTTAGGGACGAGATCGAGGATGAGTTTGAGACAGTTCGCATGCACGGCGCTGATGAGCGCATCGAAATCCTCGATGCCGCCGAACAGCGGATCGATCCCGGTGTAATCGGCGATGTCGTAGCCGAAATCAGCCATCGGGGAGGGAAAGATCGGCGACAGCCAGATCGCATCAACACCGAGCGCCAGCAAATAGGGCAGCCGGTCGATGATCCCGGCGATATCGCCGACCCCGTCGGCATTGGAATCCTGAAACGAGCGCGGATAGATCTGGTAGAAGATGCCGTGCCGCCACCAGGATTCAGCGCTTTCGCTCATGGAAAAGTCATCTTCTGAAAATCGAATGACAGGGGGCAACGCCGAAACTGCCGACGGGTTCAACCCAACTAATCTTTGACGTCGCCGGTATGACAGGCAAGACAGCTGCCCTGCAATAAATCTGCATATCTTTCCCTTGGCGAGACGTCAAAAATAGGCATTGTGACGCCATGGCAAATGAAACCGAAACCAAGGCAAAAGCTGGCGCCATCATCATCCCGGTGACGCTGTTTGAGCAGAACTGCACACTGATCTGGTGCGAGGCTACCAAAAAGGCCGTGGTGATCGACCCCGGCGGCGACGTTCCGAAAATCCAGGCCGCGATCGCGCAATCCAATGTGACGGTGGAAAAGATCTGGCTGACCCACGGCCATATCGACCATGTCGGCGGCGCCGCCGAGCTGCGCGACGCGCTGAAAGTACCGATCGAAGGCCCGCACATCGCCGACAAGTTCCTGCTCGACAATGTGGTAACCAGCGGCGCGCGGTTCGGCATGACCGGCGTGCGCGATTTCGCGCCGGACCGCTGGCTCGATGAAGGCGATCAGGTCTCTATCGGCGGGTTGACCTTCGACATCCTGCATTGCCCCGGCCATTCGCCGGGCAGCGTGGTATTTTACAACAAGGAAATGCATTTTGCCCATGTCGGCGACGTGTTGTTCAACGGCTCGGTCGGGCGCAGCGACATTCCCGGCGGCAATCACGCCACGCTGATCAAGTCGATTACCGACAAGCTGCTGCCGCTTGGCGACGATGTCGGTTTCATCTGCGGCCACGGCCCGGGCTCAAGCATCGGCCAGGAGCGGATGACCAATCCGTTTCTCACCGACGCGATGTGAGGCGGGCGCGCACCGGCGGCCTCGGCAATTGCCGGCAAAGCCGACCGTCTATTCGGCAGCGACCATTTCAGCCACGCTCGCCTGCGCGAGATGGCGCGTGCCCCAGTCGCGAATGGCGGCGATGACAGGAACAAAACTTTTACCTTTACGCGTGAGCCGATATTCGACCTTGGGCGGAACGACGCCGTAATCCTTGCGGTCGATCAGCCCTGATTCGGTCAGTGCCTTCAATTCGCGGCTGAGCACGCGGGGCGCGATTTCCGAGGTGCCGCTTGAGCCGCGCAGCAGGCCGGTTCTGATCTCGCCATAGCGCCTGGGACCATCCTGCAGATCCCAGACGATGCGCAGCTTGTACTTGCCGCTGATCATCTTCTGGAACGCGGCCACAGGGCAGCCGCAGGTCAGCGCTGATTTCGCCTTCGCCATGGCAAGATCTCCCGTCGGTTCTCCGTCGCTGCAGGATACGAGCGATCGCAAGAAAGTCCACAGTATCATTTTTGTCCATACTTGCGTTATCGCTCCTGGCGGCGCCAGATTGGGCCTGACGGGAGACACACCATGATCCTCGTGACAGGCGCCACCGGACTGAACGGGAAAGAGTTGCTGCGCGTGTTGTCGGCCAGCGGCGTTGCCGTGCGCGCGCTGGTGCGCAATCCGGCCAGGGCCGAGGCGATCGCGACGCTGCCAAACGTTGAAATCGTGCAGGGCGACATGGCGCATCCCGAGACGCTCGCGACGGGCTTGCGCGGTGTCGACCGTGCGATGCTGATATCGTCATCGGACCCGATGATGCTTGATGTCCAGACCAACTTCATCGATGCGGCCAGGAAGGCGGGCGTCAAGCACATCGTCAAGCTCTCGGGGATCATGCCGGAACTCGATTCGGCGTTTCGCTTCGCGCGCATGCACGGCGAGATCGAAAAGCGACTGGAAGCCTCGGGAATGGCGTTCACGCATTTGCGGGCCGGCGAGTTCATGCCGGCCTATTTCCGGCAGGTCCCCAACATCACGGCCAAGGGCGCGATGTTCCTGCCGATGGAGGATGCCAGGATCGCCTCGATCGACGTTGGCGATATCGCCGAGATCGCGGCCAGGGTGCTGACGGGTTCGGGACATGAGGGCAAGACCTATCCCCTCACCGGCCCGCAAGCGCTGACCATGACGGAGGTGGCGGAGAAACTTTCCGCCGCCACCGGAAAGGCCATCCGCTATGTCAACGTTCCGCCGGAAGCGGCGCGGCAAGCCCAGCTTGCCGCTGGAATGCCACCTTACCTTGCAGACGCATTGTTCGAATTGTTCGCCGAGCGTCGCAACGGCAAGGAGGCGCAGGTCTGGCCCGATGCCGAGCTGCTTCTCGATCGTCGGCCGACATCATTTGACGAATTTGCCAAACGCAATGCCGCGGTATTCCGGGGCGACGCGCCGCCTCCGAAAGTTTGATCTCCTCCATACGCCAAGCAGGAGTCCTCGATGAAACACTTCATGATCAAATATCAGTTTGCCAATGGCACCACGGAGGAGTGGCACCGGGAAATCGGCCGGTTCATTGCCGCGCTCGACAACGATCCCGAGCTGAAAGGAAAGATCATCTACCGCTGCATGAAGAACCGCGACGATTCCAGCTACTATCATCTTGCCGCGGCCGTCGACGAGCAGGCCATCAAGACCCTGCAGGCGCGGGATTTTTTCAAGCACTATACGGAAAGGACCCGGCAGGTTGCCGGCGGCGATGTCGTGGTCACGCCGATGGAGCTGATCGCCGAGACCGCATAGCGGCCTTGAATGCGCTAGCTCGACACCATCGCGCGAATTCGCTGCGAGAGATTATCGAGGTCGAACGGCTTGGTGATCATTTCCATGCCGGGCTGCAGGAAGCCGTCTGATATCGCGACGCTCTCGGCATAGCCGGTAATGAAGAGAACCTTGAGACCGGGTCTGGTCTCCCGCGCCTGATCGGCAAGCTGGCGGCCGTTCATGCCCGGCAAGCCGACGTCGGTAACCAGCAAATCAATCCGTGCATTGGTGCGCAGGACGCGCAGTCCCGACGGTCCATCGATGGCCTCCAACGTCTGGTACCCCTGCTCCCCGAGCATTTCGACGATGACGGCGCGCACCACCGGCTCGTCTTCAACTATCAGCACGGTCTCACCGGTGGCGGCATGTTCGGCCGCCGTGGCGGCTGACGCAAACTGCGGTGCGATTTCGCCATGATGACGCGGCAGATAAAGCCTGACCGATGTCCCCCGCCCCAATTTGCTGTCGATGGTCACGTGACCGTCCGACTGCCGCGCAAATCCATAGATCATCGAAAGCCCAAGTCCGGTGCCCTGCCCGATCGGCTTCGTCGTAAAGAACGGATCGAAAGCGCGCGCCGCCACCTCCGCGCTCATGCCGGTCCCGGTGTCGGTGACACTGATGCAGACATAATCGCCGGGCGAAAGCGCGGGGGTATCCGCGGTCACGCCCTCGATCCGCGCGTTTGACGTCGTAATGGTGAGCTTGCCGCCATCCGGCATGGCGTCGCGTGCATTGATGGCAAGATTGAGCAGCGCGCTTTCCAGTTGATTGGGGTCGCACAGCGTGAACCACAGGTCGTCCGCCGCGGCGATTGCAAGATCGATGGTCTCGCCGATCGTCCTGCGCAGCAAATCCTCCAGCGACACCACGAGCTGGTTGGCATCGACGCTTTTCGGGATCAGCGGCTGTCGCCGCGCAAAGGCCAGCAGGCGATGGGTGAGCGCCGCGGCGCGGTTCGCCGATGTCATCGCCGCGTCGATATAGCGCGCGAAATTGTCGGTCCGCCCCTGGTTGAGGCGGGTCTGCAGCAGATCCAGCGATCCCACAATTCCGGTCAAGAGATTGTTGAAGTCGTGTGCGATGCCGCCGGTCAGTTGCCCCACCGCTTCCATCTTCTGCGACTGCAGCAACGCCTCCTCGGTGACTTTCAGCCGTTCGGCCGCGGCCTTCTCCGCGGTCACGTCGCGGGCAACCGCATAAATGCGATCCTGGTCCGGTACGCCGGTCCACGACAGCCAGCGGTACGATCCGTCCTTGTGCCGGAAGCGGCTCTCGAACCTGACGGTGGCTTCGCTGACGCCGAGCTTGTTGACCTCCGCCCGCGTCATCCCGCCATCATCGGGATGCTCCAGCCATTCCGAAGTACGGTTCAGCAATTCAGCTTCGCTCCAGCCGAGCGTCCTGGTCCATGCCGGGTTGACCGTTCGCCAGACGCCGTTGCGATCGGCGACCACCAAAAGATCCTGCGACACGTTCCAGATCCGGTCGCGCTCCCGGGTCTTTTCCTCGACGCGCTGCGCCAGCGTCGCATTCAGTTCGGAGAGCTGGTCCGCAAGCTTGCGGTAGCGCTCTTCGCTTTGCCGCAGCGCCTGCTCCGCCATCACCTGCTCGGTGATATCGGTGTGCACGCCGACCAGACGGATGGCCCGTCCGTGCTCGTCGCGTTCGATCGTGGATTTGACCGAAATCCAGCGCGTCTCGCCGTCGCTGGGGCGAATAATCCGATAACGCACGGTGTAGTCGCGCACCGTGCCGGCGACAGCGTCGCGGAATTTCTTCTCGGTGGCCTCGCGGTCCTCGGGATGGATGCGCCGTACCCAGTCCTCGTGGGACTCGTTGCCCGCATCGAGCGGCAGACCGTGAATCAGCAAATACTCCGGCGACCGGCGATTGCGGAAACCGGTGGTCAGGTCGACCTCAAGACCGCCGATCCGGCCGATTTGCTGCACGCGCGCGAGTTCGGCCTCGCGTTCCCGCAACGCGACGGCAGAAAGATACTCCTTGGTCACATCGCGGCACACCACGAGCACGCCGCCAATGCCGTCGCCCTCGTCGATCGGGCTGTAGCCGTAGGTCCAGTAGACCTGCTCCAGCTTGCCGTGACGCGTGACCGGAACCAGTTGGTTCTCATGCCACGTCGCCCCGCCGCCGCTCATCACCTGCTCGATCTGGGGACCGATAACGTGCCAGATTTCGGCCCAGCACTCCCGTCCGCCCTGCCCGAGTGCGCTCGGATGGCGCTCGGGTCCCATGGTCTGGCGATAGGCGTCGTTGTAAAATTGAATGAGTTTTGGACCCCACCAGATGAACATCGGGTGGTTGGTATTCAGCAGGATGCGCAATGCGGTCCGCAAACTCTGCGGCCAGGTCTCCGGCGTCCCCAGCGGATTGGCGGACCAATCGTATGCGCGCGTCAATGCGCCCATCTCGCCGCCGCCGGCGAGAAAATCCCCAGAAGTCGGTCGATTGATCTTCAGCATTCAGGACGATCGGTGGCGAGTTCAGCCCAATTGGCAGCCGGAACTTAACCGCCTGTCACAATCCCAGCAAACCGGCGGGCCGGCGTTTGGTTCCAAATATATTCTGTCTGGACGGAACAAAATCGCCGCTGCGCGCGCATCAGCCGCATTAACCATCGGGCACGCCATGACCTTGCGACACCACGCAATGCCGCAGGCTCCCTTACTTCATCAGGCCCGCGGCCGTGAGCGCGCGCGTGATGACGGCGCCGACGTCAATCCCCCGACGCCGCGGCTCATGCGGCGGCTCCGGACGGCGACCAGACTCGGGACCACGATTAAGCGTCGTCAGCGGCCAGAGCACCGCGGCGAGATCCGGCACCTGCGCGGGCGCCGGAGCAGCCATGATCGTCGCGACTTCCTTTGGAGCTTCGGCTGGAACCACCTTCTTTGAAGCTTTGGCCGAAACCACCTTCTTTGAAGCTGAAATCACCATCGACCGGGGAATCCATTCGGTGAGGCCAAAGAAATTCGCAATGTGATACGAGGACGAGATTCCCGCCTCGATCAGGAACGCGCCT
>Ga0193724_1000125_pt1 | contig 18596 bp, 24 predicted proteins | sample H2a1metaG_FD_146005 | JGI IMG/M metagenome (GOLD analysis project Ga0193724, IMG submission 146005) | Soil microbial communities from a riparian zone of the East river system, Colorado, United States - H2a1 | ecosystem: Environmental > Terrestrial > Soil > Riparian zone | place: USA: East River... | reverse complement strand
ATGGGCACAGAGATCATATAGACAAGAAGATTTGCATTGTTATTCCTTTTGGAGAATGGGAAGGTGGGGAGATCTGTCTTTATGAGCTGGGATTGGTGATAAAGCTGAAGGCTGGGGACATTCTTGTTTTTCCTTCTTGTGATATCACTCACTTCAACTTGCATTTCTCTGGTTTGAGAGGATCTTTGGTACTTCACTCAGACAGGGAAGGAGATAATTGGGTTGAAAACAAGAATGGGTGGAGCTCTTATATGACTAGACAGTAGATAGTCTTTTGATGCATTCTTTGTCACTTGAGCTTATACAAAACTTGACTTTAACTTGTCAAATACATATCACTTTATAAAAAGTCAAACAAAACAATGTTATGTAAAATAAAAGAAAGGTAAATGATTATGCACAAGCTGACAATTGTGAAGTCCTTCTACTGCAAAACCTCTTCACTCTCAGAATCAGGAAAATTGGCATTTCTTTTCAACAATCTTGAAACTTTAAGATTTTGAAAGGATGCCTGAGCGAGAGCAGTGACAGCTGTCTAATTGCATCCTGTTTTTGTCAGTGTTGTGATACAATCATGACAGTGAGCTTGCACCTTGGTAAATGTGTTATCTATCAATGCCAGTGAACGCAAGACTATCACAAGTTTAAAGTCTTTGTTGGCATTATCATTGTATCTGGTTGTTACTAGTGCTGCCAGGAAGGAAAGTCATGCTTCAACAATGTCAACAATGGAAATATTTGTAGGACTCGTGAGTATATCTAAGATAAAGGTGTAAAGTAGATTGTTTATGGATGGATGGAAGATATAAAGACATACTGAAAGCCACCGTCATCTTTTTTCTGCCTTTCAAAGTATCCAACATCATTATCGACAGTATGGCGATATTTGTCTGAATCCACAGTGGCTAAAACACTGTCTTGATCAACAAGATTATTGAAAGGGACAGCCTTTGCTGATGCAGCAATTGCTCCAGTGCTAAAGTATTGGTTTCCAACAGTCACAGCGCTCCATTCACGAAATGTGTCAGGAGTTGAGGCTTGTAGCTTGTCAGATTGCATATACTTGGTAAAGGTGCTGTGAATTGCAGCAATGCCTTCTAAAGCTGTCTTGTATTTATGAGTATCAAGTCCAGTCAATTATATCACCTGTCGAAGACGCATGGGATTTCTATGATTCATCAATTAACAATCTCACATTCTTATGACTGTAATGCATACCTGGGTAGTTTAAGAGCAGGTGATAAATCACAGTGGGTGAGGATTCCAGTCAATTGCAACACTATCTCCTGAAATTCTTTGCCAGGAACGTTTTTGAAAAGCTGATATTGTTTGCGCTCCTTGTCATAGCAAACTTGAAGCGATGCATGACGATCATCCTATAGATAATAAAGTCAACATTCTCTTGTATGCATTATAAGTCTCACTTTAGTCAACATGCACAGATAGCTTGCCTGCTTGGAACCCTCATACTATGCTGTAGCTTCAAGTTCTAGCTGTTCACCTACAATTATTGTTAGGTTTAGCGATTTCACTCATGTCTTCAATGTCAGACATGGTATCTTAGTATTCATGTTTTCACTCTCCCGAATGTACGATGGACTTATTATGCACTTTGCATTTGTCATTTCGCCGGGCCTCTCTAGAATGTTCTAGGACATTCTATCAAGGTGTTTATGCCATAGGCTACTCTTAGTATAGTAAGCTATACACTCGGTTTTCTCCCCTCCCGCTACTCGTCATCTAAGTCGCTCTCCAGCCTGGTGGTTTGACTACCTCGCTTTCTCTTACCTCGATGTATAGATTGCCTAACAGCATTGTATCTGGTAACCACTTCTATCAATTATAACATCAGGTATATTGTTAATAAATAGTCTTAAATCCACTCACCAGCAGCAACAAGCTCATAAAAGTTATTCATTGTAGGTTGGGGAGGATATGTGTGCAACGACTTCTATACACATGTTTGTATAATCCAATTCCATTAGATATTCTGTTACGTTCACTTGTTATTATATTCAAGTGTATTCAGTATATATTCATCTTGATTTTAAATATAATTAGTCTTGTTTTGCATACTATCTCGTTCAAGTGCAACTTGTTATGCCATACACTTTTATTTAACAATTCTTGACATGTAAAAGCTGTAGAATGTTCTAGAATAAAAGTCACGTTATTGATGTGTTTGATTGCATGTTTGGTTGAGAATTTTCATCGCCTCTTTGTTCATTTCTTTCAACATGGCTCCAGGATTACGCCATTCTACAACTGCAAAGAATGCACCTAAGTGAGTCTTAAAATATACAAATCCTACATATAATTGATAATAAATGCCTCACATTAGGTCTATTACTCAGCATTAAACTAGACAGATAAAAAGAGAGGAATCGGTGGAGATATCTGTCCAAAGGTATATGTTTCTCATTTTTATATATGTAATTTACTAATATATGTGATAGTGATATGGATTTGCTGTACGTTCCATATGGCCACCTGTGTTATCTTACTTATATGCAATCATAGAGCTGAATCTGATAAGGAGGAGACTACACAAAGGGTGAAGAAAAGGGTTGTATCTGATTCCGAATCTGAAAAGGTCATTGTACTGTGAGTTTTCATTGGTTAAGACATAAGATATTTGTTTATGCAAAGAGACAGCACAAGCAAGCGTCGAAAATCATCCTATGTACAGACTTATCTATCTTCATTCATTCACATCTAATCAATAATTTAGAAATACAAAGGCTTTGAAAGCAGTCAAGCATCAATCCTCTGACGATGTTGAAGATGTATTTGTGTAGGTGTAAGTCACTTTGATTGCATTCTCGTACTAAAGGAATTTATTCGCAAGTGCTCAACCAAAAGTAAAGTCAACAAAAAGGCATGTAGTGACTATTATTGATCTTCAATTGCATATCATATAACATCCATTAGTTATTGACTAGCATCAGTGTATGTTGATGTTGAAGCAAGCGAATCTGAACAGTGCATTGTATTCAATGCAAGTGTTTTCTTGATTTTAAGTGAGCGTTAGTGTGGAGGAGCCTGATAACACACAAACCAAGGATATTTCTGAAGATGACATGATACTAGCACACAAGCAGACTATGAAATCCAAGGGCCTTACTCAAGGTCATCGTAAAATGTATGTATGTTTGCCACGTATGTTGTTCTTCTCTAATTCAGTGATCTTCTTACAGCATTTCAAATGATGAAAGCAATATTGACATTATCGAGTATGTTGAACATTCTTATCTGTATCTTTGTACATCATTCACCGATATCATTGCAGATCTCCTGTTGAGAAAGGAAAATGGTGGATATTGTTGTTTTTCTAATATTGAACTGTTGTTCTTATGCCTTGTTAAAGCACATGTTCAAGAAAAGTTGAAGCACATAGCTGCTGGTCACCATGACAACAGCCCAGGTTCTGAAGACTTGGATGATAAGGACATGATACATGCCCCCAAGAATACAAAGTACATGATTTCATTTTGTATCAGATCAATATGTAAACTAATGTCATGGTTGTTATCTGTTGGGCAATGGTGAAGAGCAAATTCAAACCTGCTCCGATAACAGCACAAATGAACATTGATGCACGGATTGTCCATGAGACAGCACCGGAATCTAGGTGCATCTCTTATAGATTGTTGTATCATAGTTGAGTTCAATAACACTTGTGTTTATAGTTCGCCTTCTAAGGGCAAGAAAAAGGTTGTATATATGGAGGACATACCGGAGGCGTGCGTACATATACATTGTCTGTGTTATGTCTAACATTTAACTGGTCCACAGAGATGTGTTTATCATTAATAATACCAATGCTGAGAAATTACCACGCAACTGTGAAGTCACTGACCTGGAGCTCTTTGACCCCATCCTTGCAAATACATATGAAAGTCTTCCTCCCCTTCGGTCAGTTTGCCAATTGCTTAGTCTTACATGTCCATTCACATCATTACTCAAGCACAGCACCGGAGGATTTTATATACCTTTTGGAAGGCATTCTTCTGTTTGGTGCACGGCGAAGCAAGAACCGATGTGTTTAACCTGATAAGCCTCAAGGGATTATGCGTCTGTGCTTCTTGTCAATAAACTCTCCCTCAGATGCCAAGCTCAACAGGCTCAAGTTAGGGAATTCATCACCAGACTGTGGCTCAGCAATCCTTTGACAATATTTCTAGCGGCTATCAAGACTTGTCATCTCGATGACCCTGACCCCCAGCTGCAATGCCTTGATATTTGATTTTATACGTCAGAGGGAGCAGTCCACATTATTGATATAACCAGCATACAATGCTTGATCGGTCGAATTCAGGACGGGGGCAGATGGGCAATCATCGATCGGAGTGGATCCCTTGCACAAGCACTATACCTCGAAGACGGTGATGATTGACATGTGTGTATGGTATCAGTGTGCTACTAATTACCGTCCTCGAGCTCGTCGTATTGAATCTCATGATCAACAGTAGTTACATGTCTATCGACACTATATAGCTGTACCCCAGCACACTAAACCGGTGCCAGGCTGGGCATGTATAACGTTGTAACGTTAACTCTAGATCTGCACAGTGATCTGCAGACATGCGTATATGTCACAGATTGTTGAGCAGACAGCCGCCGGGATCGAAGAGGAGAGTGTGTGCGAGGGGAAGGAGGGCAGAGTAGGACAGTCTCACACCACAAATTTCTCCCCGGCGGGGAGAAATTAACACCTAACCCTACCAAGCATCCTTAGCCCCTCAGCTCCGGCAGCGGCAGGTCGGAAAAATGCAGCGGCAGGGATGTGGGAACACTCAGACCCGCCAACGGCATGTATGGGGCATCGAAGGCAAGTGAAGGGGTGGCATCGCAGAATCCTTGAAGGAAGTTATCGTCGTCGAAGAGGGGGTCAGCACAAGGGCCGTAGGCGCAGTTATCCGCTGTGATGGCCCCATTGCTGGTGCTGCTAATGAAGCCAGGGAATTCGTCCAGCCTGATACGAAATTGCAAAGTGCTGTTATCGTTATCATTGTACGCGTTCCAGTTGCCTCCGCAAGGGTCATTATTAGCGCTAATGTTGACACCGTACAGGTCTGTGTGGGCGACAGAGCCACTGGCACTCGTAGCTGAAATCGATCCAAGTCCCGCGGTGACTTGGGAGTGACTTGGGGCAGTGGATGGAGGGCTAGATCAGCCCTCCCAAGCTCCGAAAACGGCGAACAAACAGCCGGAGTTTGTGACCGAATAGAAGGCGTATGCGACCGGATAGAAGGAGTTTGCGACCGAGAGGGCATAGGCGTTGTAGGTTGTGATGACATGGACGCAGATCTCATGTGGGTGGAGCCGTACCGGGAAAGTGGAGAAGTTGAAGAGGGACCATATGTCGCAGAAGGCGTCGGAGACGTCGACAGTGGCAGAGTCGGGGACTGATGACGAGACTCGTTGGTCGTTGGTGGGCGAAGCGCTTTCTGAACGAGCAGGCGGCATTCCCAACGTTGTCGTGATGAGCTTGAGTCGGTTGAGTTCGGAAAGCAACGATTGGCATTCTTGTACTTTTTGACAGTACTGAACTCTCTAGAAAAGGGGACCATAGGTTTAATACGGTTAACAAGACATATGCGTATGGGTGAAAACTCACTTGTCTAGAAACAGAAAGGGAGAGGCCTGGGGGGCGTCAAGAGGCTGGGTAATCAGACGTCGTTGATGGCTGATTATACCAAAACATTACCAAATTCCCATGCATGTATCCAAAAAGTAAAAAGTTGAATTGAAACCGGTACAAAAGTAATTGAAACTGGTACAAAAGTAATTGAAACTGGTACAAAAGTAATTGTTGCAGGTGAGAAGTCAATTGTTGCAGGTGAGAAGTCAATTGAAGCTGGTGAGAAGTTAATTGAAGCTGGTGAGAAGTTAATTGAAGCTGGTGCCAAGTTCAATGACATTATTTCAAGGGCTCCGTTGCAAAGATAATTTGAATAATTTGAGAGGAATTAAATTTCCACCGACATTTTATTTGAAAACGGTACTACGGTTCATAGATTTCGCACACCTTCCTTTTTTGGCAGGTGTGCGATTTTCTTTCACAAGATTTCAAGTAAAACAGTTTTGTCCAACAACTCCCGTCAAACAGAACGATGGTCGTGGTCTTGTTGCGCTTGATTGTTTGACCTGGTTCCATTTCCGGTTGTCCCAACGCCGAGCAGATAGCAAAAGCATTTACTTTGGAACTCAATATAGTACCGAACAAACAAAGAACCCAAACAGCAGCTGAACCCAGACAAGACTATCGTTCTGCAACTAGCTGTGATCTGTTCAAAATGTTCAACACAGTTCCAGTCAACAAGCTCTTACTACTCATAGCCCCTGTCACCCTCCTGGTCGCCATCTTTATGCAATGGCCTTCCCAGAAGGAGTTGGCTTCAGTTCTAGTGGCTTTCTGTCTTCTCCGAATCGCATATTGTCAGTCAAATGTTGTTTCCTGATAATCTTTTACATATCAATTTACAGCTTCTTATGATCTCGCTTTCTCTCCTTCCGTGTCAAGTTAGTCATTGAGAAATAACACAATGGTCGTGGGTTCCTCCAGTTTAAGTTGTAGATCGTTGTCTGACGACGTCTCATTCATGGTATGCCAACAGCTGTTGACGGTTGTGTCCTTGACGGTCGAGCTGCAGGTTCAGTGCCCGGACGACGAGGATGGAAATGGATTCTACCACTCTGTTCTTCAATTCGAATTCCTCGATACCCTGAAGTGTTCCCTTGTTGTCATGTGCTCTATTGTTATATTCAATGAATCGCTAGTCTATACACACCGAAGAGGCGGTCATGTCTGGAGCGTACTCTTCTCCTCCACTCGCCGTTGCTAAGGTAGGGGTCATTCACGGAAAAAAAGGTCACATGCGGGGATTTGCCCGCCGAAGGCGGCTCGGAAAAATGGCAGGGTTTTCGGACGCTGTATCTTAAGGGGGGAGAAAACTTACCTGGGTGACGACTCCACCGGCCACTCGCGATCCCTCTGCTCAGGATCATGATCATAGTTGTTGTTGCGGGCGCTGCTGTGTTTTTTGTAGTAATTGGTGGTATTTAGGCAGTGAGCAGTAAGGCAACTCCGCCGGATATGGAGGGTGTTCCTCATCGGGAAAACCCTTGGTTCAGAAAATTGGGGTTTCCCCCATCTTCATATGGCGGCGGAGTTGCCTTGATCAGTCTGAGTATATGACCAAATTTTCAACTCCAGCCTTACTTTCCCACAACGCCAATTGTAGTTCTCTTACATCAGTGCAGACGACTCTAGCCAACTACTATTGTCTTGGTTCATGCATCAGTGCTTGACGGAGTCTGTGGACCTCCCTTTTGAGATCCACAGATTCGATATGCAATCAAGAAACAGGGTATGTGCAGTATTGGTCACCACGAAAAGGGATGGTCCGAGGGAAGGTATGTGTATCAACCATGCGCCTTCCGCCTGGAGCATACCTCTCACATGCCTTATTTAGCATTATTCTTGAGCCTGAACAAGCCGGTCACTATTGGGCAGAATCGGGAGCTTTGGTTTGTGCTGTCTTCTGAACTATTCAGTGCTTCACGCATCGCTCCTGCCGCAGTTCCTACGTAGTTTCTGGTGACAATGTGCTGGATCTTCATTACAAGATATCTGCGTGAGTTTCAACAAATGTCATCACGTAGTAGGAATTTCAGCCTCTGGGAACAGCGCCTCTTTAAGTCACGGCGGAATCATTGTGTCATGCCAGGTATCCAGATATCGAGCTTGTTAAGTGCGTTTATTGATAATTGTCCATCGCAGAATCTAGAAGGCGACGGGATCAATCTCAACGGCCACGAGTTCTGGAGCGATTCTGTGGTCCTCATCCATGGGGATGAACTAAGGATTCCATTCCAATGTGCGCCTTTCTTTAGATTCCGTTTTCTGTGGCTGAGTTCGCCTACCATTAGCTTTCAAATGCTTGATTTTGGAGATGGAAATTGGTCGACTGACCTTCGAAAAGTCACTCTGCCAAGTGATTGTCTCTCTCTCCTTAACTGTTTATATTTCCCTTAAATATTTCCCTTTCGCTGTGACAGCGCATTGGTCAATACCTCAAAACACCGCATATCTTGGGAAGCGGAAGTTCTGCTGCTGTTCATCTTGCTGTAGACACCAACTCCCGCCGACATGTTGCTTGCAAGATCCTCAAAGCCAGAGGAGAGCGCGCAATGCTTCAGGCAATAAACGAGGGCCGGATTCTCGAGACATTGCATCACGTAAGCCCTAGCAATTGCTACTTTTTCTTTTCTGACCCTGTATTGCACCAGCTCAACATCAACCAGATATACGATATTTGGGTCAAGAGGGAATATGTGTTAGTCTGCGACCCACCGTTGCTGCACGCTGACAGTCGCTGTGTGTGCCTTAGGTGTCTCTTCCTTCAAATTTGTGTTGGTGGTGATCTTGCTTCCTATATCAATTGTCACACAGAGGAGGACAGTAGGCTTTCGGAAGAGGAAGCAAAACACATTATGTTTCAGCTATTGAATGGCCTGGTTTACCTACATGACTTGTCGATCTCGCATAATGGTGTGTTTTCATGGTCACGTACAATATGAAGCTGAAATCTTTGGTGATATACTGCAGATCTCAAGGTACGTTCAGTAACTGCTTAACAGGATGTTGCTCAGTAACACCCCTTCTATCAAAGCCTGCGAATATATTTCTATTCTCCCCCGGTCCATACCCTCACATCCAAATCGCCGACTTCGGCGTTGCTCGGTCCCGAGCATATGAAAAAGTATTTGATGTCCAGGGCACCATCGCATATCTTCCTCCGGAAGCCATCCTTGCTCTACGCGACAAGACCTTGGGGTATTTCGGATTACCTGCCGATTGCTGGAGTGCTGGGGTGATTCTCTTTCTTATGCTTTCGTAAGCGATGGGAATTTCACTTACAGATATATGCGAGCCAATGATTCTGTATGGCTCAGTGGTCGGCTTCCTTTTGGCTCTGAACCAACCGGGAGGCGGTTGTCATCGGAACTACTTGACGATTCGCACTTGAGCGGATTCCAAGGCACCTACGACCGTCGCAGCGTAACGAATGTACAACATGCAATCAATATGATTACCGACGGCCGAGTGACTTTCCAGGAACATATTTGGGACCAAATGCTGGATGGTATGCGCTCAAATGAAGGGGCTGTTTGAGTTTTCCCCAAAATGCTGTTGAACTCACTGACGTCATCTTTTTATGTTGAATTCTTTTAGCCAAGGATCTCGTTACCCGTTTTCTCACTGTCAACCCTCAATGCCGTACATCCGCCATAGAAGCATTAGAATGCCGCTGGATTAGCACCGCCTTGGCATAACTGGAGATTGCCTATTCATCAGCTGCTGTTTCAAATCCGTGTTGACCTGAAGGTAACCAAGCATACCCTGCTGCACACTCGCCTACTTCCCCCAGACAAACCTGTGCCACTGTTGCATCAGTATTGTTATTATTACTGTGTTCTGAAATGTTCCATGCTGTCTACTGTTTCATTGTTGGATCACATACAAACTGTTGGTTCTTCACCCTTGTACACAGTGGTGGACAATCAAATTTCAGTATGTTGCTTATGCTGTCAAATTGCACTGAGACATTCAGGGTTAAACAGTAGGAATAGTTTAATTTAGGTTCTGAAGATCTCAAATTATTGCTGTTTGTATCTATTTTGGCAGGTCAGTCCAAATCAGGCAACTCTGCCTGAGTCAAGGTTTTCCTGATTTGGAACAGCCAGACGAAACACGTGTTCATCCCGCTTTCTTCACATCCTCCAGCTCTCAACCCATCCTAATTGTCCACAATGCCATGTAAAGTAGCAGGGTCAACAGACTAGTGATGGTTTGGTTTGGTTTGGTTTGGTTTGGTTTGGTTCAGGCCCAGAAATTCTGAACCTAGAACTGAACCTTAGGTTCAGTTCAGCCTATTGCCCAAACCTTGAACTGAACTTAGGTTCAGTTCAGGCAGGTTCAGGTTCGAACCTGGGTTCAGAACCAAACCTGCCCATCACTACAACAGACAGGATCCTGTCACTCCAGTCATCTCAAAGATTTGCACAAACTGACGAAAAAGGTGACCAAACCCAGAACCCTGAAGATCAAAGCTGTGGCTGATGAGCAGGAGCAAAACAAGGAGCATGAAAGAGAAGGAAACGCAGCACCTGCAGGGCACTCCAGTCGCAAGGAAAAACATGCATGGTAACAGAGAAAGACATCAAGGTGACCAGTGTGGACAAGGAAAACATGGAGATGCCACCATCCAAGACAGTTCGCTTTCGTGCTTTGGTCCTGCAGCCACGACTTCTACTTATCTTTCATTGTACAGGCTAAAGTTGCATCTAAATCGAAACCTTCCACTCAAGCAGCCAAAAATGCATCCAAAGCTGTTGCCAAGCTGCCCTCCAGGGCCTCTGCCAAACCACCCTCGCATGCTGCATCAGCAAAGCTTGGTTTGAAACCTGGTTCGAGGAAACCTGCATCTAAGGTGGGTTCTTGAGGTCTTATAGTTGTTTGCAACAAGGTTAATACTTGCATGGACTCTTTCTTTTGGTACAGTTTGGCAAGACTGCATCTCAACCAAACCTGCAGACTGTTGGTGAGATGGTTGCTGAGGAGCCAGAAGAGATCAGGGAGGCTGAAGAAGAGGCTTCTGCTCCTGTGATGAGTAAGTGTTTGTTTGATCTGTCAGTAGCAAACTGTTTACTCGTTCACAGACCTAAGCAGCCAATTCATGTCCATCTCTTGAGATTTTTCTATACTCATATTTATGAGCCCCCTGCCTGCTTTAGCCTTTGTTTCTGTGTTGCCTGCCTTCTCCCTCTAGATTATTTCTCATGATGTCAATTTATGTTGTCTGTCCATTCCCTTGCCTTCCTTTTCACTCTCCATTACAAGTCATTTGTGGCTGAGTCCATTTCTTGCCTTGACTTGCCATGGATGATGGAGTGCTGGCAGTGGAAGATGACACATTGTCATATTCCTAGACCAATTTCTTTCTTGATATTCATTCAGTGAGTTAAGATTCAATGCCTTGTATTCAATGCCTTATCTTTTGATGATTTTTTACTAAAACAAGATTTGATGTTTTATATCCTACTGTATCTGTCTTCCTTTGGGAGGGTTGCTGCTATGTGGTGTTAACAGACTGGTGAAACCATGACCCAAATATTGTCTATTAGAACTTTGTGAGAAATGTGGTGCACTTTCTGATAGACCATTTTTACAACATCATTATACTTTGCACTTAAGCAAGGACCATCATGGGCTATAGCACAGATACAGATAATTCATGATTCATGGGTATCCGTACTCGTGCGGATACGAGTACGGATACAAATTCCTGTATCCATGGGCTTTAAAACAAGCCTAAGATCATCCAAAATGGTCAAGAATTGACTGAGATAGAGTCAAAACACTGTTTTGAAGATATTTCAGTTAATTCTGAATCATTTGGGGTGGTCTTGGAGTCATTTTCATTAGAAATCCATGGATTTTGCATCCATATCCATGAGGAGTATGAGTACAGATACAGACAAATGTATTCACAGAGTATCCATGCATTAGCCTAGACCATCATGATATCTGAGGAAGATTGTGAGGTGTGTAGAAGAAGTACATAGCAAAAGTTTCTATCAGTGTCTAATTCATGGTTTATTATCAAGACTCTGGTGAGCTTCCTTGTCCTTGTTGTCACCAACGTCAAATATGGGCAGCTCTGAACTTTCCACAGCTCACTCCTTCCCCTTCCTTTACCATGAAAGATTGCCACACTTTCTTTCCAACAGGAGGTGAATACAGTGTGCTCAAGATCACTTCACATTGACCAGAATGTCAGTGACACCATTGACTGCAGGAATCACAATCTTGCTGGTGGTGGAACAAGACCACAATGAAATCAGCAAGGGATGTTGCAGGTGAAGGGGCAATTTCAAGTGCTGTCATGACACCAGAGCTAAAATTCCCAGTGACATTGCTTAGGATTTGCAGTTCTGGGTCCTAAAAGGACCTCCCAAAACTAGTTTTGAACCCTGGTATGCTGAGCCCTGAAAATGTCCAGACACTTGGCCCAGGTTCATGTCTGGATTTTTGTCTTAGGCCTGGATTATGTCTAGATACTAACCAAGGTTATAGGGTATATGGTTTTTTCACACATACTGGCTCAAATTAATAAAAATCTACTCATCCCCTTCATCTTCCTTCTCCATTGGCCCCCTTTTCTGCTTCAAAAGTCCTTTTACCACAAGTCTGAGACCCTGGAAATTCAATTTGAACAAATGATATTGTTGGTGATCCTTGTCAGATTTTTGATCATTTCCAGCTGATCTGTGAGCACTCCCAACCAGATGGGAATCATTCTTGGGACAGTTCCACACTTCACTTGTTTGTAAACTCATTATCTTGATCATGTTAATCTGATCTTCTGATGTGATTCCTGCCCCAGTTTCACCCATTGCTGTCAAATGTTCTTGACAAGACTGGTTCATTCATTGATTGATAGAGTCTACTAGAAGATACAAGGTAAATTTTTCACTTGTGCAAGCAGTTTTTGATCCATTTTCCCAACAAACACAAATGCAATTAAACACCTTACTTGAGCATATGAAAGAGATACAGCCTCTCTCTTGTGATGCCCTCAACACTGAACCCCCTGCTGCTACTATCATGCAGGCCTCTGCTGCCATCATGCAGGCCTCTGGAGCTGCCATGCAGGCCTTCCATTCAGCCAAGAAGCCCTTTGCTAAGCACTCACTCATGCTAAACAATGGCTGGTCCTTGCAGTTCACCCTAGACAGTGTCCCTGATCCTCCTGTTGTAAAATTTGCCACTGACATCCTTATCTCAATGGTATGTGGGACTTTGATCCAGCATACTGGCAGGGGACCTTGTGCCTTATTGTCAAGGGCCACCATATTGGCTTACTGGCCAGATGTATACAAGTATGAGAAGAAGGATCAATGGAAGGGTATGAAAACATGATGGTTTAAGTGGAATGTTTGCATTATTTTCTTTTAGCTTGCAATAAACAACATGTGTGGCCACCACCCCACTTGTGAAGGTTTGGGTTCTCTTGTCTGTAAGATCAGGATCCTGCAGCATAGTCTTTAATGGTCCACATGTCAACCTGGTGATTGTAGTTGTATAGGTGTCTCAGGATGTCCTAGGAAACAAGTGTGTAAGGCAATGTGTGTTTGGAAGGAGGAAGAACTTACTGATGTGATGGCACATGCACTAGTTGAGGTCTCTCCTGCACAAACCTATGTTATTAATTAATATATGTATCTACAAGATTAACAAAATGAGCAATAACTCACCTTTCACCTTCACAGGCTTGCCATTGAGGTGTAGTAAGGGTGACCTGTGGGTTTCCAGGCCAAACACTGTACCCATGAAGGGTACAGGTCTGCATTACCTGCCATCAGACATAGGTATAGCAAGTACCCATGTCATTACATGGGTACCATGGACCCACAGCAGTATTGAGGGCTACTGTGGGCCGGTTGGTGGCAAGCCAAGGTCCCAATACCTCACTCAGGCCAGATACATGTCAATTGATGTATCTGTCACCCTAGCAAGGTAGGGGTGTGACTCAGATGAGCCGTGTGCTGTTTCTGCTTGGAAATGATGTCTACACATCAGTTGATGCATTAGGCTGTGTTTGCAAGGTGTGATGGCCAGTGGCAAGGAGGAGATGGGAACACAGGCCACACCTGTGTTCCCATTGTCATTGTTGGTGCTGGATACTTTGTGAATAGCATTTACACCTTAGTCAACATGTCAGTGCTTGTTTGCAAAGTGTGATGGCTGGTGGCAAGGAGGATATGGGAACATGGGCTAGACCCATGTTCCCATTGTTGTCATTGGGGCTTTCTGGTTTGCAAGGGGATGGCAAAGTTAGTAGACACAATGGGTTAACTATGGGCACATACCTGGGCTGGTAGATGGGCACACCACCCTCCTGGCCATTTTCCTTCATGTTGTGTTGTTCTGTTTGTTGTTGTTGTTGTGGCTGTAACACTAGTAGTTGGTAAGTAGAATAAATCAGAATAAAAACTCACCTTTGGGGCCCATTGGGGCCCCTCTGTGCTTACCTGTGGATACCTATCTACTGTGGGTATGGGTGTGTGATAGTGGATGAATTGCTTAATTGGGACACTATACCTGTACCCAAGCAACCCACATTCCAAAAAATGTAAGTTTACCCATACCTGTGCTATTCCCTACTTACCATAAAACTTGATACCTCATTAGAAACTGATGGGTTTCCTGTCATTCTTCCAGTGACTTTATTTTTATGCCAAACCAAGACCATGAAGGCATCCAAATGCATATGTTATGGCAGCATGCATCTTTTGAGCACGTGAATATGTTCCTTGCTCATCTGAGATCTGTCTCTTAGATACATCAAGTCAGATCTTATTACAGCTACATGCACTCATTGTCAGTTATGATTTTTGTTCAAGATACTAACCAGTACTTACTGATCCATGATCCATGCTACATACAATACATAGTGGGGCATCTTGCCTTGGTGTTAGCAAAAAAAAAGGTTCATCCTCAGGGACAGGTCCATGCTCAACAAGAAATGTTTCACATTGCCTCATAAGTCTGGCAAATTGATGAAAGAACATGATCAAAATAGTAAACATAAAACCTTACCTCTGATATGAACTATCAGTACCTTCTGTTACTCCTTTTGAGGCTGGTAGCACAATACTTTGAAAAATTTGTCATGTGGGAGTCAGTGGAGCTGGGATCCTGTGCCAAGCTAGTCTGAGGCAGACACTCCTGTTCTCCCTTCATATCATCAGTCACCTCCAGTTCTGCAGGCCCTTCCCAATCATTCTGGGGTTGAACAGCCAGGAGGACACTAGCAAATTTTGGGTTATGGGGCAAAGACATGGGTGTTGTCAAAAAGTCCACAAGAGCTGACAAAAATACAAAGCACACTAAATAACTACATATATGTGTAAACAATATACTAATGCTCATTCAATACCTTATGCTAATATATAGATATATATCTAAATGGAAGGGGATGGTGGTGGGAATGGAATGGGGATCAGTGGGAGGAGGGGGATTTGGGGGGTACTAGGCAGCTCCTGCAGTAACAATGGTGTTTAGTGAGTTTATGCACCTCATTTGCAGCTGGAACAAGGTGCAGGGGTGCCTATGGTGCCTGCAGTGTCAGTGGGTAGTGAATCTTCCAACATAGCATTTTTTGCCAGTAATCATGCTAGGTCTAGTGTCTCCTGGAGAAACTTATCCATTTTTAATTGGCAGCCCATAATTGTGATGAGGGACATAGTTAAGAACTCTTGTTATATGAGTGGAAAACCTGATAGCACACAAATAAATTTCTTGTCAACAATGTAGTTCTGCAAGACTGGATAGTTGGCACACTAACTGCTTGTATGCTTTTGAAGACTTGGTAGAAGTTGGGTTGTGACCCAGCCTAAGGACAGTCCCATCACGACCATGACCATGACTTCCTGATTGGGTTTGGCCACCCCAGGCTTGAGGCAAACAAGGACCCTAGGAGCCTTAGCCAAGATCCTGACTTGGGGGAGTGGGCCATTGCTTCGCATGGCATGTACGAGTCCTTTTAACATCCCTGGGTATTTTTAACATCTCACATATCTACTTAAAATTACTTTTCTGGCTTTACATGTTCCCCACCATTTCATAGACACAGTTTTTTACATTTCCTTCTACTACACAATCTCTACCCATTTCTCTCCCATCATTATACCAGATTTAGAGCTATCAACATCCTAGAAAGTGCTTTGAATGGCATTTACAAGTCTTTTTAACATTGCCTAGTACTTTATAACACTCTGCATAGACTGTACCATTTCATTCAATTTGCTGGCATGACATAACTGTGAAAGTTGCCAGAAAATATCAGGAGAGGGGTCTGTAGAACAATCTCAAGTATTCTTATTACTAACTATTCAGAGGATAAACATAGAGAAGTAAGAGAACCCCAAGTGCAAAAGCCAAACTATCACCATGATGCTTCAGGAACAGCTGGTGTACAATTATCTAAGTATGAGTTCATAGACAAATAGATCAAGTACTAGTGAGGGCCAGCTTGGGCTTGGGGGAAATATAGAGGTGAGAAAGAAATACAAAATTAAGAAATTTAAGTTTCCTTACATTACCCCCCGAATGGACCAAGGTAACAGTGAGCTTATTAGAGGGAATTCTGTGCTTCTTACATGAGATTCAATAGGTGGATATCTTTGACATATAATTCCCATCTTTCACAATGATTAAATTCTGTAATTTCACACAATTACAAGAAAAACAATTATTACACAACTTTGGGCACTTTATTATATACATGTATCATTCAGTTTGTACAGAATGGTAAACATAGGGATACAAGAAACAAAATGAAAACCATACAATGAGGGAGCCAACAGGGGTAGAGTAGGGCAGGGGTCAGAAAGATGGGAGGGGGGAGGGACAGGATGGGGGGAGGTACTTGAGGAAGGAGGCAGGGTAGAAAGGGTACATGAGCATGACGGGTGTGTTCGGGGCCGATCCGCGCCTCGTTGGCGGTGCAAACGAGGTGCGGGGGGTCGATTGGGTGGTCTCCGGTCGGTGGTCTCCGGTCGGTGAGCGTGCTGTAGGGGTTGGTAAGCACAAAGTGGGCGGGAGCGCTCACCGGGGCGACGTGAGTGTTTGGGGCCGATCCGGGCCTCGTTCGTGGTGGAAACGAAGTGCGGGGGTCCATTTGGGCTGGCTGGCATCGGAAACCGAAGGAACAAGCTGTAGGGGGGTGGTCAGCGTAAAGGGAGCACTCAGGCGACGGGGGTGTTTGGGGCTGATCCAGACCTGGTGAAAACGTGGTGCGGCGGTCGCGTCGGGTGGGTCGCGTCGGGAAAACGGAGGGCGAAGGGGCGGATGGGGGTGTTGTTGAACAAGGGGTAGAGGGGTGCAGCGGGGATGGGGACGTTCGTTCGCGACGGAAACGAGGTTCGGGGGGATGTATGGGGTGGTCCATGTCGGGAAAATAGACGGGTGGTTGCAAAAAAGAGGGGGTGCAGCCGGGGCGACGGGGACGTTCGGGGCAAACCACACCTTGTTCGCAGAAACGAGCTGTGGGGGGTTGCGTGGGGTCGTCTCCGTTGGGAAAACGGAAGTGAAGGGCGGGGTGGTTGAAAAATAATGGGGGGGGCTGGCGCTGGTGCTGGTGCTGGTCCCGGCGTCACTGCTGGCATGTTTGCCAGCCTGGTGCTGGTGCCGGTGCTTGCGTTGGTAATGGGCGCTGGTGCCGGTGCTGGTCTTGGTATCGCCCGTGCCTGTGGTGGCCGCTGGTGCCGGTGCTGGTTCCGCTGCTGGTGCTGGTGTTGGCATCGGTGCTGGTGCTGGCATCGGCCTGGCGCTGCTGGCGTCGGTGGTGGTGTGTTGGGCTGGTGTCAGTGCTGGTGCTGGTGCTGGCGTCGGTGCCGCGGCTGGCGCTGGTGCTGGTGCTGGCATCGGTGCTGGTGCTGGTACCGGTGCTGTTGTCGCGCTGGTGCTGGCGTCGTTGCTGGTGTCGTCCTGCTGGCGCTGCTGCTGGTGCTGGCCTGGTGTTGGCGTCGGTGCTGATGCTGGTACCGGTGCTGGTGTCGCGCTGGTGCTGGCGTCGTTGCTTGTGCTGCTGCTGGCGTTGGTGCTCGCGCTGACGCTGGGTGCTGGCGTCGGTGCTGGCGTCGGTGCTGGCGTCGGGGTTGGTGTTGTGCTCTTGGTGGTGGTGAGCTGGGGGTGGGTCTCACGCGCTTGTGGCACCGGACAAAAAAAAATCCTACTCACCGTCATCGTTGTCGCTCCCGTTCCGTCGTCGCTGCCGTTCCATCGTCGCTGTCGCCGTTGTCGTCGTTGTCCCCGTCCCTTTCGTTATCCCCGCCATCGTCCCAGTCCATTGGTCCTCATCGCTCCAGTCGTTGTCGCTGTGGTCGTCTTCGCCGGTTGTGGTCGTCTTGGGCAGGTCGGGATGAAGGCAGAATTCAAACTCAGATGCTTACATGCGTGCCGCGTCACAGTATTCATTTTTTTATAACCTCAATATATTCACTAAAAGTTTCAAAATATTTCAGGACATGGATTGATAATGCTAGTGTGTAATCCATTTTCTACAGAATTTTAGAATCAATATTGCACATATAAATACCCTCTTACATATGTTTGGGCATCGCGTGACATGTGTGACTCCCTTCCATTTATATCCATTTTCCGCGTCTCGGCTGAGTTTGAATGGCGGATCAAAGCTCGCAGAATCAGTATTCAATTTTTTATATCGTCAGAATAAATCCTAAAATCATGGGAATATTTGAGGACATGCCGTAGTGAGGTTATCGTGTACTGTATTTTTCTCAGATTTTCTGAATAAGAATTGCAAAACTTTTCTCGATGATCAATCGAAAAGATGACGCTGAAAATGCCCGCCAGCAGGTATGATAAGAACGATTCTTATTACATAAGACTCGTAACTTGAGCTTATATGAAACTTGACTTTAACTTGTCAAATACATATCACTTTATAAAAAGACAAACAAAACAATGTTATGTAAAATAAAAGAAAGGTAAATGATGA
>Ga0193724_1000124_pt1 | contig 18644 bp, 14 predicted proteins | sample H2a1metaG_FD_146005 | JGI IMG/M metagenome (GOLD analysis project Ga0193724, IMG submission 146005) | Soil microbial communities from a riparian zone of the East river system, Colorado, United States - H2a1 | ecosystem: Environmental > Terrestrial > Soil > Riparian zone | place: USA: East River... | reverse complement strand
GCCGACGCATCTGGACGAGCTTGCCGTTCTGATCCGCAAGCGCGCCGGCAAGGTGCTCGACGCACTGCCGCGTAACGAAACCTTCAATTTCGTCGATCGGGTGTCGATCGAACTGACCACCCAGATGCTGGCGACGTTGTTTGACTTTCCCTGGGAAGAGCGCCGCAAGCTGACGCGCTGGTCCGACGTCTCGACCGCGCTGCCCAAAAGCATGGTCGTGGAATCGGCGGAACAGCGCCGGGCCGAAATGGACGAGTGCGCGGCCTATTTCACCAAACTGTGGAATGAACGCGTCAATGCCGCGCCGAAAAACGATCTGATCTCGATGATGGCGCACAGCGACGCCACCCGGCACATGGACCCCGACAATCTGATGGGCAATATCATCCTGCTGATCGTCGGCGGCAATGACACCACCCGCAACACCATGAGCGGGTCGGTGCTGGCATTGAACGAACACCCCGACCAGTATCAGAAACTGCGCGACAATCCGGCGCTGATCGACAGCCTGGTGCCGGAGGTCATTCGCTGGCAAACGCCGCTCGCGCATATGCGGCGCACCGCGCTGGTCGATACCGAAATCGGGGACAAGAAAATCCGCAAGGGCGATCGGGTGGTGATGTGGTACGTCTCGGGCAATCGCGACGAAGAGGGCATCGAGAACCCCAACGACTTCATCATTGACCGCGCCCGGCCCCGCACGCATCTGTCGTTCGGCTTCGGCATTCATCGCTGCGTCGGCATGCGGCTCGCCGAACTGCAACTGAAGATCGTATGGCAGGAGATGCTGAAGCGTTTCGACAAGATCGAGGTGGTGGGCGAGCCGAAGCGGGTGTATTCCAGTTTCGTGCGGGGCATCGAGCAGTTGCCGGTACGTATTCCGGCGTGAACAGCGGGTGCTGGATCGGGCCCGATCTAAAGCGCCGGAACTACTTGATCCAGCCAGCCGTCGGTGGCGTTCTTTACCCACTCCAGGCCCAGTCGCCGCTGGAGGTTCACCCCGTCTGGCCGCAACAACCGAACTTCGGGATGAACGAAGCTGTCGGGAATCAAACAGAAACCGAGGCCGGCGGCGACCATCGCGAGTGCCCGGCTGTCACTGTCGGTGCGAGCAATGACACGAGGCTGAACTTTCCACTCGTCAAGTATCCGCGACGCAGACTGCAGTTGTTCGCAATGCACCCGCACAATAAGCGGCTGGCCGCTCAGTATCTGCGGCGATACACGTCCGCGAGGATAGTCGCGCGAGGAGACCGCGAGCGCCTGCCGATCGTTCGCCAATTCGTATTGCCGGTGGCCTGGCTCCGGTGTCGCCAGATTGGTCAGCACAACATCATAGCGCCCGTTCGCGAGCCGCTGCCTCAGCTTGGCGAGCGGCGCATCTTCCATCTGCCATGTTCTTGCCGGATCAAGACCCCCAAGGCGAGCGAGCGTTGCGGCAACAAGCTCGGGCGGCAAAGTCGGTAACAAGCCGATCCTGAGAGGCTTGCCCGGTTGCCGATCACGAGAAGGCGCTTTCAGCCGCTCGGTCTCTCTCAGGATTGACCGGGCCGTTTCGAGCGCAGCCAGTCCCCGTGTGGTCAGGCTGATGCCGCGGGCCTCTCGCTCGAACAAAGCAAAACCCAGCTCTCGTTCGAGCGCACCAATTGCGGCTGATAACGTCGGCTGCGTGACAAAGGCGCGTCTGGCGCCGGCGCTGAAGCTGCCCGCATCCGCAACGGCGATGAAATAGCGAATCTGCTTCAGGTCCATCCATAGATAATATCTATAGCTCGGTATCGATGCAATTGGGATTGTCGATTGCTTGAGCGGCACGAATACTTTCGAAGGCTCAAATCAACAAGGCGATGGATGCCATGGATCATTCCAAGCAGGTCGCGATCCTGCACGAATTGATGTCGCACATCGAGGCGGGGACGACGGCGCGAACCGCCGAAGTACGATGGAATCGCGGCGAGGTGTATGCGTCTCGGGAGCGGCTGAAGCTGGAGAAAGAACGACTCTTTGATGCCTATCCCCTGGTGGCGGGATTGAGTGGCGACGTTCCAGACCCGGGATCATTCATCGCACAGGATGCGGCGGGTACGCCATTCATTCTCACGCGAGGCCACGACGGCAAGGTGCGGGCGTTTCTGAACGCCTGCCGGCACCGCGGCACCCGTCTCATCGATCAGGAACGCGGCCACGCGCTGCGCTTCTCCTGTCCGTTTCACGCCTGGACCTACGATCTCGACGGAAAGTTGGTCGGCCTTCCGAAGAAGGAGAGTTTTGGCGAGTTCGATCACGCAAGCCACGGCCTGATCTCGCTGCCGGTCACGGAAAAATACGGAATCATCTGGCTCAAGACGAAACCGGGTCCGGCATTTGAGATCGACGATTATCTTTCCGGGCTCGGTCGCGAACTCGCCGGCTGGAATTTCGGCCGGCAGTTCTCGTTTGACGCATGCGCGATGCAAACGAAAATGAACTGGAAGCTTGCCAATGACACCTTCGGCGAAACCTATCACTTCGCCATCCTGCATCGGAACACGTTGGCGGCGATCTATCACAGCAACGTCACATCCTATGAGACATTTGCCAGGAACCACCGGATGGTGTTCGCTGCGCGATCCATCCACGAACTGCAAAACGTACCCGAGCGCGAATGGCAACTGCGGCCGCATTCGACCATCGCCTATTACATTTTTCCAAACACCCAACTCCTTGTCTCCCGCCAGAACATTTCGATGTATCGCATGTTCCCGGACCCTGACCGGCCCGACCGAAGTGTCGTCTATCAATCCGTCTATCTGGACGCTGAACCGGCAAACGAGAGTGAGAGGGCTGTCGGGGAGGCCGCGCTCAAGCGCCTGAAGGCCGTGATCATCGAAGAGGATTTTGTCGTCGCGGAGAAGTCGCAGGCGGCGCTCTCGTCCGGTCTGATCGACGAGGTCGCCTACGGGCGCAACGAGCCGGCGCTGCATCACTATCATCGCACATTCGACGAGGCGCTGGCGCAGCACGCATGACGGAGTCTTCGCTTTTCAAACTGGTCGAGACGGTCACCTCTGCACCGGGATACACAAGCAGCATGGGGACCCGCGTTCTCGCGGCGGAGGCCGGCTATGTCGAGCTGGCGCTCGACCGGAGGCCTGACCTTCTGCAAATCAACGGCTTTTTTCATGGGGGCATCATAGCGGGTCTTGCGGATCACGCGGCTGGTGGCGCGGTCACGACCGCATTGCCGAAGAACCGGTTCGCAGTGACGGTGTGCCTTCAGGTCAATTTTCTTGCGCCGGCCAACGGCGAGACGCTTATTGCACGCGCGAAGGCCGTTCTGGCAGGAAGCACGATCGGCGTGGCGCAGGTTGACGTTATTTCGCTGGCAGGCGGCGTGGAGACAGCGTGCGCGATTGCGACGGTGACGTTGCGCGCCGTTGAAATGCCCGCCCGAATATCTTTGCAGCCGGTTTCGACTTGAAGCTGATTGCCGCGAACGACGCGGCTGGTCGCCGAGGCTGCCGAGTTCGGCAACATATCTGAACGTCCTCAGCGTCGGAAATCCATGCTTGCCAAGCTTGGAATGCAGGCTAATACGCTATAACAAACAAGCATGAGGGCTCTGCGGTAGCTTCACGACTGCAGGCACGACAATCAGCAACGGAAACGCTACCGGTAACTGAATGACCGCACAAGAACAACAAGACGAATATGCCGATATCCGCGACGCCGTCGCCAAGCTGTGCGCCCAATTCCCCGGCGAATACTGGCGCAAGCTCGATCGCGAGATGGCCTATCCCAGCGCGTTCGTCGATGCGCTGACGCAGGCCGGATATCTCTCGGTGTTGATCCCCGAAGAATATGGCGGCGCCGGGCTGAAACTGTCCGCCGCGGCGGCGATCCTCGAGGAGATCCAGCGCGCCGGCTGCAATGGCGGCGGCTGTCATGCGCAGATGTATACGATGGGCACGCTGCTTCGCCACGGCAGTGACGAGCAAAAGGCAAAATGGCTGCCGAAAATCGCCAGCGGCGAATTGCGGCTGCAGGCATTCGGCGTGACCGAACCGACCAGCGGCACCGACACCTCCTCGCTGAAGACCTTTGCCAGGCGCGACGGCCATGACGGTTACATCGTCAACGGCCAGAAAATCTGGACCAGTCGCGCCGAATATTCCGATCTGATGATCCTGCTCGCACGCACGACGCCGAAGGAGCAAGCGGCCAAGCGCACCGACGGATTGTCGGTCTTCATCGTCGATATGAAGGCGGCGAAGGGCAACGGGCTTTCGATCAGTCCGATCCGCACCATGATGAATCACTCCACCACGGAAGTGTTCTTCACCGATATGAAGGTGCCCGCCGAAAACCTGATTGGCGAGGAAGGCAAGGGCTTTCGCTACATCCTGTCCGGCATGAATGCCGAACGCATCCTGATCGCGTCGGAATGCGTCGGCGACGCCAAATGGTTCATCGCCAAGGCCTCAAGCTACGCCAAGGAGCGCGTGGTATTCGGCCGTCCGATCGGCCAAAACCAGGGCATCCAGTTTCCGATCGCCAAGGCCTATGCGTCGATGCGCGCCGCCGAGCTGATGGTCAAGGAAGCAACACGCAAATATGAAGCTGGCCTCGATTGCGGCGCGGAAGCCAACATGGCCAAGATGCTGGCGGCGGACGCCTCCTGGCAAGCTGCCAACGCCTGCCTGCAGACCTATGGCGGCTTCGGCTTCGCCGAAGAATACGACATCGAACGCAAATTCCGCGAGACGCGGCTCTATCAGGTTGCGCCGATCTCAACCAATCTGATCTTGTCGCACCTTGCCGAGCACGTGCTGGGCATGCCCCGCTCCTACTGAGAGACAATGATGCTGCCGCTTGAGGGACTGATTGTCATTGCCGTCGAACAGGCGGTCGCCGCACCATTCTGCAGCTCCCGGCTGGCCGATGCCGGCGCGCATGTGATCAAGGTGGAGCGGCCCGAGGGCGACTTTGCACGCGGCTACGATGCCGCGGCGAAAGGACAAAGCAGCTATTTCGTCTGGCTCAACCGCGGCAAGGATTCGGTGGTCGTCGACCTCGCGACCGGGGAAGGACGCGCGAGCCTCGAACAACTGATCGCCGGCGCGGACGTGCTGATCCAGAATCTCAAGCCGGGCTCGATGGACAAGCTCGGCTTCACGCTGGATCGCTTGAAGAAAGATTATCCGACGCTGATCTGCTGCACCATATCCGGCTATGGCGATGACGGCCCCTACGCGCACCGCAAGGCGTATGATCTGTTGATCCAGGCCGAGAGCGGGCTGGCATCGATCACCGGCGGCCCGGACGGCCCGTCGCGCGTCGGTCTTTCCATCGTCGATATCGCCACCGGCGCCACCGCGCATGCCGCCATCCTCGAAGCGTTGATCGCGCGCTCGCGCAACGGCAAGGGCGCGGATATCCGGATTTCGATGTTCGACGTGATGGCCGACTGGCTGTCGGTGCCGCTGCTCAATGCCGAGGCCGGCAACCCGCCGCAACGGATGGGGCTCGCGCATCCGTCGATCGCACCCTACGGCGTGTTCCGCTCGAAGGACGGCAAGGACATCCTGATTTCGATCCAGAGCGAACGCGAATGGAAGAAGTTGTGTGCTGACGTTCTGGGCCAGCCGGCGCTGCCGGAGGACGTCAGGTTTTCCAACATGGTCGAGCGCGTTCGCAACCGCAAGCTCACCGACAAGGCGGTCGGCGACATCTTCGCGACGATGACACGTGACGACCTGCTGAAGCGCCTGTCCGACGCCGATATCGCCTTTGCCGAGGTCAACACCATGGCGGACCTTGCGGTGCATCCGCATCTGCGCCGCATCGAGGTGGACACGCCGGCGGGGCCGGTGACCTATCCGGCGCCGGCTGCCATTGTCGTCGATCAACCGCGTCATTATGGCGCCGTGCCCGGCATCGGCGATCACAGCGACGTCGCCAAAGCTCCTCGCGCCCGGACCAAAACGTCATGACCGACAAACCCGATCTCGATCATTTGCGCCAATGGATCGGCCGCACCGAAGCAGCCTCCGACATCGTGACCGCGCAACTGGTCAAGGGCCTGCGCGCGACCCTGTTCATGGAAATCGGCAAGCCGAAGCAGGGTGACGCGGCGCCGTTCACGGTGCATTGGTGCCTGGCGCAACCGGTTTACCCGATGTCGGAATTGAGCGCGGACGGCCACCCCACGCGCGGCGGCTTTCTGCCGCCGGTGCCGCTGCCGCGGCGGATGTGGGCCGGCGGCGAGCTTGAATTTTTCGATGCCTTGCGTGTCGGCGACGAGGCGACGCGAACGTCACGCATCGCCGACGTGACGATGAAGACCGGCAGTACCGGCGTATTGTGTTTCGTGTCCGTCGAACATCTGATCACGACGCCGCGCGGTACCGCGATCCGCGAGCGGCAGGATATCGTCTATCGGGATATGTCGGCCGCGCAGGCGGCCGCGCCAGCCAAACCAGCGTCGGCCCCCCGATTGGCGCAGCACAGCGAAAGCCATATGGCCGATCCCGTGCTGCTGTTTCGCTATTCGGCGCTGACGTTCAACGGCCATCGCATCCATTACGACCGCGACTACGTCACCAAGGTCGAGGGTTATCCCGGGCTGATCTTCCACGGCCCGATGCAGGCGGCGTTTCTGGTGGAATTCGCGGCGAAGCTTCATGGCGGCGCGGCGCCGAAGAAATTCAGCTATCGCGGCGTGCAGCCGCTGTTCGAAGGCAGCGAGTTCAGCGTCAACGCCAACGAGACCAGCGCCGGCACGGAGCTGTGGACCGCGAATTCGGCCGGTCAGCCGACCATGAAAGGTACCGCCGCGTGGTGAGGACGCAGAGGTTGATCAAGCGGAAGTCTGCTCCCTCTCCCATAGGGAGAGGGTTGGGGTGAGGGGTTACGACCTATCGATAGCCCGGCCCCCTCACCCGGCGCTGCGCGCCGACCTCTCCCCATGGGAGAGGTAAACCGAACTCGCGGTGCGCAGGTTGCCGCACGGGGCTCATGAGGATCGTCAATGCCATCGCGTGAAAAACCGAAAGCAGGCAGTAAATCGGTCAGCGTAAAACACGCCACGCTTAACCTGTTGCGGGCGTTCGGAATCCGAAAGGTGTTCGGCAATCCCGGCTCGACGGAATTGCCGTTCCTGAGCGACTGGCCCGACGATATCGACTACGTGCTGGGACTGCAGGAAGCCTCCGTGATTGGCATGGCCGACGGTTACGCCCAGGCCACCCGCAACGCCGGTTTTGTCAATTTGCATTCGGCCGCCGGCGTTGGGAACGCGCTTGGCAATATCTACACCGCCCACCGCAACCAGACACCGCTGGTGATCACCGCGGGCCAGCAGGCGCGCAGCATCCTGCCGCTGCAGGCATTTCTGTATGCCGAGCGCGCTGCGGAATTTCCGCGTCCCTACGTCAAGTTCAGCGTCGAGCCTGCGCGCGCCGAAGACGTTCCGGCCGCGATCGCGCGCGCTTATTACGTGGCGATGCAGCCGCCCTGCGGACCGACCTTCGTTTCGGTGCCGATCGACGACTGGACCCATCAGACCCAGCCGGTGGAAGCCCGCAGCATCAGCCGGGAGCTCGGCCCGGAGCCTGACGCGATGAAGGCTCTCGTCGCTGCCCTTTCGCTAAGTAAACGCCCCGTCCTTGTCGTCGGCCCCGGTATCGATCGCGCGCGGGCTGTCGATCTGATGGTGCGCCTTGCCGAGAAGGCGAAGGCGGCCGTCTGGGTCAGCCCGTTCTCGGCGCGCTGCAGTTTCCCGGAACGGCATCCGCTATTCGCGGGCTTCCTGCATGCCTCGCCGACGCAGCTCTCGGAGGCCTTGCGTGAGCACGATCTGGTGGTCGTGATCGGCGCGCCCGTGTTTACCTTCCACGTCGAAGGCCACGCCTCGATCTTCGATGGCGCGACCGCGCTGTTCCAGATCACCGACGATCCCACCGCAGCCGCAGTATCGCCGCTCGGCACCAGCATCATCGCAACCATGAAGCCCGCGCTGACGATGCTGATCGATCTGCTGCCGGAAGCCAAACGCGCGGTGCCGGCGCGCCGCGTCTTGCCACTAGCACCGATCGCGGCCGATCCGATACCGGTTGATTTCCTGTTGCACACGCTTTCAGCCGCGATGCCGGCCGATGCCGCGCTGGTGGAGGAAGCCCCGTCGCATCGTCCGGCGATGCAAAGGTTCATGCCGATGCGTGGCCAGGACAGCTTTTACACCATGGCAAGCGGCGGCCTGGGTTACAGCCTCCCGGCCTCGGTCGGCATCGCGCTTGCCCGTCCGGACACCAGGACCGTTTGCCTGATCGGCGACGGCTCCGCGATGTATTCGATCCAGGCGCTGTGGACGGCGGCGCAACGCAAACTGCCGCTGACGGTGGTGGTGATCAACAACGCCGGCTACGGCGCGATGCGCTCGTTCAGCCAGGTGATGCAGGTACGCAACGTGCCCGGCCTCGATCTGCCCGGAATCGATTTTGTAAAGATCGCGCAGGGGCTGGGTTGCGACGCCGTGCGCGTCAGCAAGGCATCCGAACTTGCGCCCGCATTGGCGCACGGCCTTGCGCATGACGGCGTGTGTTTGATCGAAGTGATGGTGGACTCGGCGGTGCCGCTGCTCTACGCGCAGAAGAGTTAGCGGGAAGCGCACAAACCGTCATTGCGAGTTGGGACCGGCGTGAAGAAGCCGACCCACGTTGCTATGAAACGTTGCGGGTGGCGGGAAGTCCATTATTTTTTGGATGCCGTCGGCAAAGAGGTCGGTTTCTCCCTGGTGCGCGAGAGCCCGGTTGCGAGTTGGACCCGGGTTGCCTGGATGACCCACACTGGCGCGGAAGGGCGCTGACGTCCCGGAGCCCGCTTCCTAGGATTCTTTTCTGACAGGTGCCTATGCCGCCGGCACAGCATTGAGGAGAAGAGCATGGATATCCTTTACGAACGGGTGGCAGGCCTTGACGTGCACAAGGACACCGTGGTGGCTTGTGTGCGGATTTTGGCCGAAGGCAACACGAGGCCTACGAACTGCCCCGCAGCTGCGACAAAACAACCCGTCGGGCAAGATTTCGCTTTCGCCGTCGGGCAAATCATCGCTAGGACTCCCGCCATCCTGTCCCGGAGGAAGGGGCGTTGGCCATCGTCACCGAACGTTGGGATGGGATTGCGGTGGACGCGGCGGTGTCGGGCGTGAAGTGTGTTCGCAGGGCGGTTTTCCGTGAGCGGACAGCGGCGCGCAGGACGTACGATGCTGAAGCGTACGGTGAAGTCGTGTGGTCCTGACGCCTCAGTGGTTGGCGTCAAGTCTCAACGGAGGTGCGAAAGCCCAACCGGGCCAGAGTGCCAGTTTCCGTGAGGCGACGGAGGCAAGAAAGCCCGATACTCCGGGGAGAGCGCGAAATAAGCCGTAAAGCCATTGCGCAGGGAATGTCGGATTGCCTCCGCTGCCCTGTATGCTCGTGTGCGATTTTCGTTCTGCCTTTTGCACGCGAGACCGCGGGTGCAGCGCGCATCCGGCATTCCCTGCTCCCTCTTTTGAGGGACAACGAAACGCAAACCTCGGGCGCCTCCCGCCGCGAGAATGCGGACGTGTATCCGCTGTTTGAAATTTGAATCGAAACTCTCGATCCGTCATTCCTAGGAGCGAAGCGACGAAGCAATCCATTCTTCCTTTACGCGGCGAGATGGATTGCTTCGCGGAGCCTGTCATCGGGCGCGCATTCGCGCGACCCGTTGGCTCGCAATGACGATTAAGTCAATCCAGCCCCTGCGCCTTCGGCATCGCTTGGGTCGGCTGAATTTGCGGCGCGGGCTTCGCCTCGATAGCAGCCGGTGCGGCGGCAGCGGGTACGGCGGCCTGCGCATCGGCCGGTTTCGGCTGCGTCGCCGCCGACCGTTGCACCGGCTCGGGAACAGGCTGGGCCGCCAATGGCGCCGGCTCTGCGGCGCGCGGCGGCGACGCTTTCGGCATCGGTACCGAAGGCGTACGGCTCGCAACCCTTGGGATTGACAGCGGCGGCCGCGGCGCTCCCCGAACCTGGCTGACCGGCGGCAACGACCCCACCGTACCGTCGGTCATGCTCAAGTCGTCATTGAAATTGCCGCCCCTCCGGTACGCCGGCATGAAACGGATGATCCGCCCATTGCGGGCATTGATCACCAGCCGCCCGTCATCGCCGCGGCGATCCATCACGGCAATCGTGTAAACCACGCCGCGCAGCTGCGGAGCTCCGAGCGGCGAAAATCCGTTTTCGCGGAGGACGGTGTAGACCTCCGGTGCCGGCAGCAGCGTTGGCCCATAGCCGGGCACCGGCGCGCCCTCCGGCACCGCAGCATAGGGACCGTCGACGTCGGACACGGCGGTATAACCCGCACTTCCGGTTCCGCGTGGCGCCAAAACTTGTGCATCCGCGGCCGTGGCCGCCAGAACCAGCCCGGCCGACACGACCCATGTTGTGAACAGCTTCATCGCCGTCGCTCCTGTAACGCCCCGAGGCTCTGAGCGTTTTTTCCGCTCTGTTGATCCCCGGCGGCAACTTCGTCGCTGAATCCGGCGGTCCTTTGGCCGCATCGCGGCGCGTCTGCCTCAAATCCGGCGCGACTCTGCCGTTCTCTAGCGGCGGACATGGCATGCGGTCGGCGACTTCCGCGCGCTTGTATGATAGAAAAAAGTTTGGCATGGTGAGAGTTAGGACAGTATCACTGTCTCAATTATGGTTGCAAACCCGGCACAGGGATTGCAACGAAAGTCGGGTGCCCAGGCGCCTGGAAAGTGCAGGCAAGGCCGTTCGTCGGGGACGCTGAACGCCCAAGCCTGAATTTATGAAATTGCGGCTCGCGGAGGACGAGCGGTGGCCCGGTGGGTACCGCAAACGCCCAAGGTGCGCCAACGACGGTTGAGGCCCTTGCCTGATTGAGAGGACTTAAGATGAGCGGGTCGGAGTTCGAGCGCGAAAACATCGTGATGGATGCGCTGTCGGCGGCCCCGGCGTCGAAACCGGATCAACCTCTGGGCGAAGAAGGTTTGCGCGAGCACAGCTGGCGTCCCCCCGCCGAGGGACTCTACGACCCCTCACTGGAAAAGGATTCCTGCGGCGTCGGCTTCATCGCCAACATCAAGGGCAAGAAATCGCGCCAGATCGTCTCCGACGCGATCAACATTCTGTGCAATCTCGAGCATCGCGGCGCGGTCGGCGCCGATCCGCGTGCCGGCGACGGCGCCGGTATTCTGGTGCAGATTCCGCACGCCTTCTTCTTGCGCAAGGCCAGCGAGATCGGCTTCCAGTTACCGAAGCCCGGCGACTACGCGGTCGGCGCACTGTTCATGCCGAAGGAAACGGCGTGGCGCAAAGTCATCACGAGCATCATCGCCGACCAGATCAAGGCCGAGCAATTGGTGCTGCTCGGCTGGCGCGACGTGCCGACCGACAATTCCTCGCTCGGCGAAACCGTCAAGCCGACCGAGCCCGCCAACATGCAGGTGTTCATCGGCCGCGGCGATCACATCAAGAGCGACGACGAATTCGAGCGCCGGCTCTACATCCTGCGCAAGTCGATTTCGCAGGCGATCTACCTGCGCCGCGACCGCGGCCTCGCCGGCTATTATCCGGTGTCGATGTCGTGCCGCACTGTCATCTACAAGGGCATGTTCCTCGCCGACCAGCTGGCCAAATACTATCCCGATCTGAGCGAGCCCGATTTCGAGAGCGCGCTGGCGCTGGTGCATCAGCGTTTCTCAACCAACACCTTCCCGGCCTGGTCGCTGGCGCATCCGTACCGGATGATCGCGCATAACGGCGAGATCAACACGCTGCGCGGCAACGTCAACTGGATGGCGGCGCGGCAGGCCTCGGTGCATTCGAAGCTGTACGGCAAGGACATCAGCCGGCTGTGGCCGATCTCCTATGAAGGCCAGTCCGACACCGCCTGCTTCGACAACGGCCTCGAATTCCTGGTGCAGGGCGGCTACTCGCTGCCGCACGCCGTGATGATGATGATTCCGGAAGCCTGGGCCGGCAATCCGCTGATGGATGAAACGCGCCGCGCGTTCTACGAATATCACGCCGCGATCATGGAGCCGTGGGACGGCCCCGCCGCGATTGCGTTTACCGACGGCCGCCAGATCGGCGCCACGCTCGACCGCAACGGCCTGCGCCCGGCGCGCTATCTCGTCACCAGCGACGACCGCATCGTGATGGCGTCCGAAATGGGCGTGCTGAAAATTCCCGAAGAACACATCATCACCAAGTGGCGGCTGCAGCCCGGCAAGATGCTGCTGGTCGACCTCGAACAGGGCCGGGTGATTCCGGACGACGAGATCAAGGCACAGCTGGCGAAGAGCCATCCCTATCGCGAGTGGCTCGACCGCACCCAGATCGTGCTGGAGGAATTGCCGGATGCCCCGACCAAGGGCATCCGCTCCAACCTGCCGCTCCTGGATCGGCAGCAGGCGTTCGGCTATAGCCAGGAAGACATCACCATCCTGATGACGCCGATGGCGTCGACCGGCGAAGAGGCCAACGGCTCGATGGGCAACGACACGCCGATCTCGGCGCTGTCGGACAAGCCGAAGCCGCTGTTCACCTACTTCAAGCAGAATTTCGCGCAGGTCACCAATCCGCCGATCGATCCGATCCGCGAAGAACTGGTCATGAGTCTGGTCTCGATCATCGGGCCGCGGCCGAACCTGTTCGATCTGCAGGGCGGCGTGGCCGGCACCAAGCGGCTCGAAGTGCGCCAGCCGATCCTGACCGACGGCGATCTCGAAAAGATCCGCTCGATCTCGGAAATCGCCGACACCCATTTCAAGTCGCGCACGCTCGACACCACCTTCCACGCCGGCTTCGGCGCCGCCGGCCTCGAGCAGGTGCTCGACGAACTGTGCGCGCGCGCGGAAGCCGCGGTCCGCGAAGGCATCAACATCGTCATCCTGTCCGACCGCATGGCCGGTTCGGACCGGATTCCGATGCCCGCGTTGCTCGCCTGCGCCGCCGTGCATCATCATCTGATCCGCACCGGGTTGCGTACCTCGGTCGGGCTTGTCGTCGAATCCGGCGAGCCGCGCGAGGTGCATCACTTCGCTTGTCTGGCCGGCTACGATCAACCCCTATCTGGCGTTCGAGACCATCATCGCGATGAAGGACCGGCTGCCGGCGGCGCTCGAGGACTACGAGATCATCAAGCGTTACATCAAGTCGATCGGCAAGGGCCTGCTGAAGGTGATGTCGAAGATGGGCATCTCGACCTATCAGTCCTATTGCGGCGCGCAGATCTTCGACGCCGTCGGATTGAAGGCGGATTTCGTCTCCAAATATTTCGTCGGCACCCACACCCGCATCGAAGGCGTGGGCCTGGCGGAGATCGCCGAGGAAACCGCGCGCCGCCATGCCGACGCCTTCGGCGATGCGCCGATGTACAAGACCGCGCTCGATGTCGGCGGCGAATATGCCTATCGCACCCGCGGCGAGGAACACGCCTGGACCGCCGAGTCGGTCTCGACGCTGCAGCATGCCGTGCGCGGCAATTCGCAGGAGCGCTACAAGGCGTTCGCGAAAATCCTCAACCAGCAGTCCGAGCGGCTGCTGACCTTGCGCGGCCTGTTCCGGATCAAGACCGCCGAGGACGAGAAGCGCAAGCCGGTGCCGCTCGACCAGGTCGAGCCGGCCAAGGACATCGTCAAGCGCTTCGCCACCGGCGCCATGAGCTTCGGCTCGATCTCGCGCGAAGCCCACACCACGCTGGCAATCGCGATGAACCGGATCGGCGGCAAGTCCAACACCGGCGAAGGCGGCGAAGAGAGCGATCGCTTCAAGCCGATGCCGAACGGCGATTCGATGCGCTCGGCGATCAAGCAGGTCGCGTCGGGGCGTTTCGGCGTCACCACCGAATATCTCGTCAACGCCGACATGATGCAGATCAAGATGGCGCAAGGCGCCAAGCCCGGCGAAGGCGGTCAATTGCCCGGCCACAAGGTCGACGCTGTCATCGCGCGGGTGCGGCATTCGACGCCCGGCGTCGGCCTGATCTCGCCGCCGCCGCATCACGACATCTATTCGATCGAGGATCTGGCGCAGCTGATCTACGATCTCAAGAACGTCAATCCGGAAGGATTGGTGTCGGTGAAGCTGGTCTCCGAAATCGGCGTCGGCACGGTCGCCGCCGGTGTCGCCAAGGCGCGCGCCGACCACGTCACCATCGCAGGCTTCGAGGGCGGCACCGGTGCGTCCCCCCTCACCTCGATCAAGCACGCCGGCTCGCCCTGGGAAATCGGGCTTGCCGAAACCCACCAGACCCTGGTGCGCGAACGGCTGCGCAGCCGCATCGTGGTCCAGGTCGACGGCGGCTTCCGCACCGGACGCGATGTCGTGATCGGCGCGCTGCTGGGCGCCGACGAATTCGGCTTTGCTACCGCGCCCCTGATCGCGGCCGGCTGCATCATGATGCGCAAGTGCCATCTCAACACCTGCCCGGTCGGCGTCGCCACCCAGGATCCGGTGCTGCGCAAGCGCTTCACCGGCCAGCCCGAGCACGTCATCAACTACTTCTTCTTCGTCGCCGAGGAAGTACGCGAGATCATGGCCGCCCTCGGCTACCGCAGTTTTAACGAGATGGTGGGTCAGACCCAGATGCTCGACCAGTCCACGCTGGTGGCGCACTGGAAGGCCAAGGGACTGGATTTCTCGAAGCTGTTCGTCCGCCAGAAGGAACTGCCGGGCCAGAAGATCTATCACGCTCAAAGCCAGAACCATCATCTGGAAGCCGTGCTCGACCGCACCCTGATCGAAAAGGCGCAAGCCGCGATCGACCGCGGCGCGCCGGTCAAGTTCGAGATCGAGATCAACAATACCGACCGCAGCGCCGGCGCGATGCTGTCCGGCACCGTGGCCAAAATCTACGGCCATGCCGGGCTGCCGCACGATACCATCCAGGTGGGCTTCAAGGGCACCGCGGGCCAGGCGTTCGGCGCGTGGCTGGCGCGCGGCATCACCTTCGATCTCGAAGGCGAAGGCAACGATTATGTCGGCAAGGGCCTGTCCGGCGGCCGCATCATCGTCAAGCCGCCGCGCAATTCCGGCATCGTGCCGGAGGAGTCCATCATTGTCGGCAATACCGTGATGTATGGCGCGATCGAGGGCGAATGCTATTTCCGCGGCATTGCCGGCGAACGTTTCGCGGTGCGTAACTCGGGCGCCGTGGCGGTGGTCGAGGGCGCCGGCGATCATTGCTGCGAATACATGACCGGCGGCATCGTCGTGGTGCTCGGCAAGACCGGGCGCAATTTTGCGGCCGGCATGTCGGGCGGCGTCGCCTATGTGCTGGACCAGGCCGGCGACTTCGAAAAGCTCTGCAACATGGCGATGGTCGAGCTTGAGCCGGTGTTGTCGGAAGAGATGATCAACCAGAACACCTATCACCACACCGGCGATCTCGAAGCCCATGGCAGGGTCGACGTGTTCGCCAATCTCCTGGAGTCCGATGTCGAGCGGCTGCACATCCTGATTTCGCGCCACGCCAAGCTGACGGGCTCGAAGCGCGCCGCCGACATTCTGGCGAACTGGAAAGCCTGGCTGCCGAAGTTCCGCAAGGTGATGCCGGTGGAATACCGCCGCGCGCTGAAGGAACTGAAGGCCAACGCCGACGCCGAGCCGAAGATCGCGATCGGGGCGTGAATTCTTCGCCTCATGGTGCGGAGGCGCTTGCGCCGTCTCGAACCGTGAGGCCAGAATGCAAATCTCATCCTTCGAGACGCGCGCCGAACACCGGCGCGCTGCTCAGGATGAGGAGAAGAGAAGCAGAGTTTCAGGGGCGCTGGTTTTAATGGGCAAGATCACAGGTTTTCTCGAGATCGACCGTCGCGATCGCAAATACGCGCCGGTTGCCGAGCGCGTCAAAAGCTATCAAGAGTTCGTCATTCCCTTAAGCGAGAAGGACACCCGCGACCAGGCCGCGCGCTGCATGAATTGCGGCATTCCCTATTGCCACGGCACCGGTTCGGTGGCGCCGGGCGCGCCGGGCTGCCCTGTCAACAACCAGATTCCGGATTTCAACGACCTGGTCTATGCCGGCAACTGGGAAGAAGCCTCGCGCAATCTGCACTCGACCAACAATTTTCCGGAGTTCACCGGGCGCATTTGCCCGGCCCCGTGCGAAGCCTCCTGCACGCTCAACATCGACGACAATCCCGTCACCATCAAAACCATCGAATGCGCCATCGTCGATCGCGCCTGGGATAATGGCTGGGTCAATCCGGAAATCCCGACCACCAAGACCGGCAAGAAGGTGGCGGTGATCGGTTCCGGCCCGGCGGGGCTCGCCTGCGCGCAGCAGCTGGCGCGCGCCGGCCACGACGTGCATCTGTTCGAGAAATTCGCCAAGGCTGGTGGGCTGCTGCGTTACGGCATTCCCGACTTCAAGATGGAGAAGCACATCATCGACCGCCGCGTGGCGCAGATGGAAGCCGAGGGCGTCACCTTTCACTACGGCACCCATGTCGGCGGCACGTCATCCGGCGCGCTCGATCCGCGCCAGATGCTGAACGAATACGACGCGCTGGCGCTGACCGGCGGCGCCGAAGCCGCGCGCGACCTGCCGATCCCCGGCCGCGAGCTGTCGGGCATTCACTTCGCGATGGATTTCCTGCCGCAACAAAACCGCCGCGTCAGCAATGAGCCGCTCGGCAGCGCCCCTGACATTCTCGCCGGCGGCAAGCATGTGGTGGTGATCGGGGGCGGCGACACCGGCTCGGACTGCATCGGCACGTCGTTCCGGCAGGGCGCGCTGTCGGTGACGCAGCTCGAGATCATGGCGGCGCCGCCCGAGCATGAAAACAAGGGGCTGACCTGGCCGAACTGGCCCTTGAAGATGCGGACCTCGTCGAGCCAGGCCGAAGGCGCCAAGCGCGAATACGCCGTGCTGACGCAAAACTTTTCGGGCGTCGACGGCAAAGTGACAAAACTGCATTGCGTGCAGGTCGACGACAAGTTCAAGCCGATTCCCGGGACCGAATTCGAACTCGACACCCAATTGGTGTTGCTGGCGATGGGCTTCGTGCATCCCGTGCATGAGGGCCTGCTGAAGACGCTCGGCGTCGATCTCGACCCGCGCGGCAACGTGCGTGCCAACACCGCGGACTACCAGACCTCGCGGCCGAACGTGTTCTCGGCCGGCGACATGCGCCGCGGGCAATCGCTCGTCGTGTGGGCGATCCGCGAAGGCCGCCTCTGCGCCCGCGCCATCGATGGGTTCCTGATGGGGACGACGAACCTGCCGCGGTGACGGATGTCATTGCCGGACTCGACCCGGCAATCCGTTCTCTTCATGAGACTCTTTGCGAAGATTAATGGATGCGCGGGTCAAGCCCGCGCATGACGGTTGTCCTTCAACCCACCGCTCAACCCCAGGGACCGCGCGACGCCGCGCGATTGCCAGCCGCACCCCAGGGACCACGTCGAGGCGGCGATTCCGGCCGCGCCGAGGACACAGCACCCGGCCGGGACCCAAGCTCGGCGGCGAGCCGCTGCAGCTCGGCGATCCGGTTCTCGGTCGACGGGTGCGTCGAAAACAGATTGTCGATACCGTGACCTGACAGCGGATTGATGATGAACATGTGAGCCGTCGCCGGATTGCGTTCGGCCTCCATGTTCGGAATCTCGTGCGCGGCGCCCTCGATCTTGGCCAGCGCGGACGCCAGCCACATCGGCTGGCCGACGATGCGAGCGCCGAGATTGTCGGCGGCGTATTCGCGCGCGCGGCTGATCGCCGTCTGCACCAACATGGCCCCGAGTGGCGCGAGGATCATCGTCGCGATCGAACCTATGAGGCCGGGGCCGCTGTTGTTGTCGCGATTGCCCCCGAAGAACATGCCGAACTGCGCCACCATTGAAATCGCACCTGCGATCGTCGCGGTGATGGTCATCAGCAGCGTGTCGTGATTTTTCACATGCGCGAGTTCATGGGCAATCACCCCGCTGAGTTCCTCGCGGCTGAGCGACTGTACGAGGCCAGTGGTCACGGCAACCGCGGCGTTCTGCGGATTGCGTCCGGTGGCGAACGCATTGGGCTGCGGATTGTCCATCAAGAACACCCGCGGCATCGGCAGCCCGGCCCGTGCGGCGAGTGCGGCCACCATAGTCACGAGTTCGGGCGCAGTGCGCGCATCGACCTCGTGGGCGCCATACATCGACAACACCATGCGATCCGAGTTCCAGTAGGCGAACAGGTTCGTCGCAGCCGCGATCACCAGTGCGATGGTCGCGCCGCTGGCACCGCCGATCAAATAGCCGACACCCATGAACAGGGCCGTGAGACCGGCCAGAAGGATCGCTGTTCGGAGGTAATTCATCACTCTCTCCTTGATAGGGACGCAAGGCGCCGCGGCATACTCCGATCAGGTAAGGATCGCCCCTGTGGCGGTTCAAGACCGGCCGGTGCGTCGCCGCGTCGCGGCGTGGCGATCCGCAAAGGCTGCCGCTGCGCGCGGGCGATCGATGCGTTGCTGATGGGGACGAGGAACCCGCCGGGGTAAACACCAGCACCTCGTCGCCCCCGCGAAAGCGGGGGCCTAGTATTCCAGAGCGCCAGTGAAAAAATCGCCAGGCTGCGGCGTACTGGATACCCCGCATTCGCGGGGTATGACGCCATCCTTGTGTCAG
>Ga0193724_1000123_pt1 | contig 18765 bp, 15 predicted proteins | sample H2a1metaG_FD_146005 | JGI IMG/M metagenome (GOLD analysis project Ga0193724, IMG submission 146005) | Soil microbial communities from a riparian zone of the East river system, Colorado, United States - H2a1 | ecosystem: Environmental > Terrestrial > Soil > Riparian zone | place: USA: East River... | reverse complement strand
GGGAAAACTTCTATAGCCGCCTGACGAGGCGCCCGAGGAGGAGGAGAACTATGGCGCCAACCGTCGCGATCCCGATCGACCGGAAGTCGAACTCACCGGCCATCACCGTGCCCCACCCGAAGAATCGGGTTCCGAGCCAGCCACCGATGAAGGCGCCGACGATTCCGAGGAGTACGGTGATGATACAACCAGAAGGGTCCCGCCCTGGCACCAGAAACTTCGCCAGGGTCCCGGCAACGAGGCCGAGGACGATCCAATAGAGCCAGAGCGGCAAACCCTTTACCTGCGTGCAGCGAGTAGCGCGCTACGGAACGCGGGGAGCGCCGCGGCCTCTCGTCGCCATCCGGTAGATCCACAGCAGGATCAGCGACCCTATGACAGCGAGAATGATGCTCTGGATGGAGAACCCATTTAGAGGGGTGCCCGTCAGCATGTTCCCGAGAAAGCCCCCGATGAACGCACCTACGATTCCGATGATGATGGTAACGATGATGCCGCCGGGGTCATTGCCCGGCATGATAGCCTTGGCGATCGCGCCTGCGATCAGACCAAGAACGATCCATGCAAGAATTCCCATCTTCCCTCCGTTATGGGTTTACGTCAGCCGATAGGATGGAACATCGCCGTCTGCAGGGTGCAACCCGCGTACCATTTGCAGACTGGGTGACGTAGCGTCGCGCCTGCAACGACGCTAGGATACGGCGGAATGACTGCTCCCGCAACTCAAGCTCACGAAGACGACATACTAGGCAAGGCGTACGACAGTAAACTGATGCGTCGCCTGCTCGTTTACACGCGCCCGTATCGCGCGCTCATGTATGGAGCATTCGCGTTGCTGTGCGTCGAGGGCGGAGTTCAGGTGGTCGGGCCGCTGCTGACCAGACGCGTGATCGATGTCGCCGTGCCCGCGCACGACATGCACATCGTGGCGGTGTCCACATCGCTTCTATTGCTCGCGCTGGTGGCAGAATTCGTCACGTCATATGGGCAGACGTGGCTCACCAGTCTTCTCGGCCAACGCGTGATGCGCGACCTCAGAATGGAGATCTTCGAGCACCTGCAGCGCTTGTCGGTTTCCTTCTTCGACCGGAATCCGGCGGGACGGCTCATCACGCGCGTGACATCGGACGTCGAGACGCTGAACGAGCTGTTCACGTCTGGCGTCGTATCGGGACTTGGAGATCTCTTTACCCTCATCGCGATAAGCGTCGCGATGCTGATCATGGATTGGCGGCTCGCATTGGCCTCATTCGCCGTCATCCCCTTCGTTGTGATGGTGTCTGGACTCTTCCGAAAGGGAGTGCGAAATACCTACCGCGACATCAGGGTACGGCTCGCCCGGATCAACTCCTTTCTGCAGGAAAGGCTGACGGGGATGCGAATCGTCCAGCTGTTCGGTCAGGAGAACCGCGAAGCCCGCCGCTTCGACGAGCTCAATAAGGCGCACCTCGATGCCAACCTCAGATCGATCACAGTTTATGCGCTCTATTTTCCGGCGATCGAGCTGCTGACGTCCATCGCGCTGGCGATCCTGATCGTCGCCGGGGCGTCGCGTGTCCACGCGAATCTTCTCAGCGTCGGCACGGTCGCGGCGTTTCTGCAGCTGGTGCGCCGATTCTTCCAACCGCTCCAGGATCTCTCGGAGAAGTACAACATTCTGCAGACGGCGATGGCGAGCTCGGAGCGGATCTTCACGTTGCTCGATACCGTCCCCTCTGTGCCCGACAAGGCCGCGTTCGGCAATGTGGCGAGGCTCGGCAACGGCGTCGAAGTGGCGTTCGAGGATGTCTGGTTCGCTTACGACGTTGCCCACCTGGCAAAGCAAAAGGAAGGACCACAAGACATCGTACCGGTTGAGTGGGTTCTCAAGGGAGTGAGCTTTACCGCACGACCCGGCGAAACACTGGCGTTGGTCGGTCATACGGGTGCCGGCAAGACGACGATCGTCAATCTGCTGATGCGCTTCTACGACCCTCAGCGGGGACGGATCACGGTCAACGGCGTCGACATCAGAACCATTCCCCTCGACGAGCTGCGATCGCTGATCGGCTACGTCCAGCAGGACATCTTCCTCTTCGCGGGCGACATCTCGACCAACATCCGCCTCTCGAATCCTCTCAGCGACGAGGAAGTTGTCAAAGCCGCCGCGAAAGTGGGGGCGGATCGGATCATCCGCGGGTTCCCACAAGGCTACGGCCAGGTGCTTGGCGAGCGAGGCGCGTCGATCAGCGTAGGGGAGCGGCAGCTTCTCTCATTTGCGCGGGCAATCGCCTCGAACGCGCCGCTGCTGTTGCTCGACGAGGCGACGAGCGCGGTCGACAGCGAGATCGAGGCCGAGATCCACGCCGCGCTGAGTGTGCTGGTTGCGGGCAGAACGACGATTGCGGTGGCGCACCGACTGAGCACGATCGCCAATGCCGACGTGATTCTCGTGTTGCACCATGGCGAGGTCGCGGAACGCGGGACCCACCGCGAGCTTCTGGAGAGGGCCGGGCTCTATAACACGCTGTGGCGTTTGCAGGCGGGCGACTCGGAGCCCCTCCTCCAGCGTGCGGGGTGATGCTTGCCGCTCTTTTCTCGTCCTCGTAGTTTGAGGCCAGGAGGGTCCCCTCCTCAACCGAACACCCACCAGTTTTTCCATTCCGATGAGCTTTCGCTAGTGCACCTTGCTGTAGCGGCTCGCACTGATGTCGGCCGGGTTCGAAAGGGTAATGAAGACTCGCTCCACGCTTCGGCCAACGCGTATCGCGGGCTGTTCATAGTCGCGGACGGGATGGGTGGGCATGCGGCGGGCGAAGTCGCGAGCGAGATGGCCGTGGAGATGGTGAGCCACGAGCTCTCGGACCTCAACGATCTGGAGGCGTCGGACGCGCACGACCGCGTCGCGCATGCGTTGCGCGACGCTAATCGCGCCGTCTTCGAGCGGACGCGGACCGAACGCGACAAACTGGGAATGGGAAGCACGGTCTCCGCTCTCCTGCTTTCCGAGACCAGATACGTGGTGGGGCACGTCGGGGATTCGCGCATCTACGTCGTCCGCGACGGACGCATGCAGCAGCTCACCAAGGACCATTCGTTGGTGCAGGAGCAGGTCGATGCCGGATTGCTCACGCCGGAGCAAGCCCGCCGCCACCCGCAAAGCAATGTGATCACTCGGTGCATCGGAATGGCGGACGATATCGATCCCGATGTGTTCGACGGTGACGTCAGAGTCGGCGACGCATTTCTTCTCGCAAGTGACGGACTCACCGGGATGGTAGACGATCGCCGGATTCAGCAGCTGCTGGTGTCGCGTGCAAAACCGGAGCGGATCGTGGACGCGCTGATCCAGGAAGCAAATGTGAACGGTGGCAACGACAACATCACCGCGGTGGTGGTTCGCGTCCTCGCCGCGGAATCGGCCGGCGGCGGATCCGGCACTGACCATGAGGTCACACCAATCCCCCCCGCCCCCGTGCATGGGTGACGATCGCGAGACTGTCGCGGGAATCGCGCAGCTCTACCTCGGCAACATCCTTTACGCGCTCGAGCTAGCGGCCATTGCGCTCGAGGATCAGAGCAAAGCGACTGACGCCGCGTTTTATCGCGGCATTGCCCGCAAACTGGCCGAGGCGCGAGGTCGCGAGAAGAAAGGAAGCACCCTATGAGGGAAGCGGGAAGCGGGAAGGGGGAAGCGGAAGAGCCGGGGATCCAGGCTGGTCTCGCGCCCACTTCCCCCTCCCCGAGATCCACATGAGGTGAATACCGATCAACGGATGAAACCGACGGCGAAAAAGAAGCGCGCGAGCGCCAACGGGCCGGACATTCCGATCCGCGCATTCAAGGATTCGCAGGCGTTCGACTCCTGGCTCGCGAAGAATCACACCGCCGCTGACGGGATATGGATGCGGCTGGCGAAGAAAGCATCCGGCACGAGATCGATCACTTATCTCGAAGCGGTAGAAGTCGCCCTTTGCCATGGTTGGATCGACGCGCAGAAGCTCCCCGAAGGTGAAACCACTTGGCTGCAGCGCTTCATGCCTCGGCGGCCGCGGAGCATCTGGTCGAAGATCAATCGCGAAAAAGCGCTGTCGCTAATCGCCCGGGGTGATATGAAGCCCGCAGGACTGGCCGAGATCGAGCGGGCGAAGTCGGATGGACGTTGGGAAGCCGCGTACGATTCCTTTAGCGGAGCCACCATACCAGCGGATTTCGCGAAGGAATTGGATCGTCACCCCAGGGCCAAGGCGTTCTTCAAGACTCTCAGCAAAACCAACAGCTACGCGATTACGTGGCGTCTTCAGACGGCAAAGAAACCCGAGACGCGCGAGAGGCGCATCCGGACCTTCATCGAGATGCTGGAGAAAGGGGAGACCCTACATTAAATAGTGCTCCATGTCCGAGCCCCAGCGAATGACAATCCGCATAAAGAAGGGCGCCGATGACCGTACTGCCTTGAGCTGCATAAGGGCTGACGGCACCACGACCTGGCAGCGGCTGGAGGGAGGTCAGGCCCGCTTTTTCCCCCATCACGATCTCACGCACTACGCGGTCGAGTGCGTTCTCGGGTTCCGTGAGGGTTTCTACGGACTCGTTTCAGCAGGCTGGGATCTCTCCGACTTCGGAAGTCCGTGGCCGCGGGGGAAGATCCCGCCGCAGGCGGGCATCTCCGAAACGATCGTAGGATTCTTCGATCTTGAGCGTCGCGTCGGAGAGAAGGGATCGGCTGACGACCTGAACCGGATGCTGGCCGAATACTCCGTAGAAAGGGGATTGCCGTCCCAGCGGCAATTGACCGAGGAAGATCTCGCTGCGGTTAGGGCAATGCGCGCCGAGCTCTTTGCGCGATGGGCCGCGGTCGAGCGCGGGAATGCTCTCGAAGTCGTGTTCGATCTCGAAGACCTGGCCCGCAGCTAGCGGCTGCTCCGCTTACACCCCCGGCAGGTAGTCTTCAGTTTGCAGTTGCGGTCCCCGTTGCGGTGTCCTATTTGCTAACTTTAGGAAGAGTCGGTGCCGACCGTTGAACGGGCACCGCAGAGCAAGATGAAGCAGGCCAAATCGTATCGCGCCGAAATCCGGAGAAGTCATGGGGACCGCGACACTTACGGCACCTGAACAGGTTACGGACACCTTTCCGATCAACGGAACGGATTTCATAGAGTTTTACGTCGGTAACGCGAAACAGGCCGCACATTTTTACCGCAACGTTTTCGGGTACAGGATCCTCGCTTACCGCGGGCCCGAAACAGGAACGCGCGATCGCGCGAGCTATGTCCTGGAGCAGGACAAGGTGCGGCTCGTGCTCACGACTGCCTTGCGGCCGGACAGCGAGATTGCGGCGCACGTCCACAAGCACGGCGATGGTGTAAAGGACATCGCGCTCTGGGTGGACGACGCCAGGAAAGCGTTTCGACTCGCCGTCGAACGGGGAGCCAAGCCCGCGTTCGAGCCGAAGTCCCTCGTGGATGAGCACGGCGAAGTCGTGATTGCCGGGATTCATACTTATGGCGAGACGATCCACAGCCTCGTCGAGCGAAAGAATTACAAGGGACAATTCATGCCGGGCTTCGTGCCGTTCGCCGGCAAGGGTGACTCGCCGGGAGTCGGTCTCAAGTACATCGACCACTGCGTCGGAAACGTCGAGCTCGGCGCGATGAACAAGTGGGTCAAGTATTACGCTGACGTCCTTGGCTTCACCCAGCTCATCTCGTTCGACGACAAAGCGATCTCTACCGAATACTCGGCACTCATGTCGAAGGTCGTCGCGAACGGGAACGGCCGCATCAAGTTCCCGCTCAATGAGCCCGCGAAGGGCAAGAAGAAGTCGCAGATCGACGAGTATCTCGAATTCTATGAGGGGCCGGGCTGCCAGCACATCGCGATTGCGACCGACAACATCATCGACACGGTCACGAAGCTTCGCAACAATGGCGTGGAATTTCTGCGGGTCCCGGGCACTTACTACGATACCGTGACCGAGCGCGTCGGAAAAATCGACGAGGATCTGGCGCCCATTCGCGATCTGGGAATCCTGGTCGATCGCGACGAGGAAGGTTATCTGTTGCAGATCTTTTCGAAGCCGATGGAGGATCGCCCGACGCTGTTCTACGAGATCATTCAGAGGAAGGGCGCGAAGAGCTTTGGCGCCGGCAACTTCAAGGCGCTGTTCGAAGCTCTCGAGCGCGAACAGGACCTTCGCGGCAACCTGTAGACCATGCCGATCTATCACACACTCGGAAAAATTCCTCGCAAGCGGCACATCGCGTTCAAGAAGCCCGGCGGCGGCATATACGCCGAGGAGCTGGTAGGGCACGAGGGGTTCACCGGAACGTCGGCGCTTATGTACCATATCCACCCGCCGACGACCGTTAAATCGGTGCGTCGCGTGCGCGAGATAAAGTGGGAGGCGGATCCGGATCAGACCCTTCATCACCGCCACTTCCTCACGTCGCGCGTAAAAAAGGGCGGCAGCGCGACCCTCGATCGCATTCCACTCCTGTTCAATCAGGACATCGCGATGCTCTACGTCGAGCCCGACGAGAACGACGCGCACTTCTACCGGAACGCGCAGGCCGACGAGCTGGTTTATGTCAGCAAGGGATCAGGCGTACTCGAGAGCACGTACGGCGCGCTGCCTTTTCACGAGGGCGATTACCTCGTCATCCACCGCGGCATTCTGCATCGGTACAAGTTCGACCTCAAAGCCGAGCAACAGCCGAAGCTCGTGGTTTTCGAGAGCAGGGGTCACGTGCGCTGGCCCAAGCGGTATCGCAATGAATTCGGGCAGCTGATCGAGGGCGCCCCCTATTCGGAGCGCGACATCGGACGCCCGACATTCGTGGAGCCGATCGACGAGATGGGAGACTTTCCGATTCTGGTGAAACAGTACGACGGGATCAACGAGATCGTGCTGGACCATCATCCGCTCGATGTCGTTGGGTGGGACGGATATTTCTATCCGTGGGCGTTCAACATCAACGACTTCGAGCCGATCGTCGGGCGGGTTCACCAGCCGCCCCCGGTGCACCAGACTTTTCAGGGCGACGGATTCGTCGTCTGCTCATTTTGCCCGCGACCGTACGATTTCCACCCGGAGGCGGTTCCGGCTCCTTACAATCACAGCAACGTGGACTCGGACGAAGTTCTATATTATGCGTCGAGCGAATTCATGAGCCGAAAGGGGATCGAATTTGGGAGTATCACTCATCATCCTGACGGAATTCCTCACGGTCCGCACCCGGGCCGCGCGGAAGCCAGCATTGGCGCCAAGTACACTGACGAGCTGGCGGTGATGATGGACAGCTTCCGCCCGCTCAAAGTCGCGAAGCAGGCAATGGAGATTGAGGACAAGGAGTACCACAAGTCGTGGCTGCAGGGGCAGCACGCGCAATTCAATCCTCCAACGAGCTGAGAGCCTGAAGCAGAAATGAGCGAGGCGCTGTGGACACCCTCGCCCGAGCGCGTCATAAAGGCGAACATGACCGAGTTCCTCCGGTACGTGGAGGAACGCGGCGGCCCGCCCGTTCCCGACTATTCCTCGGATTCGTACTGGCAGCTCCACGAATGGTCCGTGAACAATCCGGAGCGATTCTGGTCGCTGACGTGGAGATTTTGCGGAATCATCGGCCATCGCGGCACGGGCGGTGGGGCGGAGCGCGTGGGAGTAGGGCTCGACAAGATGGGTCCTCCCGATCCGGAGAAAGGACCGCGCTGGTTCCCAGACGCCAGCCTCAACTTCGCCGAGAATCTTCTCCGATTCACGGATGAAGAGCCGGCGCTCTCTTCGTGGAACGAAGAGGGTCATCAACGGACGATCAATTATCGTGAGCTGCGCGAGGCGGTAGGCACGCTTGCGCTCGCGCTAACCGCCGCGGGCGTTGGACCAGGTGATCGAGTCGCAGGTTGGCTGCCGAATATTCCAGAAGCCGTCATCGCGATGCTCGCCGCCACGTCCCTTGGCGCTACGTGGTCGTCGTGCTCTCCGGATTTCGGCGCGCAAGGTGTGATGGATCGCTTCGGTCAGATCGAGCCGAAGATTCTCTTCGCGGCGGACGGATATTTGTACAACGGCAAGGAGATCGATCTCCTGCCGCGTCTGCGACAGATCGCGTTCCGCATACCGACCCTGGAGCACGTGGTCGTCACGCCGTACAGAAAGCAGATGCCGGATCTGGATGGAGTACGGAAGGGCACGCTCTGGTCCAGGTTCATCGCGGCGCAATGGGCGGTCCTCGCCGCGCAGAGCACACCGCCCGAAGGGTACCACGCGACTCCCATAGAGGGATTCCGGCACACGCCCCCCGGCGGATACAGGAGAGCGACACTGGAAGGAGGCGTCTCGAGAGCAACGCCGCCTCGCGGCGTGAGAAATCCCGCGGCGCCCGCGCCGACAGCCGAACCACCGGATCCGAAGCAGATCACCTTCGAGCGATATCCATTCGATCACCCGGTTTACATCATGTATTCATCGGGGACGACCGGGCTGCCGAAGTGCATGGTACACAGCGCGGGCGGAACGCTGCTCCAGCACCTGAAGGAGCTGATTCTCCACACCGACCTAAAACGCGAAGACTGCGTTTTTTATTACACGACGTGTGGCTGGATGATGTGGAACTGGCTCGTCAGCTCGCTCGCCGTGGGCGTAAAGGTTGTGCTTTACGACGGAGCTCCGCTCGCGCCGACGCCGGGAATGCTGTGGGACATGGTGGATAAAGAAGGGATTACGGTCTTCGGCACCAGCGCGAAATACCTGGCGCTTCTGGAGAAGTCGGGCGCGGAGCCGCTCAAGAGTCACGATTTGTCGAAGCTGAAAACGATTCTCTCGACGGGAAGTCCGCTGGCGGATCACAGCTTCGACTACGTCTACAGGAAAATAAAGAGGGACGTGCACCTGGCCAGCATCAGTGGCGGCAGCGACATCATCTCCTGTTTCGTACTCGGCAATCCGATCATGCCCGTCTATCGCGGCGAGATTCAGACGCCGGGACTCGGCATGGCTGTCGATGTGCTCGACGACCGTGGGCGTCCGGTAAGACTGATTCCCGGCGAGCTCGTCTGCACCAGGCCATTTCCGAGTATGCCGGTGGCGTTCTGGGACGATCCCGACGGCGAGAAATATCGCGCCGCCTACTTCGAGTATTTCTCCGACGTGTGGCGGCATGGCGATTGGGCTGAGATCACTCGCAACCGTGGCTACATCATTTACGGGCGGAGCGATGCCACGCTCAACCCCGGAGGCGTCCGCATTGGGACCGCGGAGATCTACCGGCAGGTCGATCAGATGCCCGAGGTTCTGGAGAGCGTTGCGGTGGGACAGGAGATCGACGGTGGCTCGCCGGGCGACGTGCGCATTGTGCTGTTCGTGAGGCTTCGCCCCGGCCTGACGTTGGACGAGGACCTGCGCGACCGCATCGCCACTCAGCTGCGCGACAACACCACGCCGCTCCACGTGCCGAAAAAGATCATTCAGGTGGAGGATATCCCGCGCACGATCAGCGGAAAAATCAGCGAGCTGGCAGTTCGCGAAGTCATTCACGGGCGTCCGGTCAAGAACACCGAGGCCCTGGCGAATCCGCAATCACTCTCGCTGTACGAGAGGATGCCGCAGCTCCGCGATTAGCGAGACTTAGTGCTGGGCGACTACCGGCTCACGCTTGGCTGCGGCGGCAAGATCGCCGACCATGTCCTGAAGCTTCGGACCGCGGCCCGGCTCGGGAGCAGCAAGGGTCAGCGCCGTGTGATAGTGCGAGACGCCATAGTTCACGCCAGACCTGCGCTCAACGGTGATGCCCCAGTTCTCGTCGCCTTGATCGTCGACAGGTGTGACAGGGCCGCTCTGCGAAAGCGCGTGCGCTTCCACTTCGGACAGGAACGACTTCCAATCGGGAGATCCCTTGAGCTTCGCTTCGCAGATCGAGCTGATCCAGCGATCCTCACCGAAGTGCGAATCGCGCTTCGAAATCGGACCGCAGTCATAGCCGCGGCGCACGAAATTATCGACGCGAACGTCAGCGGAAGTCGGATCCGACTCGTAGTACTGGTCCCACCACAGCATCAACCGACCGGAGATGTTCGCCCCGTTCTGCTTGATGATTACCAGGTACTGCGGATTTCCAAATCCGGAGTACCAGATTCTCACCTCGCGCTCGCCCTTCTTGAGCGGCGTCTTGGACAGCGGTATGAGGCCAGCCGTAGCAATCGCCGCGTCCTTCGTCTCGAAGATTGCTTCGGAGGAGGGACCGGTATCATTGGCGGTGAAAGCTGCTTGCTGTGCGATTAACGGGCTGGCTACAGCGAGCAGGAGCGTGGTAGCAAACGTGAGTCGGCTCATGCCAATAGGACGGTTCTGACAAGCCGGAGGTCACATTCCGCGACCTCATCTGCACGCCTTCAGTAAGCCATTGTGGCACAACGAGTTAATCTGTGGGAAAGGCCGGCCGCAAACGCGGGTTCTGGCCTCTAGAGCTCGGTTAACTGCTTTCCGAAGACCTGACAGTAGTAGACCCCTCCATCCGAGGCTCTGGCGATGCCGATTCCCGTCTCGACGACGCTGGTATCGAGGATGTTGTGCCGATGTCCGCTGGAGTTCATCCAGCCCTGAACGACGGTTGGCGCATTTGGATAGCCGAACGCGATGTTCTCGGAGAGACGGCCGAACGGATACCCGGCGAACTGGGCGCGTGAGCCGAGGGTTGGCAGCTGCGACTCGGGGAGGGTGTGCGCCAACTTGTGGAGTCGCGCCATGTTGGCCGCCTGGATCTTTGCCATTCGGTCCAGCCGCGAATTGTAGACGAGGCTGGGCAATCCCTGATGTTGCCGCTCAGCGTTGATCAGATCGAAGATGCGCCCTTCCGTCGCGCTATATGCGCTGGGGCTCTCCGTCGCGTTTGTCGGCGCTGGCGATGTCGACGGCGTTGGCGCCGGGATTTGTATAGTGCAGCCGGCAACAAGGAACGCTGCGGACGCGGCGAGAAATCGCTGTATGCCCATACATGATATGACGCCCGGTCAACGCGATTGTTCCAGCGCTTCGAGCACGCGGCGCGGCTCCAGCTTTGCGCGCTTGGCCGTGAAGACGCGCAGCCACCGCGCGCTCTTGTACAACTCCTCTGAAAGCGAGGGAAGATTGATGGTTCCACTCCACCCTTCACCCGTGAGACGCTCGACCTTCCCGCTCCTTCTCATAACCGGGATGTCGAGGCCCAGCATCTGGGTCTTCACCGGGTAGTCGAGGAGCAGATCTCCCGGCGCGAGCCCGAACTCCTTTGCGAGGGAGTTCTCGGCCGCCGCGACGCGCTTTCTATCCGTCGCGACCCATTCGACCTTGTCAGCATTGAGCTCCGCCGCAGGCCATTCGGCAGCGCGCTTGTAAAGCCTCCGGCCTTTGAGCGCAGCGAGCAGCGGGGTTGGCTTGTCGCCCTCGAGCGTGTGCATCAATCCCTCGTCGGTGTGGCGCGCCAGCGATTGAACGTCCACGACTTCCGTTCGAACCGCATCTTCGACGAGCCGCTTGTACATCGCCGTCGCGCTTCTCACCGCGTGATGCCAATACACATTCCGGTACATCTGATACTTGGCGAAGAGGAGCGACTCGAGTGCCGACAGCGCCTTCTCCTGCACGCCGAGTGCGCGCCTTCCCGTTTCCGGATCGTCGACGAGAACGAGAGAGTTTGTCAGGCGATCGACGTCGATCTCGCCGTAAGGAACCCCGCACATGAACGCATCGCGTTTCAGGTATTCGATCTTGTCGAGATCGAGAGAACCGGAGATCAGTCCCTGCAAAGGACTTTCACTTCGCCCGCGAATCAGGTCGAAAACCCTATCGGGAGCGTCCTTGCCAAGCTGCGACACCAGAATCTCAGAGACCCTGCCCTCGGTGATCAGCGGGCGCGCGACGGCCTCGTGGTGCAGCGCACCAATCTCCTCGAGCGCATGTGAGAACGGATAGTGCCCCACGTCGTGAAGGAGCGCCGCCGATCGTACGACCGCCTGGTCAACGTCGCTGATCGACGTCGAGTCTTCAGCTTCGCAAAGGAGCGCCAGGGTGCGGCGCGAGAGGTGATGCGTGCCGAGCGCGTGCTCGAAGCGCGTGTGTGTCGCTCCGGGGTAGACGAGGTATGTCCAACCGAGCTGGCGCACGTATCGAAGGCGTTGAAAGACCTCGGTGTCGACGAGCGTGAGCGTCAGCTCGTCGACCCGAATGTTATTCCAGACCGGGTCGCGCAGAATCTCGAAGCGCACGGTCCGTCCCTCGCGCCGGTTTGGCGTCAGCCCTTCGGGCCGGCGTTCTTCGTGGCCGCGTCCACGTTTCCGATCTTCTCGAAATTCTCGCGGAACATGCGCGCGAGCTTCATTGCCTGCGCGTCATAGGCGGCGGGATCAGACCAGGTCGACCGTGGGTTGAGCACATTGGCGGGAACCCGGTTGATCTCGGTCGGGACCGCCAGCCCGAAGATTGGATCCCTGCGCGTGTCGCTCTCGTCCAGCTCGCCGGCCAGCGCGGCCTGAACGATTGCGCGCGTGTACTTGAGCTTGATGCGCTCGCCAATTCCGTAGGGTCCGCCACTCCAGTTTGTGTTGATCAGCCAGATCTTTGCGTCGTGTTCGCGCATGTGGTCTCCGAGCATTCTCGCGTATTTCGTCGCGTGCCAGACGAGGAACGCCGCTCCGAAGCACGCGCTGAAGGTGGGCTGAGGCTCCTTCACACCGCGCTCCGTACCCGCGACTTTGGCCGTGTATCCAGAGAGGAAGTAGTACATCGCCTGCTGCGGGGTGAGGCGCGCGATCGGCGGCAGTACTCCGAACGCATCAGCGGTCAGGAAGACGACATTCTTCGGATGACCACCGCGTCCCCCTTCGACGAAGTTGCGAATGTAGTGGAGCGGATAGGAGGCGCGCGTGTTCTCCGTGATGGACTGGTCGTCAAACCGGACTGCCTTGGTGGCTGGATCGAGCACAACATTCTCGAGGACGGTGCCGAACATCTGGGTCGTGCGATAGATCTCCGGCTCGCTCTCGGGAGTAAGGTTGATGACTTTCGCGTAGCACCCACCCTCGAAATTGAAGATCCCGTCCTTCGACCAGCCGTGCTCATCGTCGCCGATCAAGCGGCGATCCGGGTCAGCGGAAAGGGTCGTTTTTCCGGTTCCGGAAAGCCCGAAGAACAGGGCTGTGTCGCCGTACCTTCCAACGTTTGCAGAGCAATGCATCGAGAGCACGTCCTGCTTTGGAAGCAGATAGTTCATGACCGTGAACATCGCCTTCTTCAATTCCCCGGCGTAGCGCGTGCCTCCGATCAGAATCGTGCGCTCGGCGATGTTGAGAACGATAAAGGTTCCGGAGCGCGTACCATGTCGCGCGGGAACCGCCTCGAACTCCGGCGCGTGGAGAACCGTGAAATTGGGATCGAACGTCGGCAGGTCGCTCAGCTCGGGCCGGATGAACATGTTCCGAACGAACGCCATGTGCCACGCGTTGGGTGAGACGTAGCGCACCGACAACCGATACGATGGGTCGGCGCCACAATAAAGATCTTCGACGAACAGCTCGGCGGACTCATTCAGGTATTTGCGGACGTCTTCCAGAAGCAGCTGATATTTCTCGGCAGACAGCGGTTGATTGACCTTGCCCCAGTCGACGTCCTTCTCGGAGCTCGGCTCCTTTACGACGAACTTGTCGTTTGGAGAGCGTCCCGTATGCGGTGTGGTGACGGCGACGAATGGACCCATATCCGCAAATTCGCCCTCGCTACGACGTGCCGCCGCCTGAAAAAGCTCGGGCGCAATCAAATTCCAGTGGACTTCGCCACGCGGCTCGAGTCCCTGTTTGCTCAATCCAATGCTGCTCTCGCGCGCCATCTGCTTGCGCTGCGGTTTCATTTCCGTTGCCATTACTTCACCTTCCCTTCGTTGATCCGCTGCTGTGCATCGATGACTGCGACGGCGGCCATGTTCACGATATCCTGAACATCAGCGCCTTGTTCGAGTACATGCACGGGAAGATTCATACCCAGCAGGATCGGTCCGATTTTCGTCGCACCACCCAGGTGGTGCAGGAGCTTGTAGGCGATGTTCCCCGCGCTCAGGTTCGGGAAAATGAGCACGTTCGCCCGCTCCTTCAGCATGCTGAATGGATACGCCGAACGCAGGATGTTCTCGTCCATCGCCGTATCGGCCTGCATCTCGCCGTCGACGACGAGCGCGGGGTCGCGCTTTCTCAGGATTGCGACGGCCTTTGCAACCTTCTCCGCCTCCGGATGGCGCACCGATCCGAAGTTGGAGAACGACAGCATCGCGATCTTGGGCGTGATGCCGAAAGTCTGAACGATCCTGCCGGCGGAATAGGCTATCTGTGCCAGCTGCTCTGCCGTCGGATCGATGTTGACGGTCGTGTCTCCACAGAAGATGACGTGCTTCTCGAAGACGAGCATGTAGAGGCCGCTGACGATCTCTGCTTTTGGATGAGGGCCAATGACCTGCAGCGCGGGACGGATCGTCTCCGGGTAGTGCATGCCTACTCCCGAGAGGAGCGCGTCCGCATCGCCGCACGCAACCATTACGGATCCGAAGTAGTTGCCGTTGAAGAGGAGCTGATGTGCTTCGCCGTGGCTGAGGCCTTTTCGCTGGCGTCGTTTCCATAAATAGTCGGCGTACTTGTCGCGCTTGTCGGACGTGCCCGGATCCTCGATCATGATATCGCGGAGCGAGATATGTCCTTCGGCAGCATTGCGCTCGATGTTGGCGCGCTGGCCCAGGAGGATAGGAGAGCCCATCCCTTCGTCAACGCTCTGACGCGCGGCGCGAATGATCTTCGGCTCTTCACCCTCGGGGAATACGATCCGCTTCGGATCGCGCACCGCGCGGTTGATGATCCCTCGCATGATTCCGCGCGCGCGCCCGAGCCTCGCCTCGAGCTGTTCGCGGTAGTTCTCGAGGTCGATCATCTCCTTTGCGACGCCGCTCGCGACGGCGGCCCACGCCACAGCTGGTGCCACCCAGAGCAGCACACGCGGATCGAAGGGGAAGGGGATCAGGTAATCGGGACCGAACTTCACGGATCGCAGGCCGTAGAGACGCGAGACGCTTTCGGGCACGTCTTCCCGCGCCAGCGCGGCGAGCGCGCGGGTCGCGGCCATCTTCATCTCCTCGTTCACTTCGGTGGCACGCGCGTCGAGCGCCCCGCGGAAAATGAATGGAAATCCGAGAACGTTGTTCACCTGGTTCGGGAAGTCGCTGCGACCCGTGGCGATGATCGCATCGGATCGCACCGCGCGGACCTGGTCGGGCAATATCTCCGGCTCGGGATTCGCCAGCGCGAAGACGATCGGCTTCTTCGCCATCTTCGCCACCATTTCTCCGGTGATCGCTCCCGCCACCGAGAGGCCGACAAACACGTCGGCGCCAACCAACGCGTCGGCGATCGTGCGCGCCTTGGTCTTGTTCGCGAACTTGGCCTTGTATGGATCGAGCTCGCCCGGTCTGCCCTCGTAGACGACGCCCTGCCGATCCGAGAGAAGTATGTTCTCGCGCGGAACTCCGAGCCGCACGTAGTGCTCGGCGGTGGATATCGCGGCGGCACCGGCGCCGGAAAAAACTACCCGGACCTTCTCGATCTTCTTTCCGACGATTTCGAGCGCGTTGAGAAGCGCAGCGCCCGAGATGATCGCAGTTCCGTGCTGGTCGTCGTGGAAGACCGGAATCTTCATCGTCTTCCGAAGCGTTTCCTCGATGTAGAAACAGTCCGGGGCACGAATGTCCTCGAGGTTGATTCCGCCGACCGTCGGCTCCAGCAGCTGGCAGAACTTGATGACGTCGTCCGGATTCTCGGAACCGACCTCGAGATCGAACACGTCGAGATCCGCGAACTGCTTGAACAGATTTGCCTTGCCCTCCATCACCGGCTTTCCGGCCAGCGCGCCGATGTTGCCGAGTCCGAGCACGGCGGTGCCGTTGGTGACGACAGCGACGAGGTTGCCCTTGGCGGTGTACTTGTAGACGTCGTCCGGCTTCGCCTTGATCTCGAGGCAGGGGATCGCGACCCCCGGCGAGTAGGCCAGCCCGAGGTCGCGCTGGTTGTTCAGGGGCTTGGTCGGTACTACCGCAATCTTTCCGGGCCGGCCGGATGAGTGGTAGTCGAGGGCTTCTTCACGCTTCATGGAACATAGAAAAATGCGTGGAGCGGCGGGTAAGTGCCAGTCTGTCAGCAAGATAGGACGTCCGGCAACGATGGAGTCGAGTCGCGTTGCTGCGTACTGTGGTCTGTCACGACTCTGACCTCACTTTCGTCTATAAGAAAGTGAGCAGCCCTTGTTCGAATCCGAAGTCTGAGGATCCGTAGATGAAGCAGGTCGCCGTTGTTGCCGCTGTATTGTCCCTGCTTGCCTGTGATAACACCAACCGCGATCTACGCGGCACACCGCAGCCTCGACCGATAGCCATAGCTGCTGCGAGGGATTCCAACGCAGCTATCCCGGCGACGGACGCTAACGCAGGTGTGCCTGCGACAGATGACAACGCAGGTCTGCTCGCGACGGACGCGGGGATCGACTCCGTGCCGGACAGCGTGGCTGCCGCCGCCCTCGGCATGGACGTGAGCTGGATTTCGATGCTCAAGAAGAAAGACCCGCAGCCTGCGCCGGGTGAATCGTGGGACAATTATCTCCCGGCCGCTTTGCGTGAGCACAAAATGCCGAGCTCGACGTACAAGGAATTTCAGCGCGCTCGGCCCGATCTTGCCGGCAGGGCGGGGTTTGGGGAAGGCCAGGTCGAGATCAAGGAAACGCCAGGGCCATCCGAGGCGTCGGGCGGCCAGATCTGGTTTGGAAAGGTCTTTTACGAAGGCAAGGGAACGGCGGGAGTTGGAGGGGTCGGCTATTTCGATCCGGCTCGAGGTACATACACGTTGTTCGATTTGCCCGAGGCGAGAGCCTGGTCGGTCAGTACCATCAAGGTCTTTTATCAAGCTTTCTTCGTTGGCCTCACTAAATACGGCGAAGCTGCTTGCAAGACGTGCGATGAGTTGCTCCACCACGACCTTGCGACAGGAAAGACACTGACATACCCGATTGGCGACAAAATCCTGCGCATGGAGCCCTTCAATGATGCTTTGTGGCTGTGGACGACTCACGGTGTGTCGATCCTGGAGAGAGGTAAGCTGACCCGGTTTGCCGTGAAGCCTGACAGCGACGGGAAGCTGGGTCTTGTTCGCGTTACCCCAGCGCCACCAGGTCCACCTTTGACCACGGTCTATGAGCACCCCGTCGACGCGACGTATCTCCTTTCGATCGCGACTGGGCAGCGGACCGATCCCCAAATGACGCAGGTGAGGATCCGACTGATCGAGCGGGCAAATCCACAGAAACTCTGGGATTTGGCGACCTTCAGCGAGCCCAGCATCTCGCTTTGGTGGAAAGTGTTGCGCGCCGACAGCGGGTCGGCGGTTTTTTCCCGAGATGGTGACTACGGTCCCGATCACCGCGTGAAAGTGTTTTTCGATTCCAGGTCAAAAAAAATTCTTAAGCGCGTCGATTATAGCGCTCATATCAGCATCGATTCAGTTAGTCAGGCAGCGCTGTCTGCGGCGCTGGCGATTCCGCCGGCGTTTGTTCAAGAGCTGACGAAAACTTCTCCTCGCGTCAGGCCAGGTGCGGACGGTGACTCGCTACTGCCGCCGGAGGTTCGGGGACACTCAATGCCCTCATCTACGTATGACGAGTTCGCGCGAGCGAGGCCAAAGCGAGTTGAGGATGGTTACAGTCGTAAGGACACTGGTATCGGGGAGGAGTTCGGACCCTATCAGCGGGTCGGCTCGCGGATCTGGTTCGGCAAGACCTTCTACGACGGTGAGGGGGTCACGGGAGTAGGGGGCTTTGGCTACTTCGACATTCCAACGTCCACCTACAAGTTTCTTCCCATAAAAGAAATGGCGCCGTGGTCGGTGTCCGGCATTCTCGTCGAAGATCGATACGCGTGGATAGGCCTCGTTGGTCATCCTGAGGGCGCAGACTATTCTGGCGGGTTGTTGCAATACGATCTACAAACCGGGGGTGTTAAGAAGTATCCGGTTGAGGAAGTGGTCCTCCGGATTCTGCGTCAAGGATCGAAGGTCTATCTCGCCACTCAAAGTGGAATCTCCGTTATCGAACGGGACGGGCTCGTGTCGCGGTTCGTTGTAGAACCAGACGGCGAAGGTGGATACGCGCTGATTCGGTTTTAACGGCGTTGCGCCGGCCTCACCAGAAAAGCTAGAACGGGTTCACCCGGCCGCTGCGTTGTCGTCGGGTAGATTACCGACATGGTGATTCCGTATCCGCGCATCCCGCCCACGATCGTGGCGTTTGGTCCGATCGCGATCCGATGGTACAGCCTGATGTATGTACTGGCATACGTGCTCGGCTACCGTCTCGTGCTAAAGCGAATTGAGACTGGTCGGACCAGCGTCACCCGCGCGGATCTCGACGATCTGATCTGGTATCTCGTATTCGGGATGCTACTCGGCGCGCGACTGGCTTACGTGTTCATCTATGGCCGCGCGGAGTACGCGGCGCATCCGCTGGAGGCGCTGGCGATCTGGCGAGGTGGACTGTCCTTTCACGGAGCAATCGCGGGGATGACGGTCGGCATCGCGCTCTTCGCGCGGCGACATAAATACTCGATCCTCGAAGTAACTGACCTGGTCGCGTTGTGCGGAGCGCCCGGATTGTTCTTCGGTCGCATCGGCAACTTCATCAACGGCGAGTTGTACGGTAGGCCCACCAACGTTCCATGGGCGATGATCTTTCCGTCGGAT
>Ga0193724_1000121_pt1 | contig 19006 bp, 37 predicted proteins | sample H2a1metaG_FD_146005 | JGI IMG/M metagenome (GOLD analysis project Ga0193724, IMG submission 146005) | Soil microbial communities from a riparian zone of the East river system, Colorado, United States - H2a1 | ecosystem: Environmental > Terrestrial > Soil > Riparian zone | place: USA: East River... | reverse complement strand
TTAATAAATCTTTTTTTAAAAACTCAGTACGCGAACCTTCAACAATTTTATATTCAGTTTCCGTGTAATCTTCAACCTCTTCACGGGGTTTAATGCCTTTCAAAGCATCAGGAAAAGCGTCTCTTAAAGAAAAAGCTCTTGCACGAAGCTTTAGCATTCTTTCGGGATATTGCGTCCAAACTCCACCTTTAGCTAATAATCCTGCTTTTTTAGCCATATCTAATGTGAAATCATTGATTTTAGGTTTCTTTCCTTTTCTCATGACCGTACATACATATCCTATAATAGCATCATCTTTGTTTCTAATTGGAGACTCATCTATATCATCAAATTCTTTATGCGCCATACATATAGCAAGCATATCATCTCCCCACATCGCAGGCTTGCCATTTATTACGGCTATACACTGCATAGATTGCTCAGGAGTCAGGCCGACCTGATATCCCATAGCCCAGCAGATGAAAAGGTCTTGTGGCTTCCCACGGAAGGATTTAGGCACTAATTCTGATGATGCTAACTGTTTAGCAAGATTCATGTAATGAGGGGCTAATTCTTTAGAAAACAAGCTATCATCTAGACGGCTTTTCTCTTTAACAAAAAGCATTCCTTGATTTGGTTCATGTGTTATTAAATCTGTGCTCATGTAATATCCTTATTTCATGTTAAAGACACGGGTTCCTTTCTTGTTTGCTTTCCAGGTGGCAATTACTTCGCCTTGTTGTTCCACTAAATACTCCGCATTCCCCATATGGGCCATTAGTATCATCTTCAATTTTTCTTCAGAAGCCATTAACTTCTTCATTTCTAGCTTTAGATTAGTTAACTCAACGAAGGTATTAGTAATTTTAAAACTAGATTCAGCTACTTTATCTGGTGATGGTGTTTTATATTTCAATCTGCAATCATTCGTATTAATTGGATCTGGCTCAATGCGATTAGTTACGCAGTACCAAAAATCAATATCAGATTTTATAATAAGCTCTTCAAGAGCCATATCGCGCTCATAAACGAATTGTTTGTATTCATTCCCTCCAAATAGAACAGCGCAATATCCTCTATCGGCATCTGCAACCGCTACTTGCTTGGCGATTTGAATAAGATATGAAAGGGGCATGCCGTCACTGGTTGCGATATCCCACTCTTTTTTTTGGAATGAATTGGCGCATTTTGCCTCAACAACTGCGTTTTCACTTTCAATCCAACCATCGAGATTAGCGAAGATAAAGGGATAATCAGGATGGTGAATAGTATCAGGAAAAGTAACGACCACGCCATTTTCTTCTGAAAAGCGTTTAATGATGAGGGGTTCGATTTCATTGCCCCAATATTGTTGTTCATTAGTTTCGTCTTCATCATTAACAGTCCCTGTTTTCTCCAAATATAATTGATAAGGTGTCTTATAACTTGAATATCCCATGATTATTGCGCTATCAGAAGCGCCTAATCCTGACTTTCTTTTGCTTTTTTGCTCATCCGTTAGCATCTTTATCTCCATTTTGTAGTACGATAAACCTTAGTTTATTTTAATGCAACCTAGTATTAAACTTTTGTTTATTCTATAATCACTGTCAAGGAGGATAGCGATGACAATAGAACAAGTAGCTTTATATTTCGGCACGATTTATAGGGCATGTAAAGCTTTAAATATAGTGCCACAAAATATGACCAAGTGGAAAAATCAGGGTTACATTCCGTTGCTTCAACAATATAGAATTGCTGAATTAACAGAAGGTGAATTAATGCCTGATGAGATTGACCCAAAAACGTTACGCAAACTACAAGGACGAAAACAAGCATGAAATTAAAGGCCATAGTTTTAGCCGTCAGCGTATTATCTTTATCCGCATGTAGTAGAGTTCCGGCAGGTTACCGAGGTGTAATTGTTAACCTGTACGGGAACACCAAAGGAGTTTCGGAAGAATCCGTAGGAGTAGGTCGATATTTTACGGGCTGGAATCAGGAGCTGTATTTATTTCCTACCTTTCTGCAAAACCGATCCTGGACAAATGCTCAGGCGATCACCATGCAAACTTCAGAAGGACTCACTATTACGACAGATGCTGGGATTACCTACCAAATACAACCAGAAAACATCGTCAAAGTGTTTACCAAATATAGACTGGGAATTAACGAGATCACAGATACGTTTCTCCATAACATGGTACGGGATGCTATGAACGAAGTAGCTAGTACTATGACTGTGGATCAGATTTATGGCGTCAAAAAAGAAGTGTTTATACGGCGGGTCAACGACATAGTAATTAAAGAATCTGCTATAAATGGCATTAATGTGGATAAAATTTACTTAATTGGTTCATTTGTTTTGCCAGAAATGGTTCGCCAGTCAATCGACGTTAAGATTCAAGCATCTCAGAATGCTATCAAAGTTGAAAATGAGATAGCCACATCTAACGCACAAGCTAAGAAAACTATCGTGGAAGCAAAAGCATCAGCTCAACAACGAATTATCGAAGCTGAAGCGAATGCAAAACAAATTACCTTAAATGCGGAAGCTCAAGCCCAAGCTAATAAGATTTTGTCCGCTAGTTTGACGCCTGAATTTGTCCAATATCAAGCTATCTTAAAATGGAATGGCACACTGCCCCAAACATCCGCAGGAGGAGTGCTGCCATTTATTAACATCGGAGGAAAATAATGCGTTGGCTTATAATTAAATGCATAGGTTTTATAGCGTTCACAGCTTATATCCAGGGCATTATCTTGCCTTGGGCTATTTCTAATAATAGGATGCCTATATGGGCGGATATATTATTAATTGTCATTATCTTAACAGGTTGGGTTTTTGTATTAGAATGCGTAGCAATTAAGTTAATTTCTAAATTACAGGATGATAAAAAACAGAGGTGATATGGATATCATTGATCGCATGAAAGAGAGTATAGTGAAACTGTTTCCAGACATTACAGATGATGAACTAAAAAGCAGAATCGATTTAACGATTGATATGCTAAAGATTGATATGTTTAAAAAATATACTTATCAAAAGGACAAAACTAAACGGCATCCGTGCCCCATTTTCTTTTAAAGCAACCAAGGTTTCGACGACACGCTTGCTTTAAAAAAATACATCCACGTGAACTTAATCACTAAGAGAATTATATCATGGATCATAATTTTAATGTACAAATAGCTGTTGATTTTGACCTTGAAACAGCAGTATTTCTTAACAACATGGCTTTTTGGACGAATCATAACGTTGCTAACAACAAGCATTATCTAGATGGGCATTACTGGACATACAATTCCATTCCCGCATTTTCTGTTTTATTCCCCTATTGGTCAACCAAACAAGTGGAAAGACTGCTCAATAAACTTACTAAATCAGGTCTTTTGCTTAAAGGTAATTACAATTTAAAAAAATACGATAAAACGTGCTGGTATGCGCTCACTAATAGTGCTTTATGCTACTTTCCTGCACTTAAATCCTCTATAACCCGCGCCAGTACTCATCTCCCGAAATCGGGAGATGGATCTCCCGAAATCGGGAGACCTATACCAGATAGTAAACTACAGATAGAAAAAGATATTATTAGTGATATTGTTGAAACTTATCATGAAGAGTTACCAGAGTTACCGACAATTCGTACTGTAGACTCGAAACTTAAAGGTCAATTGACAAAAATGGTTAAGCAATGGCCGAATTACCAGAATGAGGGCAAAGAATTTACAATTAGTTCATTTAAAGATTATTTGAATTGCATAAAAGTACATTACGCATGGCTTATAAAGCCCTATACCACGGTAAACGGTAATATTAAGCTCAACAATCTTAGAGTATTAACCCGTGAAATTAATATCGCTAAAATTGTTAACGGAGAATTCAGTGCAACATAGACTCCAGCATATACAGCCACCTAATGCGGGTGAAATAGAGTTGCGTGTAATATCAGCTTTAACCTATATCGGCGAATGCGATAATTTGAAAGTACAAAAAGCTATGCTGATTCTTGATGTATTTTGTTTTCATAATATGGATTATCGACAAATGTACGAACTAATTGTTGATTTATTTAACCAAGGAAAAGAGTTTTCATTCGTTACATTTATGACTTTAGTGCCCAAAGACATTTACGAAATCACATACACCATGGTTAAAGATGATTTCAATGGATGTCGCTATCTTGAGGATGATATTCAAAAATTACTTGCTTATCGAGCCTGGAGAAAACAAGTAAAAATATTAGTGGAAGCTGTAAACTATAGCCTTGATGCTACTACTGCTGAAGAATCGCTAACAGTGATTGCTGATAATTTGCAGCTAATTAACAAAACTGCGAGTACAACGCGTAAAAGCTATCTAAGAACCTATGAAACTATTGCAGATGAGTTTTTAAGCGAAAGCGATGGTGATAATTCAGAATTTATTGTTGATATTCCTGATTTACCCGCAGTACCTAACCGTGCTCTTATAACTATTGCCGGACGTAGTGGCCATGGTAAAACCTTTTTTGCATTATATTTAATGGACAAAATAATTGATGCTCATCCAGGAAAACAAACACTTTACTTTAATCTGGAAATGCACGAACGCGTAATGATGGAGCGTCATGCTAAAATACTTGGGGTGCAAGGAGATAATCGCCGCGAAACGATTAACAATGCAGTTGCCCAATTACTTACTAAAAATGTTTCGTTAATTAGTGAGCCAATGATAACGATTGATGAAATTGAAACAGAATGTCGATTAGCTTCAATGCGTCAGCCTATTGCTTGTATTGTTGTGGATTATCTTGGATTGATTCGTAGTAAATCTAAATCTGAAAGCAAGCATTTAGAACAAAGCGATATTGCTAAACGATTGGCGGCATTATCTCTTGAGCTAGATTGTGTTGTTATTGCATTAATCCAAGTTAATCGTGATTTTAAAACTCGTCCTGTAGGGGATCGCTGTCCAATGCCACAAGATTCGGCCGAAAGCATGGGTAGCGTTCATTCTTCTAGCTGGTGGTTAGGTATTGATCAGCCACAGAATGATGATAGCGATCCTGAATGGGCAGACAGGTTTTTTGTGCAATGCCGCAAAAATAGAGGCGACTCGGGTATGTTTCAGCTTAATTTGAAATTTAAATACGGGATGTTTAGTAAATACGAACGACCTTTTGGATTAAATTATAATAAAAAAACCAAAGAAACCCCCAGTTTTTAGTTATCCCCAATGTTATCCACTGAAATTGTGGATAAATATCAAATTCTACCCACTAAATCTTTCTCTGGTTAAACGATAAATTATTTTTGGTACATAGGTAGCGGGTCAAATTAAGGCCCGCTATAATCGCGCGTAGAGAGGTTTTAAGATGAAAATCCGATTAATGGCATTAAATTATTTTTGGACGGTGAAAATGCATCAACTTTTGGAAACGATTTACTTGGAGATTGATTTATTTTAATTGTTATTTCTGATAAAAACTTAGACAATTGCTCATTACGATTGCATATTAATCCTGATTTATACTCAGCACAGAATATGCATTGCACAACTGGATTTTTACCTACATGACCGATTTTATTTAAATACGCTAATTCTTCCTCGACTTGTTTTCTGAGTAGCTGACAATACTCCGGTCTGTAGTCTATCATTCACACTTCCCCATACAATTAATGCAACCATCCTGATAATGATCCTCAGCTAAATTTGATATATATCCACACGCCCAACAAAAAAATAGTTTTTTAAGATCAATTAATTTCTGTAAATCATAATTAAGCTCCATTATTCACCTATCATTTGGGTTAAAAACTCATTGAAACGTGATTGAATGCGCTTTAAATCTGCTTTCGCATCAGGTTGGTGAGATTGGGCGGCATCTTCGATTACGTCTTGGCATATGTGCAGCAAATTGCTAGTCATTGTAACGATTAAGCCACCCACAGCCATTGCCACTTTTTGATTCGGTGAGCCTATATCAAGCATTCCTTTTTTTAAATTTTGAATGGAATGCAAGCAATACTCAGCTGCGCCAATAATCGTCCTGTTTTGTGTGCTCATAATATCCCTAAGTAATTGGGGCACAAAGGCCCCGTATGATTAAATTGCGTTGAATTCCAAAACATCAATTGAATGAAATTTTTCAGCAGCTTCTGCAATCAAGGTCATAATGAAATTATAGAAACTCTCCGCATCTGCATAATTTCTAAAATGAACTTTTGGATCGGGCGAACTGGAATCAGCAGTAAAGGACACCATGTACTTTTCGCCGTCAGATTTCATGGGCCGCAAACAAACCCCGTCTATTGGGCAAGCTATACTTCCCCGTTGAATTTCTTTTAGGTTGTCGAATTGATCAACGTCGCTCATGTATAAATTTGTAAGGTTTAGCTTTATCATTTTTACTTCCTTGGTTGGTTAAAAAAAGTTTATCTTATCAGCCATTCGAATTTAGGTACATCAGCTTTGCAAGTAGTGCAGGTTAAGGCTGACCATGCAAAGTTTTTAATTAAAGCCGGAATGTTACAATGAGGACAATAAATGTATCGTCCGTCATATGTGGCTCTTGTGTATTTACTTACGTTTTTCATTGTGATCGATTCCCTTTGTAAACCATTCTAGTAATAGTTCTTCAAGTCTATTTTTTAGCTTTTTAGGTTCATCGCCATAAGTCATTAGGCAGATTGCTATATCTATTTGCGCCTGGTTAATTAGTTGTTGGTTAATCATGATAATCCTCTACATTCTTTTACATATTCAGAACAACATGCTTGACCTTCATTGTCCATTTCATAAAAGAATCCCTCAAATCCGCACTCAGGGCAACTATAGAAACTTTCAAGCTCACCATCAGTCATCATAGCAACCTGGTAGTCTTCATTGGTCAGAAATACATTGCCGCTATTTAAGTTAAACATAGGATGAACACCGTCACCATTAAAATCGTGCGGCAATCCCTTATCAACCCACGCGGTTAATATATCCTTGAGCTCGTTAATCTCTCTCATGCCAAACTTTGCTAAATCAGTCGTTGTGCTCATGTTATTTGCTCTCTTGTTAGTTAAATTAATTCGATGTAATAATCTATTGCGTCGTTATGACTACGATAGTTATATTCATCAGCGATTAATTTAAAGTTAATTGCTGTTGAAATACTGCACGTACAATCGATTTTTCCACAAACACTATCGATTATTCTTTTAAAAGTTCGTCTTGAAATAGGATAAACAGAACGATGATAAAATTTAATTGGTTCATCTGGTAGAATAACGTTTATCGATTTATGGTGAATATGGTTGGTTAATGCAACTTTCATATCAATATCCCCTTAACGTAGCGTATAAGCCAATAACGCCGAATGCTGCGTATAAGGTTAGTCCTGCGTGTAATAATATTATCATTTTGTTTGCTCTCTTGGTTAAGATGAACACAGTATATTAAACTTTAGTTTGCTAGTCAAGCATTAATTAGCAGTTATTTTAAGATAGTTTGATTTATTTGTGATATAGGTTATGATTTAGGCAAATAGATAAGGATATCGATAAATGAGCGAAGAATTAGTTAGGTGTCCGAGTTGTCGTGGACGTAAACAGGTTGAAAAGCTTGGTGGTGTATTAGGTGATTGCAATACTTGTGTAGGTGAAGGCAAGATTAAGTTATGTGATAAGCCGTTGCCGCCTCTTAGTCAACATGATGCGGTTTATGGTGATAAGAATGTGATCGATGCCGTATCTAAAGTTATGCCTAATCCAATAGACCACCTTGAAAGTGAAGCAAGTAGGTTGCTTGATGATGTTATTGTTGAGCCAGTTATTCAGATTGAAACCAAAAGTGTTGCTAAGAAAGTAAATGCTAGCGGTAAAAGAGCAGTGTTTAAACGAAAAGTTGAGGGTTAAATCATGGTTATGCATAATACACATCAGCCCACGGATGAAATAAGAACAAGGATTAGTGATCTTGCCTGTGCTGGTATTCCTTTGCATTTAATCGCTGATATTGTTGATTTAAATGATGATACAATTAGAAAGTATTATCGTAAGGAGTTAGATACATCACAAGCTCTGGTAGTAGATAGAATTGCAAAGGTTGTTACCTTGCAAGCTCTTAGCGGTAATGAAAAATCACAAGCTTTATATCTTAAGACTCAGGGCGCTAAGTTTGGCTTTGTTGAGAAACAAGTTGTCGAACAAATAAGCAACAATGAGACTCAAGAGCTACGAGAACAAATTGCAGCTCTTGAGGATAAGTACTCTAAAGATTATTAAAGTGTTAATAAAGGTACACCTTTGCATACAACATATATTAATGAGTCTTTGGCTCGCCTATGCTAAGAGCTTGCTAATACTAGGGCGTGATAATTTCATGGCCTTGGCTATTTGACTAATGTTCATGCCCTGTTTGCATAGCTCTATTGCTTCATCCCTTCGCTTCATATCAAGAGGTTGATTGCCAAAAGGCTTACCACTTCGAGTACCTTTTATTTTTGCTGATGCTATTCCTTCGAGTTGATTGCGCTTAATTGTTTTGCGTCCGAATTGCGCGACCGCCCCTATTATTTGCAACATCATCATTGATACAGGATTGTCTTGGCCGCCTTCAAAGGTCATTCCTTCTTGAATGAATTTGACCGTTACTCCTTTATGTATTAAATGCTTCATTATCTCTTGTAGATGTATCTGGTCACGCGCAAGTCTATCCATGCTATGCACGTATAGAGTGTCACCGTTTCGCAGCACTAACAGGCATTCATTGAGCTTAGGGCGGTCTTTGATTACGCCGCTTACTTTGTCTATGAATGGATCCATATCTAATGATATACCTTCAAGTTGTCTCTCGGTGCTCTGTTCTTTAGTAGATACGCGAATATATCCTATGTTCATAATATGCTCTCTTGTTTAATTATATGTCACATGACAACGCAATGATATATAGCCTTCGCTGCACTTGTCAACCAAGGTTATTATATTTAATCATTAGCAGCTCGCGCGAGTACGCAGTGATGATTGATAGCCATGGTATACTTTGACAGCACGATTAAATTAATTAAATAATAGTTGACAGTTAAACTATTGGTTAGTATCATAGCCTCATGATTAAGCATGATAGAGACACGCAAGCATGTGGCGTCACTGGTAGGCTGATGCCATGCCTATGAGCCCTGCATGATGATTACACGGGGGCACACCCCATACAATCGACCCGGCCTCTCTGTGAATGGAGCCCCTCATCTCGATTAACCAGACTATTCCAGTAAATAGATAACAATTTATATACAACATAATCCCCCATATAATCCCAGAATAAAATGCCAATATTTTAAACATGAAATTCCACCCCACACTATATATATAGAACCCATTCCAAGTTCCAGAATCAGGAATAGCGTACACCCATAAAAATTCCCAAAAATTTTCAAAATAACCAAGCCTTGTCTAATATTCTAAAATTAAACATACTGCTCATATAATCAATAACCATAGACGACCCTCTATTTTTTGGGTATCGTCAATATTTATTAAACTTATTAAAAATGTGATAGGAGTCCTATGAACCACAATCCACCGGAAATGTTCAAGCAAGGAATCAATGTTCTTATGCTGATAGACAGAGGGATTCAAAATAGCAATAAGGGTTCCAAGCGCTGGATCAACAAAATTATTACTGACAGTGAGGAGAACTGGGATAAAGCAGTTCAGAAACTTATAGAGTTGCAAGCTCATATAAATGAGCCAGCTGTAAGACTATATTCGTCAATTAATCCCAGAAGTCTTAAGAAGGGCATAAAAACATTCCAACACAAACAGTTAGATCTCACCGAAGATAATGAAGCTACATTCTACAGGCGAATTAATGATTCATTTTGCAGCTGCTTGATGAAGCCGGAAAACAGGGATAGAAGCTTGTTCTTGCTAGATGTGGATTCTAAAGACACTTCAGAAGCCGATGCATTTTTAATAAGCAATAGCGGTATCATGCAGTATTATTCCTATCCAACTCCAAATGGCTGGCATTACATTGTAGAGCCGTTTGATTTAAGAATGTGTGAAGATGCTGAAACATTTGAAGTTAAGAGAGATGCATTAATGTTAATTAGCTGGGTAGATAAACTATGAACGAACTAACAGACCTACGCTGTTACCTAACCTGTAGACTAGAAATGGCCGAACTATACGCCAAGCAAGGAATTATCCCCGGACAACTAGACACAATAGAGCTCGAACAACTTGTAGGCCGCATAAAGGAAATAAAGAAGCTAATAACCAAGGTGCAGGAGTATGTTGATAAACTATAGTTTACTATATATACTTGGGGGAATGATGAATAAATGGTTACAACGCCTAGCTGATTACTGGAATGATAAGCGGTTAGCTGAAAAGTGTGGATTAACCGTTAAGGAAATATGTGCTCACGAAGCAACTTATGTGATGACTCATCCTGATGGGAAGACGCATACATGCATTAAATGCGGGGAATTTTATAAATGACCAAACATGAACAAGTAGCAAACATCATAGCCTTCCTATCCATATTGTTCGGTGAAGACGAAGAAATGAAGACTATTATGAAGTTTAATCCCAATTACATTATTGAGAAGTTTGAGCGGTATGTAGCATCGACAAGGGTTGAATATCCATGGGGAATGCACCCATCACTAAGAAAGAATGCCTTTCAACGTTATGTTGACAAATGGGAACTAGAATTAAAGGATGAAGAATGATCAAAGGCAACTTCCTAAACGAAGAACAAAAGAACCTAAAACAAAAGATTATGGAAGAGCTCATATCCGCATTGTTCGACAACATAAAGGAGAAGTTAGACATCCTGGATGACCAAACTTCGATGGATATAGTATTTTCATGTTTGATCATGTTTTCAAGAGAGGTTCTCATGCGCATAATAATCGGCACAGGAAGTATTGGTACAATGGAAAGCATATTGAACCAATACCATACATACGTAATATGTTCTGTTAAAAAAGCCATAGATTATTATGTAAAAAATGAAGGGACGACTCACTAATGATCGATTACCAAAAGTTGAAATTAGCGCATGAATTGGTTGAGGAATATGCCGAATTAAACAGAACGTGCACTTCTTTGTCTGTTACGGTGCGGTTCTTGCGGGATGACGAAATAGAATATCAATTTGATTTTTCTGGAACTGATGAAAATGAAGAAATTGAATCAACAACGCTTGACGACTTGATCGCCAAACTTCAAGAATTAGGACAACCAAAGTCAAAATACAATGCCGGACAAAAAGTATGGTCATATACATACGGTCAGATGAGCAGTTGGAAAATAGATAGCATTAAATGGGAGCCTGATTTGAATGACTTTCGGGTAAACGTGCGATCGAAAGGTGGAAAGGCTAGCTTGTTAGAATCGCAATTATATTCTACAAAAGCGCAATTAATCGAAGCACAGATTGAATATTGGCAGTCACAAAGAGAGTATCAGCCGCCATTCGAAGGCGAAGTCAAATCATTCCGTGAAATACACCCAGCGCCATTTAAGGGTAAATTAACTAAGGAGCAAATAGAGAAAGCTGTGAATTATGTTCCGAAATGCCAACACGAATCCACCGGAGACCTTCATCACCTAGCCGACGGCAAGCTCTATCACACATGCGATAAGTGCGATGATTATTTTATTAAGTGTGAGCATGAGCCTGATTATAGCGCAATCACGATTTATCCAACACAAAAATGCCTCAAATGCGGAGAATTTTACAGATGAATGACCAAGTATATTACCTAACAGATGATTCCTGCGAGCCATTAGATCCAACTGCATTGTCCGTTGAGTCGATGAATAAAGAGGAATGGCTGGAGAAATATGGCTCATACGATTGGTCATTTGACACTTATGCCGATGCTGTGAGGTATTTGCTGAAAGGATTTGGAGATGAATGACTTCACGAAAGAAGAGCTAGAAGAATTATCTTTCTGGCTAACTAGGCTAGCAATGATGGAAAATAAAATGGATAAATTAAAGCCTATTCATTTAAGAATCCAATCCATGATTGATAACTATTGCGAGCATGACAATTTAGATGGTTACGATTTGTTTTTACCGAAAGTAGGCGCGATTCTAACGGATGAAAAGAAGTCCGAACAAAATAAGTTGCAATTAATAAAGAATCTATATCTTAGAACTGTTTGGCCTGAAAAAGTTGAGAGTCAGAATGACTATATCTGAAAAACAAATCCTACAGCTCATGCGTATAGCAGAAGCCTATTGTAGCGCATTACATCGATTTGGAGAGTACCGTGGAGTAGAAACGGTTCAATCTTTATTGGCTACAATAAACGACCAACAATCCGAAGAACTAAAGGATATAAAGTGACAAAGAAAAGCAGTTATGAATATATAACGCTAAAAGGTGATGACTTAGATAGCCTGCTTCCATGTCCGTGGTGCGGAGAGTTCACGGAAGACAAGCAGAACTTCTTGGCTAAGGTGACAGATAAACATGGATGGAAATCGATTCAATGCGATGGTTGCGGCATTAATCCAACCTTCTGTGTTCACTCCTGGGTAGAGGTAATAAGGTTATGGAATTCAAGGGTAGACTTTAATGACACCCAAGAATATCAGCGTGGCATAGAGAGCTTTAAACGTCATCTAATTGACTTGGTTAAGGATATGGAGTTCTAATGGGCACAGGATATTATTGCAATCAATGTAAAAGATACGATTGTCTGCACTCGGATTTTTTTAAAGCAGAACAAGAATCACGCAAAAAACAACAAGTGTATGATGATTATAAGTTCCGCATGGAGCAAGCTAGAATTGAAGCAGGAACTATAAGAACCACTGGGCCTCTTCAGTTTGACCATAGAAATCAACTAATAACCCGGGCAGACTGCATAGCAGTAGAAACAACCAGCAACTCCACAACGACAATAGTGAACGAACCCGACAAAAAGCTTTTATTACTAAGGAGAAAAAAATGAATCTGATGAAATATAAGGATGTTCTTGCTTTGGCCAAAGAGAAGATTAATGAAGCTAAGGCTCCTTTTCGTGCTAAAGAAATGAGCAAGAAAGCTGAACTGGAAGTATGCAAACTAGAATCTACGATTGCTGACCGAGAGCAAAAGATTCATGAGCTGTCTTCGGAGTACCCAGTCGACTTTTATAAGTTAATCAGTGCATTAGATGACTTGGAATTGACTAGGCGTCGCAAAGAGCAATTCGAGCAAATTATCACTGAAATGTTTGGTTAATAAGTGGTTATGTAAAATATTGGGTCATAAGGAAATAGCTGCCAATTGGATAAATTATATTGACTGGCACTACTATGATCATGACCCAACACCTATTTGGAAGTGTCAAAGATGCAGTTTTACCAGGCATAGATGGCGACCTGAACAGATGCAACAATACAAGATATTATTAATCAAGAGACCGAAACTATGATGTGCTTCAAAGACCAAACCTTTTGTGCCTCACCCGACTGCAACAATGATTGCGGTCGGAAGATGACACCTGAGTTACAGAAGGAATATGAGCGCGCAAACATGCCCAACCAATGGGACGGCATGTTACCTGTATCTTATAATTACTTTTGCGGAGAACCTGATGAACGTACCTAGATGGGTTATATTGTGTTGGTGTTTAACCATGCTTTGCGTATCAACCTCTCAAATTCTTATGGCTTACAGCATAAAACAAGTTCTGGAAGAGGTTAGGCAATTGCAAGGATATGAAATTCATGATTAAATATTTCATCTGATCGCCCATGGCTTATGAATGGGCATCTATAGCGGGTTAGTTTAACAGCAGAACACTAGGTTCATACCCTGGGAGATAACGGTGCAACTCCGTTACCCGCAACCATATTATGGGGTTACCACTGACCGTCTACCACTTCATGTGGCCACGCAGGTATTAAATCTAGACAAGCCCCACCATTTTAAACCTCCTATTGCTTTCCTAATTAAACTATAGTTTAATAGTGCCTCACTACTTCAGGATGAAATCATGATTGATATAGAAGATTTTATGAGTTGGCTAAAAGTTCATAAGCTAGGAATCAATCTACGTTACGACGAACACGGGCGTGAACATGACCTGGGCTATATCAAAGCTTGCGAAGTTATCGAGGCTGAATTAAAAAGATTTATAGAGGAGAGCAACGAAAATGGCCTTAAAATTAACAGATGAAGAGATATGGAAATGGTATCAGATAATTTTGGACCAAAAGACATCTTCAATGTCCGGGGTACAATACTGCAAGAAAAACGGCATTTTTTATAAAACATTCTCCAATACAAAACATAGAATGTTTTCTTACAAGCATTCCAGGCCGAAAGAATATGAAGAATATAAAGAGTGGTCACGGTTGCTGTCCGAAGGCGAACTTCAATTAACAGATTTCTGCCGAAAACATAAGATAGATAGAATTAAGTTAATAGAAATGAACACTCATCTCAATTATCAAGAAATATTAGAACGATTAAAAAAGGAAAAAGGAGAAATGGAAGAGCCACAAATGAGTTTTGTACAAGTTAAAGCGCCACAAAGTTTTTTAACCACGCAGTCACCACCAATTCAAGAGCCTGAACTAGTGGAAGCGCAGAATGATATAGAGATAACAATTACGAAAGGCGTGAAAGTGATGATTTCACCCCAAGTAGACAGCACGAAAATCATTAAAATAATCCAACTACTAAAGGACTTATAATGTTAATACCTTACGAGAATAAGCAAATATTCATGGCAAGTAAACCTGTAGATTTCAGAATGTCGATAGATGGTTTATCCCAATTCATACAGCGAGAAAAATCAGCACATCTCCATGATGGAAGCATTTATGTGTTTTACAATGGCAATCAGGATAAAATTAAATGTCTGTTTTGGGATAGCAATGGATTTGTTCTTTATTATAAACGTCTCGATAAATGTAGATTCAAGTTCAAACAGATGTTTAATTCGATTGAAGATATCACAGCTGAAGAACTTGAGGTTTTATTAAGCGGATTTGACCCAGGGCACGTTCATAGACAACCTTTAATGCTTGAGAATGTTGCCAGATAAACTTTACTTGCATATACTGAGCATAGGCTGGATTAGCTCAATTGGCAGAGCCCCTGATTTGTACTCAGGGGGTTAAGCGTTCGATTCGTTTATCCAGCATAGTATTTATGGTAGGATTTAGTCAAGTTAATCCATAAAGATAAATATGAAGAATGGCGATTATATTTTAATTGTTCCACCAGAAGAATATTCTGGTAAGCGTTATCGTGGTCGTTATGCTTATGAGCATCAAGTTGTATGGTGGTCAAACACTGGGATGACGGTTCCTGACGGTTATTGTGTTCATCATAAAAATGAGGACAAACATGATAATCGATTTACGAATCTTGAGATTATAAGTATATCTCAACATGCTCGGTCACATGTGAAACCTAAAGAACTAACAGCTTTAGTATGTGATTACTGCAAGACGCCATTCATTCGCGATACTAAGAACGTAAAATTTAAGAAAGGTATTGGTCAAAATAGATTTTACTGCTCTAGGTCGCATATGGGTAAAGCGCAACAGGTTAGAAACAAATCCCGAGTAGCTCAGGGGTATGAGCAAGTGGCTGTTAACCACTGTGTCGGCAGTTCGAATCTGTCCTCGGGAGCCATAACCCTATCGTCCAGCGGTTAGGACATCTGACCTTCTATCAGAGAACCCCGGTTCGATTCCGGGTAGGGTTACCAATTGGGATGTGGTGAAATGGTATCACACTAGACTTTGACTCTGGTATTTTGGGTTCAAATCCCGGCATCCCTGCCAACACAAGGATATGCAATGGCTAATATCATGCAGTGTATTATTGGAAAAGAATTTGGCAAGCCTGACTGGCTAATTAAGTTTTCATCGCCTTTTAACACTCAGACAAATTTTGGATGGGAAATGAACGATCTAGCAGTTCCGTTTCCAGCTAAAAATTTAGATCACCGTGAAGTCGAAGCATTCAGGGATTACTTAACCGGAATCCTTGACGAATATCATCATATTGTAACTAAACTGGAAGAGATTAATGTCTGAAGTTTTTATCATTAGCGACACTCATTTCGGCCATAGAGGGATAATATCATTCTCAGAAACCAAGCCATTCAGGCCGTTTGATACGATTGAAGAACATGATGCTGAGCTCGTGCGCAGATGGAACTCGGTTGTTGGCCCTAAAGATATTGTATGGCATCTAGGAGACTTCTGTTTCGGTAAGCGTAATATTGATATAGCCGCACAACTTAATGGCAGCAAACGCTTAGTAATGGGCAATCATGATATGTACGGCATTGAAGGCTATTTAAAATATTTCGATAGAGTGTTCGGATGTTCTGAATATAAAGGAATGATATTTTCACATATGCCAGTTCATCCGAATCAATTCCCCAGATACTATATGAACGTACATGGCCATTTACATACCAAATTTGTCCTCAAGGACGACGGGACAAGAGACTTTCGTTATTTTAACTCGTCATGCGAACAAATTAACCTAACTCCTGTACCATTAGATGAAATCTATAATTACTGGTGCGAAAATCATGGGTGATATATTGCAGTTTGTACGCACCGTTGATCTAGAAGTGGCTGAATGTGGGAATTGCGATTCAAACGATTATCTTCTGGCTAATAATGGTGAAATATATTGTTCTGAATGCCGCCAATTTGCTCCAAATATTCGATGGCATGAGCAGGAGATTATCAATGACTGAATTTAGAGCTTTTTCCTGACCCAATCGCTACATTTAGTGGTTTCTAATAAATTTAAACACAACATATAGTTTTTTTACCTAATTTTATGCTATTTTACATAGGAACAAGGATGTTTTTAGGCAAAGGATTGCCACCCTATGGATCGTGCATTACAAGCTAAACTAGAGAATGCCGAAGTATCAGCTAAACTCAAAGGTAGTTTACTGTTATTTATTCAGGCATTCTTTCCATTATTAACTGGTCGAGAATTCATAATCTCGCGTCCTATTGGCCGTGAAAGTCATTTCATCACCATATGCCGCGCATTGACAAAATGTACTCGGCTGGAAGCTCTACGATTATTAGTGAACGTTCCTCCAGGTCACGGTAAATCTGTGATCGTCAGCTTCTGGATTGCATGGTGCTTAGCTAAGTGGCCTGATTGCAATTTCCTTTATATATCTTATTCAAAAACATTAGCCGCTAACCATACAGATACAGTAAAGCGTATAATGTCGCTAAATCAATATAAGGTATTATTTAATGTCCATTTGCGAGATGACTCACAGGCGAAAGATTCGTTTACAACAATGGCTGGAGGAACGGTTTCCGCATTTGGATCGGCCGGTTCTATCACAGGACGAAATGCAGGATTGCCTGGATTGGATAGATTTTCTGGAGCCGTGGTCATCGATGATAGCCACAAACCTGATGAAGTCCATTCCGATCTCATCAGAGAAGGCGTCATCACGAATTTCAGAGAAACCATCCAACAGCGACCGCGTGGAATAAACGTCCCAATTGTATTTATTGGTCAACGTTTGCACGAACAAGACTTGCCAGCTTTTTTTATTAATGGCGAAGATGGTTATGAGTGGGACAAAGTAATATTAAAATCATTGGATGATGCCGGTAACGCACTTTATCCAGAAGCCTTTCCTTTAGAAATGCTGAAAATTCGTCAAGACAAAGACCGATATGTATTTGCAGCCCAGCATCAGCAAGACCCACAACCTGCTGGCGGCGGTTTATTCATGCCAGAAGACTTCCCATTATTGGCTGATGAACCTGAATTGGCTATGACTTTCATAACTGCCGACACAGCTGAAACTGAAGACCCTCGTAATGATGCCACAGTATTTTCTCATTGGGGGTTATATAACATTGAAACCCAAGGAAGGAAAACCGGAGTAATGGGCCTACATTGGTTAGGTTGCCGTGAAATGCGTGTAGAGCCTAAACGATTAGAATCTGAGTTTCTAGATTTCTGGCAAGATTGCGCCAAACACAAGCAACCACCCTTAATAGCATTTATCGAGAAGAAATCAACGGGCGTTACTCTATTATCTATATTAAAGGGTATGCGTGGATTAAAAGTTAGAGAAATTGAAAGAACGCGCAAATCAGGCTCCAAGTCCCAACGATTTATTGATATTCAGCCTTACATAGCTAGCAAACAAGTTTCATTGCCAGCACATGGCGCTCACACTGAAATGTGTGTGAATCATATGAAGAAAATAACAAACAACGATTCACATGGGCATGATGATATTGCCGATACATGCTCTGACGCAATTCGCATAGCATTAATCGATAAGATGCTCTACGCATATACACATAAAGACGCATTGCTTAGAAGTACGTCGCAGGAAGCGGCCAGTAGATTAAGCAAGATTACCGCCCTTAAAAAAAGGGCATACCAGACAAGGAATTAGTCATGGCAGTGATTGCTAGAAGGCATACAAGTCAATTAGACAAAATAAAAGGTAGTGTAGAGCAGGCTTACATTTACTTTAGACCAAACTATGAACGATTTCACCAGTTTATGCGCTTTGTGTATAAATCAACCTTAACGGAAGATGATATAGCTGTATTGGCAACATTAGGACGCCCGCAAATTGAGTTCAATATGATGGAAGCTTATATATCCAGATTGCGTGGAGAGTTCTCGCGCATGGAGCCAGGCTTCGTCGTTCGCGCACAGGATGGATATGAAAATGTTGATCCCAAGCTATTATCAATACTGGAAGCACATTTTAGATCTGTGCTTGTTGATTCTGATAATGACGGTTTTAGTTACGACGTCTATACCGATTTACTGGTCGGAGGTTTTTCAGTTGTTGAAGTCTATACAGATTATATATCTGAAATGTCCATGGATCAGAAAATATGCACCCAAAGAGCATTCGACCCAACCCTCTGCGGCTTCGATCCATTAGCTAGAAGGTCGCATAAAGGTGATGGTATGTTCTGCTTCCAGTTCTTCCCGAAAGAAGCTGAAGAAGTTGAAAAAGAATATGGTTCAGATGCATTAAAAGGATTGAAGTACGCTCGTGCATTTTCAGGATTTAATTGG